>ERZ791914.1039-NODE-1039-length-21464-cov-39.833435_pt1 | contig 21464 bp, 20 predicted proteins | sample MGYA00510140_ERZ791914 | MGnify/ENA primary metagenome ERZ791914 (study PRJEB30046, sample SAMN00792079) | human gut metagenome | study: EMG produced TPA metagenomics assembly of the A metagenome-wide association study of gut microbiota in type 2... | reverse complement strand
AGACAGTAAAAACCATCTCGTTACTAAGGTCTAACTTTTTGGGGTCACATCAGCATGCGCAACAGCCCTTTTTTGTCACTGGTCAACGGTCACTGGTCTCTGGCCAATGGAAAGAACCCGTGGCTGGCGGGTTCTTTCGAATAAAAATAGGAGTTTGCCTTTCTTTTAATCCGTTGCTTGTCTTGGTTTCTTCTGGAGAGGCAAGGACAAGCCAAAGGCGCGTCTGAGCCGGCGTCATACAATGAAAGGCAGCCGCAGCTCGGCTGCCTTCCTTCGTCCAGTGACCAGTGACAAGAGACCAGTGACAGGGGGATGTTGCACACAACGTGCAACATCCCCCTTTTTATTTGCAAATCGAATCGATCCAGGCGAACAGCTCATCCAAGTCATAGTCTCCAGCGTGGCCTTTGCCCCAGGCGGCGGCAAAATCCACGTCCTTGCCCTGCTCTTGGAGCTTCAGGGCCAGCATGGCCGGCACGGGCATGGCCGTATCCCGGTCTACAGAGCCGTGGCGGATCCGCCAGTGGGGAGCCATGGTCACCGATTCCTTTCCGATATATTCCAGAGGACTCAGCAGTTTGATATCTCCTGCCGGCGCCATGGGATTCTTGTCCGTCCGGTGCTCATAGCCGAAGGTACTGAAATGGCGGGGCTGGTTGGTACTGGTGGCAAATTCATCATTTTCTCCGGAAGAACCATCCAGCTTGTCAAAGGCGGGAGCTGCTTTCAGACGGGTGGCAAAAGCAGCATATTTGGCCAGATCCATGTCTTTTACTTTGCCGTCTTTGATTGTCAGCCAGTCCAGCTTGGAAAGATCTGCTCCGCTGTCCAGGGCTTTCTGGGCAGAAGCCATGTAGATGCCCTTGATGTATTCCTTGAAGGACCCGCTGCCATTTTTGTCCAGGGTCAGGAGACGGCCTTCCGCATCCTTCAGTCCTATGCTGTTCACATAGGCAGGGAACAGCGCTTTCAGCTGGCTGGAAACCTTCTTCTGGGCGCTGGTCATCGGGGTACCTTGGGCGGTTTCCCGAGGAGCATTGGCCGGACGGTCAGCAACGGTGCCGGCAGCAGGAGCGGCTCCGGTCCCAGGGAAACTGGCTCCCCCCTGGCTGGGGGCCTGCATGGTAAAGCTCTGGTGGGCGGTGTTCACTCCATTGAAGACCCATTCATAGGCCAAATCTGCATGGGGCAGGTCAGTGATGGGGCAGTAGTCCATGGAGCCAAAGATATCATCCCGTTCTTCCGCAGCCCCGATTTCCCGGAGGTACGGTTCATAATCCGGGCTGTTCCCGGTGGCTCCCAGCAAGGCGGAAAGGGCACCGCCTGCACTGGTTCCGTTGGAAATGATCTTTTCTGTGTCCCCGGCCGGGAGCTGTTTCCGGTTGTGGCGGAGATACCGGACGGCTGCCTTGTAGTCCACGATGAGCGCCGGAGCTTTGCCCACATAAGTGCCGTTGGCATCGGTGGTGCTGCGGCCCCGGATGGCAGGAGAAGCCACCACATAGCCCCGGTCCAGGGCCTGGAGCAGGGTGGAAGTGCTGCCGCCGCCCATCACATGGGTATCCTTAGGATCCCCAGCCTTTCCGGGCATGTAGCCGCCCACCTGGTTGGGCAGGAAAATGGGAGCCGTCTGGGCCGTATAGCCATTGACGGATTTTCCCTCCAGATAGGCAGCAGGGATAAAGATGTTCATTTTTTCATAGTCGGCATTTTTGGGATGGGCTACGTAAACCAGATCCCGGTATGCATAGTAGGTGACTTGGCGATTGTCCAGAGAAAGGGATTCTTTCACCCCTTTGGCAGCGGGGAAAGTCAAGTCATAGGAAGCTTGGGATGGGGAAGAAGCTGCCGGAGCCGCTTGGGCAGAAACAGCAGGAACAGCGGTCTGGGAATTTGCCGTCTGAGCGGCAGCCCCAGCCCAGGCAGGAAAAGCGCAAAGGCTGCAGAATATGGCAGCCGAAAGAGTTTTTTTGGTCATCATCAGCAAAACACGATCCTTTCCGGTAAAATAAAAAAACAACGATGGGCCCATACCAGGTATGCAGCTATCGTTGTTGGCTTATAGTATAGCGAAGGAAAATGAAGGGGAGATGAAGAGACCAGTGCAGAGGGAAGAGTGCAAAGTGGAGAGCAGGCCTCCGGCCAGAGGGATTGAGAAGAAGTCAGACACGGCCCTAACGGGCCTTGAGAAGTCAGAATTCAGATTTGTCCAGTCTAGCAGCAGGACCGATTTGCTTAGCGCAGGTCAATCTGACGTCTGACATCTGATAGGCCTGAAGGGCCGGTCTGGCTTCTTAAATCTGAAAGGCCCGCTAGGGCCGGTCTGCTGTCTTTCTTGACTATTGAAAAAAAGCGTGCCGCGATTTTTTTCGCAGCACGCTTTTTCTCTATTCCATCTTCACTGCCATGCGCAGCCGTTCGATGCTCTGGGTCAGGTTCTCCAGTTTCTCTTCCATGCGTACCAACAGGTACCAGGAGATGACCATGGGGAAACCGTACTGAGCAGCCTGGCCGGCCAGCAGGGTCAGGTCGTCCATGGTCAGCCCTCAGCGCTTTCGTCAGCGGCCGGGTCCGCCAACAGGTCCTGTACGTCCGTCACCTTGGCTGCCTGGACGGTTTCCACCGGAAGGTTGTTCCGGGAGAGGAAAATTTTGCTTTCCACTACTTTTTCCATCACCGGGAGCACCGCTTCCTTATCCACGTCCGTACGGGGATTGGGGATGCGGATGTTCTTGGTGGCTTTTTTGCTGTCTTTGAAGATCAGGTCCAATTTCCGGGAATCTGCCATCTGTCATGCCTCCTTTACACTTCTTCCGTGAGCTGATGCCGTTCCACCACGTACAGGCCGTGGGGAGCTTCTTCCATCAGCCCGCCGAATTCTTTGCCCATTTCCGCCAGCTGGTCCGCCGTGGCCTTGGTGTCCAGGTTGTCGTAGCTGATGTTCTTGAATTTGGGCTGGTCATTCTTATCCACCCCATTCTTCACTTCCAGCTGCAGGGTCACTGCAGTCAGGTCTTTCGTTGCTGCCATTGGTTCATTCCTCCTTTGTTTACAAGATGATCCAGGTCAGAGAGTGTAAGGGGGCGGGGGAAGAAAAGCGTCTCACGCCGATGGAGGGAACCCACCGGGGCGGGTTCCTTTAAAGGGGTAAACCCACAGGCCGGGAAGGGCGGGCCTGCGGCACGCCCCTACCTCGTTGCAATCGAACGTCCGATTTAACGGTTATAGAAAAGGAATCTTCGACAACCCCATTTCTATGATTTTCCGCTGCATCCTTGACCCCAACGTGGTAGGGGCTACCCGCAGAGGGGAGCCCATCCCGGCCGTCCAAAGGGCTTGAGACGTCAAAAAGAAGTCAGCCCCGGCCCTGCCGGACCTTGAGACGTCAGAGTCAGCTTTTGTTCGAATTAGATGCAGGTCCGTCCTGCTCATCGCCAACAATCTTATGTCTGACTTCTTGACTATGAAAAACAGGAGGCCGGGAAGGGCGGGCCTGCGGCACGCCCCTACCTCGTTGCAATCGAACGGAGGAGCCCATCCCGGCCCGCCTAAGGGCTATACGTTCAAAGGCAAATGCGCAGTATTTGGCATCCATCGGCCGTTGACCGTTGACCTCGGACAGGAAAAAGGCTCACGCCTTTTTCCGCTTCAGCCACTGATAATACAGCCCCTTGCCCCGGAGCACCGCCCCGCCGCTGCGCCATACTCCATCGTAGTCTTTCAGCTTCCACAGATCCCACCGTTCGAAAGCGGGAGTCCCGGCCATGCTCGGCCCGTAACCGTCCAGGTCGGCAGCCTCTGCATGGGTCATGACATGGGCAGGCTCCAGAGGGAGTTTCCAGACATCCGACAGAGCAGCCAGCAGGATGGATGCGCTTTCCACCTGCAGGGAAGTGGGGGGATAGTCCCCCAAATCGAAGGTGCCGTCGGCATAGAGCACGGCATCTCTGGCACAGCACAGGGCAATGCCTAGGGCACCGGTATTCCGGTTCCAGGTGTGGGGAAGGGTCCGGGTCCAGTCCCGGGTACTGGTGACCAGGCTCCCGTCCCCCCGGATCAGCAGGTGATAGTCTGGGAACAGCTGGTCATACCGTCCAGCCGTCCAGTGCAGGTAGATTTTCTGGATGCGCCCACGGGCCCTGCGGGCCAGTTCCAGGACTTCCTGCCGTTTGATTTCTTCCATGTCACCGCCTCCTTACACTGTATAAGAGACGGGAGCGAGGATTTTTTCGAGTATTTTTTGCGAACGGGGCCGAATCAGTCTCCCTGCTGCCATATGGACGATGCACTGTCTTGTGCCTTACGGGGTTTACATTTTGGATCATTTTTCGGCGCATTTTTTAGGGCGGACCGGACACATGTGTCCAAAGTATTTACAGATATTTCTACACAAGTATAATAATAACTATAACCAAAATCTTATTTGAAGGAGATGCTGCAGATGCCTGTTTTCCAATCACTTTTCTTCTGGCTCACATTCCATGAGATCACCATGAAACAGCTGTCAGAAGATACGGGGATTTCCGTCCGTACCCTGACCCGTATGAAGAAAGCGACCAGGGAACAGAACCCCAAGTATATGCCATCCATCAGGACTCTGCAAGAAATCAGCAAAGTAACCAATCTGCCCATTGAAGAAATGATGGACAACCTGCCCTAAGGACAGCAAAGGAGGGAATCGAAAAGAAACGACAGGGACAAACGGTGACTGCTGTCCCGAAGCCAGGGTCTCTTACAGGGGTCCTGGCTTTTCTTATAGACAGAATAGTGCGAAAGAGAAAGGAGTGCTTTTCTTATGGCCTGCCGCCGTATGATCAATTCAAAAATCACCGATGATGACCGCTTCCTGGTGCTGGCGCCTGATACCCAGGCACTCTATATGCACCTGGTCCTCCATGCCGATGATGACGGTTTCGTCAGCAATCCCCTGGGCATCGTGAGGCTCACCGGATGTCAGCCGGAATCTCTGGAAGAGCTGAAACAATCCGGCTTTGTGATCCCCTTCATCAGCGGAGTCCTCTGCATCACCCACTGGGGGCAGCACAACTGGATCCGCAAAGACCGGTACACCCCGAGTATCCACCAGGAGAAACGTTATGTTACAGTTTTACGGGACAGAAGCTATGCTGTATTGGATGATTGTAGATCTTACGTCAGCCATTCGGGCAGCCGCCCTGACAGCCATCCTGGCATCCTTTGGGACTGCCTGGATGACAGCCATGGGGAAGCCCCGTGGTATGACGGACCGGATGACAAATGGCAGCCCAGTGACAGCCAAGCGGCCGGAAAAGATTTTGGAAGGGAGGAGGGATAAGCCCATCCAGCCTGGCTCTACAAGCCTTGACATCCCCGTGGGCATACCAACGGAAGCCACAGGTTAGTTTAGGTTAGGGTAGAGTCAGAAAAGAAAAAGTGATAAAAAAGAAAAAAATCCCGACAGCCATGGAGCCGTCAGGGTCTTTGGAAAGGAGACATTGTGGTGGAAGGAAAGAAACAGGTTTTGGGGGAAACCAAATCCGATTACGTGGAAGTGACCAATTTGATCGGTCCCCCAGCTTACGTGAAACGGGAGTACTATGAGAACCGCGGATTCCATATCCAGAAGGTGAAGGAACAGCAGGATCTTTGCAGGGCATGCAGCGGGGACATTTGTCGGCAGCCCATTCCAGGGATGATGCCTCTTTTGACCAGCCATCGGGGCTATCTGTATTTCCCTCTCACTCCCTGCCCCCGGAAGAAGCTGCGGGAACGGAAGCTCCGGATCCAGGAACGGAGGCAGGAAGCCAACCTTCCCAAGCTGTTCCAGGGGAAGACCTTTGCCGATTACCAGGTGACGGACGGCAACCGGCTGGCGGTGCGGATGGCTCAGCGCCTGGTCCGGCAGAAAGATCCGGGAAAGGGCCTGTATCTTTACGGCAGCCGAGGCACTGGCAAGACTTTGCTGGCAGCCATCGTGGGGAATCTCCTGCTCCAGCAGGGCCAGCGGGTCCTTTTCACCAATACTCCTCAGCTCCGGTGCCGCTTCCGGGAGAATCTGAAACATCCCGATACCCCGGACCGGAGCCTAGAAAATGCAGACTGCCTGATCATCGACGACCTGGGGTCGGAACGGTTCAATGCTTGGGGGCTGGAGCAATTGGCCCGGGTCATCGACGTCCGGTACCGGCAGCAGAAAATGACCCTGGTGACCAGTAACGATAGTCTGAAGGCCTTGGGAGAAAAGATGGCCCAGGTGCGGGGTAATGGGGACAAGCAGGATGCAGAAACAGCGGCCCGGATCGTCAGCCGTCTGGCCGGGATGACCGTGCCCCTGCCCTTCTATGGGCTAGACCGGCGCTGGGCATTGGAACCTGGGGGGATCTGCTGCAGCCGGCCAGGAGGGGAAGAACCCATGGAACTATTCGAGAAGGGATGAAGGAAGGAGGCACTATGGAAAAAGAAAGAGAACTGGAAGAATTGCTTGTTTTGGCGAAACAGGGGGACCAGGAGGCCCAGCTGGCCATCGTCACCGCTTTCCGGCCCTTGGTACGGAAACTGGCCGCCCAGGAACGGGACTATTCCCGGCGGACGGACCTGGCCAGCCAATTGGTGCTGGGCCTTTTGGAAGCCATCCGGAAATATCCGGGAGAAGATGCCAGAAAGTTCCCTGGCTTCGTGAAGACCCATTTGACCTACCTGCTGTCCCATTACATCCGGAAAGAAGCCAGGCAGAAACGCATCCAGGAGAAGGTCCAAGTGATGGAAGGAGGAAGATCCAGCTACCAGGAAGATTTCCTCCGGGGGATCCAGGCGGAAGAAATCCGCCGGGCCTTCCGACAGCTCACCCCCAAGGAACGGCTCCTGGTCCGCCAGGCGGCCATCCAGCAAATCCCCTGGAAAAAGCTCCAGGAAGCCTACCAGTGCCCCTTGTCCACCCTGTATGGCCGGTATCGGAAGGCGCTGGAAAAGATGAAGAGGGGAGAGTGAAGAGGGGGACATAGGGGCCGGGACGGGCGGGCCTGGGGCTCGCCCTTACACCGTTGGGGTCGGATGTTGGATACAACGGTCACAGGAACGGATTTTTTGACAACCCCGTTTCTCTGATTTTCTGTTGCATCTCTGACCCCAACGTGGTAGGGGCTGCCCCCAGGGAAGCCCTTCCCTGGCCGCCCGGCAGGGCTCTTGTAAGACGTCAGATGCGGCCCCAAGGGCCAGTCTGACGTCTTATCATCGCAAGTCCTGCTGACGCGGGACTGATGCTGACTCGTTTTTCATTCTGGCAACCAGCAGCCTGATTAGACCGGGCTGCTGGATTTTATTTGTCCGCCTTTTTGGACAAGTGAGAAAGTATAATAAAAATTGGAAAACCACAATTTTTGCATATATGTTACAATACAAGTAAAACTGTACAAGGGATTGTGAGGGATAGCTATGGTTTTTCAAAATAAAAAAGGCATGTCCGAAGAGGATATCAAAAATCATTTCATAACGCCCGCAATCGATCGACACTGGAAAAATCGTTATGCCATGGAAGCCAAGATTACCGATGGGAAAATCCTGCTCCGGGGGAACATGGCCACTCGGCAGAAACCCCTGAAGGCGGACTATCTGTTGTATCTAGGTCCCAATCATCCCATTGCGGTGGTGGAAGCCAAGAAGAATACCCTTTCCGTATCCTACGGCCTTCAACAGGCCAAAGAGTACGCACGGAAACTGGACCTGAAATTTGCTTACAGTTCCAATGGGGATGGCTTTGAAGAATATGATTTCCTGACTGGTCGGGAGCGGACCCTTTCTTTGGCGGAATTCCCTTCTCCGGAGGAACTGCAAAAACGGTTCTGTGCCGGTGCCAACGGGGGCCAGGGCCTGAATGAAACGGAAAAGAAAATCCTTGCCCAGCCCTATTATTCCAGCAAGACTACCTTTCCGCCCCGGTACTACCAGCGGATTGCCATCGAGCGGAGCCTGGATGCCATCGCCCGGGGACAGAAACGGCTGTTGCTGGTCATGGCCACCGGAACCGGCAAAACTTATACGGCCTTTCAGATTGTTTACCGGCTGCTGAAATCCGGGACCAAAAAGAAGATCCTCTATCTGGCAGACCGGAACATCTTGGTGGACCAGTCCATTGAACAGGATTTTGCCCCGTTGGCCAATTCCATCCACAAAATCAATTTTTCCAAAGATGATAAAAACACCATCTCCTCCTATCCGGTTTATTTTGCCCTGTACCAGCAAGGAGGACAAAAAGAAGAGAACGGAGACGAAACCGAGAACAGCACCTATTAGAGCCATTTCAGCGAGTGGTTTGACCCGGATTTCTTTGATCTGATCATCGTGGATGAATGTCACAGAGGGTCCGCCAAGGAAGAAAGCCGTTGGCGCAAAATCCTGGATTATTTTTCCAGTGCCACCCAGATCGGCATGACGGCCACTCCCAAGGAAACCAAAGAAGTCTCCAACATCGATTATTTCGGGGAACCGGTCTATACCTACAGCCTGAAACAGGGCATCGAAGACGGGTTCCTAGCTCCGTTCAAGGTCATCAACGTCACCTTGAGCATTTCCAACGGATGGCGTCCCATGAAGGGACAGCGGGATATTTTCGGTAATGAAATCGAAGACCGAATCTACAACGACGCCGATTACGACTACAAAATTGTTCTGAAAAGCCGCATCGAAGCCGTGGCCAGGGCCATCACCGATTATTTGAAAGCCACGGACCGGATGCAGAAAACCATTGTGTTCTGTGCCAGTGAAGAGGCTGCCGAGCGAATGCGGATAGCCTTGGCCAACCAGAACCAGGACATGATGCAGAAATACCCGGACTACTGCGTGCGGATTACCGGATCGGATACTTACGGAAAGGGGAAATTGGACTATTTCATTTCCGTCAGTTCCCCCACTCCGGTGATTGCCACCACTTCCGAACTCCTTTCCACCGGGGCTGACTGCAAAATGACCAAACTGATTGTATTGGATAAAGTCATCAGTTCCATGACCAGCTTCAAGCAGATCATTGGCCGGGGTACCCGGATCCGGGAAAAGGACGGGAAAACCCATTTTACCGTAATGGATTTCCGTCACGTGACCCGATTGTTTGCCGATCCGGAATGGGACGGGGAAGTGGAACAGGTGGAAGGGTTTACCGGAGGAGCTCCCTTGTCTGTATCCAAATCGGGCAAACCGGGAGGCTTGCCCAATCCCAAACCCATTGTGGATGAAAACGGCTGCCCGGTGAAAATCGTGGGCGAAACCATTTCCATCTACGATACGGACGGAAAACTACTCCATGTGGAAGATGTGATCAGTTACACCAAACAGAATGTGCTGAAAAACTATGCTTCCCTCCAGCACTTTATCCGCCACTGGAAAGGGACCAAAAACAAAACCGTGATCCGGGATGCCTTCCGGAAGCTGAACATCGACCTGAAGGAACTGAAAAAAAGCCAGAACATGGAGGATGTGGATGATTTTGATTTTATCTGCTATATCGTATACGGGCAGAAACCCCTTACCCGGAAAGAACGGGCGGAACAGGTGCGGAAAAAGGATTTCTTCAGCAAATACAGCGGTGCTGCCAAAGAAGTGCTGGAAATGCTGCTGGATACGTATAAAAATGACGGAATCTACGCCTTGGAAAGCCGGGATGTGCTGAAACTGGCAGATTTTTCCCGGTTTGGGAAACCCAGCCGGATCGCCGGCTATTTTGGGGGCAAGGCAGGCTATGAAAAAGCAGTCCAGGAAATGGAAAATGAATTGTATGAAGACGGAAGGGTAAGCTGATGACAATTTCTTATGCAGGATTTGTGAAAAAGATACGGAACATAATGCGGATGGACCAGGGAGTCAATGGGGATGCCCAGCGGATCGAACAGCTGGTATGGATCCTTTTCCTGAAGATTTACGATGCTAAGGAAAATGATTGGGAATTCGATGAGGATGATTTCCATTCCATCATCCCTGAAAACTGCCGCTGGCGGCGCTGGGCCCACCAGGAAGACAAAAAAGGCATGACCGGGGATGAACTGCTGGATTTTGTGAACAACACACTATTCCCCACCCTGAAGAATCTTAACGTGACCCAGGAAACCCCCACGCGGAAGGCTATTGTGAAAACTGTCTTCCAGGATGCCAACCAGTATATGAAAAACGGGATCTATCTCCGGCAGATCGTGGACGAGGTGGATGCCATCGATTTTGAAGACAGCGGGGAAAACCATGCCTTCGGGGAAATCTATGAATCCATCCTGAAGGAACTCCAGTCCGCCGGTTCTGCCGGGGAATTCTACACCCCCCGGCCGGTAACGGAATTTATGGCCCGGATGGTCCGGCCCAGGCTGGGAGAAACCATGGCGGACCTGGCCTGCGGTACCGGGGGATTTTTGACCAGCTGGCTCCAGAAACTGCAAAAACAGGTCCGGACGGTGGAAGACCAGGAAAAGTATGCCCAGTCTATCTATGGGATGGAAAAAAAGCCCTTCCCCTATATGCTCTGCATCACCAATCTGCTGCTCCACGATGTGGATCGGCCCCGGGTGGAATACGGCAATTCTCTGAGCCGGAACCTGCTGGACTACACCCAGCGGGACGCCTTTAACGTGATTCTCATGAATCCACCCTATGGTGGTCACGAGGACCAGTCCATCAAGAACCACTTCCCCAAAGAACTCCAGAGCAGCGAAACGGCCGACCTTTTCATGGCTCTGATCATGCAGCGGCTGAAAAAGGACGGTCGGGCTGCGGTAGTTCTACCGGATGGATTCCTGTTCGGCCAGGACAACACCAAAGTGGCTCTGAAAAAGGAACTTTTGGGAGAATTCAACCTTCATACGGTGGTCCGTCTGCCGGCTTCCGTATTTGCCCCCTATACTTCCATCACCACCAATATTTTGTTCTTTGATCGGACCCATCCCACGGAAGAAACCTGGTTCTATCGGCTGGATATGCCCGAAGGCTACAAGCATTTTTCCAAAACCCGTCCCATGCTGCCGGACCATTTCCGGCCGGTGGAAGACTGGTGGACTCACCGGGAAGAAATCATCCAGGAGGAATGGCCCAAAGCCAAATGCTTTACCGCGGCCCAGCTGGAAGGGGAAAACTACAACCTGGACCAGTGCGGCTATCCCCATGAAGAAGAGGAAATCCTGGAACCTCTGGACCTGATCCGCCAGTACCAGGAAAAACGGGTTTCCCTGAATGCCAAAATCGATAAGGTCCTGGATCGGATCACTGCCCTGCTGGAGGAAAGACCATGAATGCTCAAAATTTGAAAAACAGCATCCTTCAGCTGGCCATGGAAGGGAAGCTGGCGGAACAGCGGAAAGAAGAAGGCACAGCCCGGGAGCTGCTCCAGGCCATCCAGGAAGAAAAAGCCAGGCTGGTGGCCGAAAAGAAGATCAAAAAGACCAAACCTCTGCCCCCCGTTGCGGAAGAAGAAAAGCCCTTCGACATCCCGGAAAGCTGGGAGTGGGTGAGGTTGGGGGAGATAACAATTATTAATCCCAAAAACCACTTGGACGATAATTTAGAAGTTTCTTTTATTCCAATGAACTTAATTTCTGATGGATATTGCAACCATTATGATTCTCTTGAAAGGGCATGGAAAAACGTAAAAAAAGGATATACGCATTTTGCAGAAGGTGATATTGGCGTTGCAAAAATTACTCCTTGTTTTCAAAACAGAAAGTCAGTAATATTTGTCAATCTATTGAATCACTATGGAGCTGGAACAACAGAATTAACAATTGTTCGGCCAATTAGAAATTTAATGAATCGATTTTTTCTTTTATGGGTTTTCAAGTCTTTTTATTTTATCAATAATGGAATAAAAACTTTTTCTGGTACAGCAGGACAACAAAGAATCAATAAAGATTATATAAAAAATTTTTTATTACCTCTTCCCCCTTTGACCGAACAGAAACGGATCGTGGCCAAAATCGAGGAACTGCTGCCCTATGTGGAGGAATATGACAAGGCCCAGACCCGGCTCCAGGCTTTTGAGGAAAAATTCCCGGAGGATATGAAGAAAAGCATTCTCCAGTATGCCATGGAAGGGAAGCTGGTGGAACAGCGGCAGGAAGAAGGTACCGCCCGGGAGCTGCTCCAGGCCATCCAGGCGGAAAAGGCAAAGCTGGTGGCCGAAAAGAAAATCAAAAAGACCAAGCCTCTGCCCCCCGTTACGGAAGAAGAAAAGCCCTTCGACATCCCGGAAAGCTGGGAGTGGGTGAGGCTTCCGGAAATAGCAACGAGTACTCTAGGAAAAACTTTAAATAAAGCAAAAGACAATGGTGAAAAGAAACCTTATTTATGTAGTATTAATATCTATTGGGATGGAATTTCATTAGAAAAAGTTAAAACTGCATTATTCGATAGTGAGTCAAAGAAAAAATATCGCTTACAAAAAAATGATTTGTTAATTTGTGAAGGTGGCGATGTTGGACGCTCTGCAATATGGAACAGCTCAAGTGAAATGTATTACCAGAATGCTCTCCACTGTGTCCGTTTTCTCAACAATATTTCATCACAATATTTTTTATTCTGCATGATGTTTTATAAATTCAGTGGAGAACTAAAACGTTATTGTAAAGGAGTTACAATTCAACATTTAGTTCAGAACTCTTTAAATAGTATTTTATTTCCCCTTCCCCCTCTCGCGGAACAGAAACGGATCGTGGCCAAAATCGAGGAGCTGCTGCCCCTGGTGGAAAATATGCAGAAAAAATGAAAGGCAAATGCGGGCAGCATTTGCCTTCCTGTAGCGTGAGACATGAGACCTTGGGCGTGAGGCGTTTTCCCAGCATCCTCCCGACTCCTGCCCAATTGAATCAAAAAAAGTCAGCCCCGGCCCTGACGGGCCTTTAGACATCATAAAAAGAAGTCAGAAACGGCCTCAGGGAGGCATTGAGACGTCAGACGTCAGCTCTGTTCGGCCTAGCAGCAGATCCGATTTGCTCATCGCCAACAAGCTTATGTCTGACTTCTTGACTATGAAAAACAGGCGGCCGGGGAAGGGCGGGCCTGCGGCCCGCCCCTACGTCGTTGCAATCGAACGTCCGATCTAACGGTCACAGAAACGGAATCTTCGACAACCCGATTTCTATGATTTTCCGTTGCATTTTTGACCTCAACGTGGTAGGGGCTACCCGCAGGGGAGCCCGTCCCGGCCGTCCAGAGGGTTATGAGACGTCAAAAAGAAGTCAGAAACGGTTCTGAGGGCCTTGAGACGTCAGACGTCAGCTTTTGTTCGGCTTAGATGCAGGTCCGACCTGCTTATCGAAAACAGGAGGCCGGAACGGGCGGGCCTGCGGCGCACCCCTATGCTTCGTTCCATTATGGCCCTGCAGGATTTGGGGCACAATCTCAGAATGCCATTATCGGAGTCGTTGGATGATGGTATATTAGAATTGCGGGCAAAGGTCGGCAGCGATATTACCCGGGTATTATATTTCTTTATTGTAGGCGACAGAGCTGTATTAACCCACGGCTTTGTTAAGAAAACGCAAAAAACGCCGGCTCGAGAAATCAAACGAGCCAAAGAGATAAGGATAGATTATCTGCATCGATGCATGGATTGAGGGGTGAAAGATCATGGATGATTTTGATAAGTATCTGAAAGAACAGATGAAAAATCCCACATTCAAAAAGGAGTGGGATAAGAGCGAGATGGAATACCAGCTGATGATGATGGTTTTGAAAGCCAGGAGCGAACAAAAACTGACCCAGTCTGAACTGGCACAGCGGACGGGCATCCGCCAGTCCAATATCAGCCGGATTGAAAAAGGACAGGCCATGCCCTCCATTGCAACGCTGTGCAAGATTGCTCATGGATTGGGGAAAAAACTGGAAATTAAGTTTGTATGATTGCTTTGTTTTTTCACCAGGCGTGCCTTTAGGGAGGTGCACAAGGATAAAATTTGCAGGCAAATTTTTTTAAAGGGAACCCTCCGGGCGGCCGGGACGGGCGGGCCTTTGGCTCGCCCCTACACCGTTGCAATCGAACGTCCGATCTAACGGTCACAGAAACGGAATCTTCGACAACCCGATTTCTATGATTTTCCGTTGCATCTCTGACCCCAACGTGGTAGGGGCTTCCCGCAGGGGAGCCCGTCCCGGCCGTCCAGAGGGCCTTTAGACATCATAAAAAGAAGTCAGACACGGCCCTGCCGGGCCTTGAGACGTCGGACGGCAGCTTTGTTCGGTTAAGCAGCAGGTCCGCCCTGCTTATCGCCAACAAGCTGACGTCTGACATCTGAAAGGCCCGAAAGGGCCGGTCTGAATTCTTATTAAGGGCTATCCTACTTACAGCACCCCATGCAATTTCCCCAGCTTCTGGATCTGATCCAGGGAGTAATGGGTGATCCGGGAAATGGTCGCCATGGGGACCTTTTCTTTCAGCATGGCAATAATGTTGGCTTCCCGTTCTTCCAAGCGGCCTTTTTCAAGGCCTTGTTCTATCCCCTTTTCCAAGTTCTTTCTCGCAATGGCGTGTCCGATACCGCACATGGTTTCCGCCTCCCTTTTCATCTCAATGGTCATGGGAATATCATATTCCCGTTCCAGGATCTCTTTCTTTACATCAGGGTCCATTTCTGTGGACAAAAGGACACTGAGCAGGTGAATGATGTCCTCCTGCCGATGGTCCGGCTGTCCTAGGCAAATCAGCATCATGGACACCATATCATAATCCATTTTATCATATTTGGCATTCCCCACCAAATTTTCTTCTTTCATATGGAAGGCAGTCAGTGTGTTCTGCTTGGATTTCGGTGGGTCCAGGCAGACCCAGAGAGAATAGACTTTCTGGAGTTTCTGGTAGTCAGAATTCTGGAAGACAATCCCTTTTTGCCGGGAAAGCAGCCTTCCACAGTAATAGAAGGCCCGCTTCAGCAGGGGATAGCCCGGGTCCCAGTCATTCTGACTTTCCACGTTGATGAAAATCTGCCGAGAATCCCTGCCATTGGGAGTACGTGCCGAAAACAGGATGTCAAAATTCACATTCCCTTCCGTGATGCTTTTGTCCGCCGTGTTTTCGCCTCTGATGCGTCCGGGATTCAAAGCATCCTGATCCACAGGAGCAGAGCAGATTTCCGGCGTCCCTTCCAGACAGGGAAGCAGTTCGGGAATGGAACAGTGCTCATATTCCGGGAGACAGCCCTGGAGGATATGGGCCAAAACGATTTTGTTGGCCAGGAGCCGGCAGCAGGCAGCATCCAAGGCTTGTTCTTCCTGCCACGTGTCCAGATCCTGGGCAACAGTGGTAGAGATTTTCATGGAATCACCATCTTTCTATAAAATTTGCAAGGGTCCAATGGTGATACCATTCGTCAAGAAACAAGAACTTCCTTCCTGGGTGGAAAAATACCGTCATTAAGTGGAAAAAAGTGTTGTAAGAGAGAAACAAGAATTCAGAAACGGCCCTGACGGGCCTTGAGACGTCAGGCGTCAGCTCTGTACGGCTTAGTAGCAGGTCCGTCCTGCTCATCGCCAAAAAGCTGATGTCTGACTTCTTGACTATGAAAAACAGGCGGCCGGGAAGGGCGGGCCTTTGGCTCGCCCCTACACCGTTGCAATCAAATGCCCGATTTAACGGTCACAGAAACGGAGTCTTCGACAACCCGATTTCTATGATTTTCCGTTGCATTTTTGACCCCAACGTGGTAGGGGCTTCCCGCAGGGGAGCCCGTCCCGGCCGTCCAGAGGGCTTTGTCTGACTTCTTTGATCCTCATTTCCTTCCCTTCCTCCGTTTTTTACGCTATAATAAAGGGTACGATTGAAAAATGAGAGGAGATGATCCCATGGCGGCAGGCTTTGCCCAGCTGAAAGTGAATGATGCAATGGTGGACAAACTCCACCGGACTGGAAAAGATATCCCGACGCCTGTGCAGGAGCGTGCTATCCCGGCTCTTTTGAACGGGCGGGACGTGATCGCCCGTGCCCAGACAGGGGTGGGGAAGACCCTGTCCTTTGTGATCCCCCTGTTCGATAAAGTGGACCCGAAAAAAGAATTCGTCCAGGCCCTGATCCTTTCCCCTACCCGGGAACTGGCCCAGCAGACGGCCGGCGAGATCCGGAAACTGGACGGGGATACCGGCATCTATACCCTGACGGTGAGCGGCGGACGGGATTTCGAAGAAGAGAAACGGAAAATCGGCCACAAGGCCCAGGTGCTGGTAGGGACTCCGGGACGGCTGCTGGACCACCTGCGGAAAGGCAACACCAGCCTGGGCGGGGTGAAATACCTGGTGCTGGACGAAGTGGACGAGATGCTCCGCCAGGGCTTCGGGGAGGATATCGAGACCCTCTTGGGACTGATGCCCCAGGTCCATCAGACCATGGTCTGTTCCGCCACCCTGGATGAGGAAGTCCGGAAACTGAGCCGGAAACTCACCACCAATCCTATGGTCATCGACATCGCTCCCCAGGAAGCCACAGCTTCTACCATCCACCAGATCTGCATCAAGGTCAGCGAAGAGCACAAGAAGGAGGCCCTGGCATCCCTGATCCGCCGGTACAATCCCTTCCTGATGCTGGTGTTCTGCTGCAGCAAGGAGCGGGCCGTGGAACTGTCCGACTGGCTCTATGGCGAAGGCTTCAATGTGGATGTGCTCCATGGGGATATGTCCCAGACCAAGCGGCGCCAGGTGATGGAAAACTTCCGGAAGGCCAAGCTCCAGATTTTGGTGGCCAGCGATATCGCCGCCCGGGGCCTGGATGTGGAAGGCATCACCCAGGTGGTGAATTACGATATCCCCCACGATCCTGACTGGTATGTACACCGGATCGGACGGACCGGACGGGCCGGCAGCGAAGGGACGGCCATCACCTTTTACACGGCCGATGAGACCCGGTGGCTCCAGAACCTGGAAAAGAAGCTGGCCATTACCCTGGAACGGCAGAACCTGGCAGGAGAAAAAGTCCGGCGGACGGTGAAACCGGTGCGCCCCAAGAAGAAACGGGTGCCCAAACGGGGCAAGAGCGCTGTGGGTCCCAACAAACGGGGGACCAAATACGCAGAAGCGTCCCGGAAACAGAAAAAGAAAGAAAAATAAAGAAAAGCAAGTAAAAATGGAGAGGTGCTAACCATGAGTGAAGTACGTGTACGTTTTGCCCCCAGTCCTACGGGGTATCTGCATATCGGCGGGGCCCGGACGGCTCTGTTCAACTGGCTGTTTGCCCGGAGCCAGGGCGGGAAGATGATCCTGCGGATCGAAGATACGGACCGGGACCGGCTGAAGGAAGATTCCGTCTCCCAGATCATCACCAGCCTGAAATGGCTGGGCCTGGATTGGGATGAAGGCCCGGAAGTAGGGGGGGAACATGGTCCTTATTACCAGTTCGAACGGCTGGATCTGTACCGGAAGTACTGCCAGCAGCTGGTGGACGAGGGCAAGGCCTACTACTGCTTCTGCTCCGCTGCCGATCTGGAAGCCCAGCGGGAAGAACAGCGGAAGAAAAAGCAGCCTTTCCATTATGCCGGGGTCTGCCGGGCCCTGGATCCGGAAGAAGCCAAGAAGAGAGTGGCGGCCGGGGAACCCCATTCCGTCCGGATCAAGCTGCCTCAGGAAGGATCCATCACCGTCCATGATATGATCCATGGAGATGTGACCTTCAACTGGGACCAGTTCGATGATTTCGTCATCATGAAATCCAACGGGATCCCCACCTACAACTTTGCCGTGGTGGTGGACGACCATCTTATGGGCATGACCCATGTGCTGCGGGCGGAAGAACACCTGACCAACACTCCCAAGCAGCTGGTGATCTACGATGCCCTGGGCTGGAAGGCACCGGAATTCGGCCATATGCCCATGATCCTGGCACCGGACCGGAGCAAACTGAGCAAACGCCACGGGGCCACTTCTGTGGAAGAGTTCCGGGACAAGGGCTATCTCCACGAAGCCATCATCAACTACCTGACCCTGTTGGGCTGGGCTCCCGGCAACGACCAGGAGATCTTCTCCCTGGAAGATACGGTGAAAGCTTTCGACTTCAGCAAGATGTCCAAGAAGGCTGCCATCTATGATGTGAAGAAACTCACCTGGCTCAACGGCCAGTACCTTTCCAGCCTGCCCCTGCGGGAAATCGCCGATGCAGCGGTACCCTTCTTCAAGGCAGCCGGGCTCATCGACGACGATTATCTGCCCGCTCATCAAGCCTACTTCGACCATCTGGTGGACGTGGTCCGGGTGCGGGTGAAGACCCTGGTGGAACTGGCGGAAGGTTCCCGCTATTTCTTTGAGGACGTGGACAGCTATGATCCCAAAGGTGTGGCCAAATCCTTCAAGCCGGAAGCTGCGGATCTGCTCCAGAAGGCCCATGATGCCCTGGCTGCCCTGCCGGTATTCGACCTGGCGACCACGGAAGCCTGCTACAACAAGCTGGCGGAAGAACTAGGGCTCTCTCTGGGCAAAGTGATCCATCCCACCCGTCTGGCTCTTACGGGCCGGACCTTCAGCCCGGGCATGTTCGATGTGATGGTGCTGCTGGGACGGGAAAAGACCCTGGAACGGCTGGAAAAGGCCATCACCTTCATCCAAGCACAGGGCTGAAACCATGGATAAATACATCTGCCTGGATATCGGTGGCACCGCCATCAAATACGGCCTGGCAGACAGCAGAGGGAGACTGTTCAACAAGGACAGCCTCCCCAATTGCATCGCCAAGGACGGGGTGGATGCCTTCCTGGACCAGGTGATGGGGCTGATCGGCTCCTATCAGAAGTATTTCAAAGTCCAGGGGGCGGCCATTTCCATGGCGGGGATGATCAATCCCCAGACCGGGGAAGTGATCCACGCTGCACCCCATTTTCCGGGGCTCACCGGGGTCAATCTGGTGCAGCTGGTTTCCCGCCGGCTGCAGCTGCCCTGCTGGGTGGAAAATGATGTGAATGCGGCTGCTCTGGGAGAATACTGGCTGGGGAACGGACGGGGAGCGAAAAGCCTGTTCTGCATCACCATCGGCACCGGCATCGGCGGCGCTTTCGTATGGGACGGCAGGCTGTGGCCCGGCCACTGTTTCACCGCTGGAGAGGCGGGCCAGGCCAAACTGGGGAGCCGGATCCCCTGGGAAGAAGGCGCCTCGGTGACCGCCTTGATCCGGAAAGCGGCCCGGCTGAAAGGGGTGGAACCGGAAACCCTGAACGGGAAGCTGCTCTGCGAAATGGTCCGCCACGGGGATAAACCGCTCCACCGGCTGCTCCGGGAGACCGTCCATCAATGGGCCACGGGCATTGCGGCGATCTGTTACCTGCTGAATCCCCAGCGGGTGATCCTGGGAGGAGGCATCATGGCCCAGGAAGACCTGTTGGAACCGATGCTCCGGGACAGCCTGAAGAAGGAATTGCTGCCTGTGGTCCTGGAGGGAACCACCGTAGCTTTCGCTGGTCTGGGGAACGATGCAGGGCTGATCGGAGCCCTGTATAACTTCCTGGCCAGAGAAAAGAAAAAAAAGTTGACAATACCTGTAATATACTGTACAATATTACGGTATCACTTTGAGCATGCGCCGTTAGCCCCGGCCCGTACCCAAAGACTCATCACTGGATACAGTTCAAGTTTGAGTTTGTATTAGGAGGAATAAGGATGAAAACATACATGGCCACCCCGGCTACCATTGAACGCAAATGGTATGTAGTGGATGCCGCTGACAAGACTCTGGGCCGCCTGGCTGCAGAAGTTGCCAAAGTGCTCCGCGGTAAAAATAAACCGACTTTTACCCCGCATATGGATACCGGTGATCACGTGATCATCATCAATGCTGCTCAGGTAAAACTGACTGGCAAGAAACTGGTCCAGAAGATTTACTTCCGTCATTCCGGGTATCTGGGCGGCGATAAATACACCAAAGCAGGGGATATGCTGAAGAACGACCCTGTAAGAATGGTTGAACTGGCTGTCCGTGGGATGGTTCCCCATAACCGTCTGGGCAATCAGATCATCAAGAAACTGCATGTATACGCTGGTTCTGAACATCCTCATGCTGCACAAAAGCCTGAAGTTCTGACCATCGATATTCGCTAAGAGGAGAGGAGAACTAGAAAATGGCAAAAGTTACGTATGATGCAACTGGCAGCCGCAAAAGCTCTGTTGCCCGTGTTCGCCTTGTTCCGGGCGAAGGCAAGATCGTAGTGAACGGCCGTGAACTGGGTCAGTATTTCGGCCTGAAGACCCTGGAACTGGTAGTCCGTCAACCGCTGGATACTACCGAAACCCTGGGCAAATATGATGTCATTGCCAATGTTGTTGGCGGTGGGATTTCCGGCCAGGCTGGTGCAATCCGTCATGGTATTGCCCGTGCCCTGCTGAAAGTGGATGCTGATTTCCGTCCTCTGCTGAAGAAAGCTGGTCTCCTGACCCGCGATCCTCGGGAAAAGGAACGCCGCAAATACGGCCTGAAAAAAGCAAGAAAGGCTTCCCAGTTCAGCAAACGGTAATTTCCGTTTCGGATATTTGGAAAGTACAAAAAGCGTGCTGCGATTTTCGCGGCACGCTTTTTTTGTGGAGTCACTACTATACCTTAGTGTAAAATAGTTCTCGGTGAAATGAATAATCCCTTATAAACTTGCAAAAAGGAAGACCTTCTATAGTATTAGTTACCACACCACTACAGATAGGAGAGAAGGTCTTCCATGGATTTCATTGTATCAGAATACATCAACTTAATGAGGGGGTGTTCCAACGGGTTGGCACTGGAAAAGGAGGTCTGGCGGCGGGGAATCGAGCTCCAGTCCCAGGCCTTCGCCCGGGCTCTGGAGATTTACGATGCTGAGATTGCCAGGCAGTGTGCGGGAAAACAGGAAGTACTGCGGATCGACCAGCGTACTGTGCTTTGCATGTTCGGGACGGTCACATTTTCCCGCCGTCTGGTCCGGCGCGAAGGCGGAAAGCCATTCTATCCTTTGGATAATATCCTGGGTCTGTCACCTTATCAACGGTATTCTCCGTTGCTCCTGTACTCAGTAACCAAAGTGGCAGCCGGCAGCGTCTATCGGGCTGCAGCTGAGGCAGTGAATACCCTGACTCCGCTGGATATCAGCCATCAGACAGTAGGCAGGATGGTCAGGACGGTGGGAGACAAGTACGCCCAGTACGAGGAATCCCAAGCCAACCCGGCCTTCTGCGGTGATGAACCATTGGAAAAACCAAAATACCTGTTCATCGAGGGAGACGGTGTCCTGATGAAAGGGCAGCCAAAGGGCAGCGTGGTTGACCGTTTCCATCACAAGGTCTGGCAACACGACCTGGAGGGTGTCCACTGCTGCCTGGACATGCTGGAAGGAGAAGCCAGCACTGCCGAAGAGGAAGAGAACGTCAGGAAACTGCGGGCTTATTTGGAACGTAACTGGGAATGGCTGACTCCTTTGCTGCTGAGGGAGGGACTGGAAGACTGTCGGAAAGGGCTGGGGACTTGTGAAAGCAACCATCGGACGTATACCTATCGGATGAAGAAGCAGGGACGGCGCTGGAGCTATAGAGGCGGTCTG
>ERZ791914.1025-NODE-1025-length-21742-cov-48.209711_pt1 | contig 21742 bp, 28 predicted proteins | sample MGYA00510140_ERZ791914 | MGnify/ENA primary metagenome ERZ791914 (study PRJEB30046, sample SAMN00792079) | human gut metagenome | study: EMG produced TPA metagenomics assembly of the A metagenome-wide association study of gut microbiota in type 2... | reverse complement strand
AAAGAAGGCTGCAACAAAATGAGCAAAAAAACTCATTTTGTTACAGCCCCATTTTATTTCCGCAGACGGTGTGGTATACGCCGCTACGGAAATACCGTGTAACGAGTCCTATGAAGGACAGACTCTTTTTGTTATTAATATCCATTGTTGATCAATGAGGAGGTCGTAGAAATATGTCTATCATTATTGCCACACAAAGACTTGCATTAGTCCGTGAAACATCCCATCGGTATGACATTAACCGAAAAATAGAAGATCCGGAAGACGCCGCCAAAGCTTTTAACACCGTACTCCATTTAAACGAATCTCCGCAAGAAATATTCGCCGCATTGTACACAAGTACCAAGATGGACATCGTAGGGATGCAGGTGCTCACCATGGGATGCATCAATAAATCATTGGCTGAACCGGCGGAAGTATTCAAGGCGGCCTTACTCTATAATGCCTCATCTGTGATTCTGGCCCATAATCATCCGTCGGGTGATCCGGAACCATCCAAGGAAGATATAGAGGTAACCCTGCGTATCATAAAGGCCGGAGAAATACTAGGCATACCCGTAGATGATCACATCATTATTGGCAATGGCAGATATGTATCACTGTGTGAACGAGGGAATATATGAATAGATTAGAATGGAGGTATATATTATGGCAAATGTATCCAGAATAAAAGAAATACTTATCCAACAGGCATCCAAGGTAAAAATGGTAGATTCATCAAAATGTAATGAAATTGTTTCCAAAACCCGTCCGCCCCGTCCGCCTAAGACTGCATCATCAAAAACTGTGTCTTCTCCTTCTGTAACTAAAATAGAACTACCTACTAACGGGATTGCCTCTCCAGAACGGGTAGAACAGGTTGAACAAGTTCCGTGTAAAACACCAATTGATATGAAACCAGTCATCTCACGGATACTGATTCCCAATCAGGACTATGGAATCATACCCGGATGTGGTCGTAAACCCTCTTTATTAAAATCAGGGGCCGAAAAATTACTTGCCTATTTCGGGTACAGAACGACGGTGACAATCCTGAACCGGTCAGAAGATTATGCCCAACACTTTGTGTCTTATGAAGTGAAAGTCACTGCCTGGGACACCCAGAACCAGATTGCCGGAGAAGGAGTCGGCGCCGCGAATTCCCGCGAACGGAAATTTATAAAAAGTGACTTCTATGGCGTGATAAACAACGTGTTAAAAATCGCCAAAAAACGGGCCATCGTGGATCTGGCACTTACCGTCTGCAATGCCAGTGCCGTCTTTACACAGGATATTGAAGACATCATATCGGCCGATCCAGAAGAAATAAAAATCAACCGTATTGGATAAAATGAGAGAGCATACACTGGTCTGTATGTTGAACCGGTGTATGCCCATTATCATCTTGAAAAAATAATTCTGATTCGGTATTCTGAATAGGGAAGGAGGTGAACTCTCGTATAATTATGAATTTGCAAAGACGTATGTAACGGAACATAAGGAGTGTTCCATATGTCAAAAACAAAAGAAAATTCAATTTTAAATAACAACGGCAAGATTACGTGTGTTACCAACAAAAAGAACGGGAAAATATACTTCTATCTGCGCAATTTCCCATTACGATACCTTCCTGAGGACAATGAAATTGAATACCTTAACCGAAGGTTCGATACCTGGGATGAAGCCAAAAATTTCCAACAACAATGTATCCGGAGGCGCGCCAAATTACTTTCCCTTACGGCAGACAATTCATCTGTGTATAGTAAATTTAAAAAGTATGTACACATCTATCTGGAACCTAACTGGGAAAGTCAGACTACAATCAATAACATGAATTCTTTCATAGAAAATCAAATGAAACCTGTTTTTGGATCAATAGGGATTAAGGACTGTACTGAAGATGATTTGCAGGATTTTTTTGTACGGCAGAACAAAAAACGAGATGTGCGTAAAGTTGTGTGTGCCATGAGGAAGTTTTGCAAACATCTGGTCAAGACACATGAAATCAGTATGGATATCATGGAAGATGTATACGTAAAGAAACATGTCCCCATGCATCCACAGGACCGAACACCTTTAACCAGAAAGGAAGAATCCATATTTATCAATGAATTGATGACGAGTGGTCGTGAGGCCGTCCGCAGATACCGTCATGGTATCTTATTAATGATTTACACTGGGATACGCCCTGCAGAACTTACTGGCGGTGAATGGAAAAACATTCATTTTGATACCCATATATTTCACGTACAAAAGACATATCGTAAATCAGGTTCTAAATGTACGTTGAAATCCACTACTAAAACGGGGAAACAGGGTGAACGTGACGTGTATATCCCTGATCCATGTCTGGAGGTCTTGTACAAGGCAATGAACCGTCATCCATCACACTGGATTATGGAAAATATATGTACCGGAAACCCAATCAGTACAGATACACTGCGGAGGATAGTACAAAAAGTGGCCAAAGACGCCGGACTGAGACATCGTAGTATATATCCCTACTTATTCCGTCACACATTTGCCACCAATTGTGTCCGGGCAGGAGTTCCACTGGCGGATTTATGTCAGTTTATGGGGCATAAGGACGAGACAATGTTACTGACCATCTATGCCAATCATAAGGATCCAATGGCAATGAACAAATATGCCCCGGTCTTTTCCCATATCGTTCCAGATGCGCATAAAAATTAATATTTTTGCAAGAAAACACATTTTTCTCTTCGCATCTCATGAGGTACAAAAAGTAAAAAAACAGGTAAAAAAATAAAAAAATCTCCAGACCCGAAAGTCTGGAGATTCCCATAAATCAGTGGTCGGAACGGCGAGATTTGAACTCGCGACCTCTTCCACCCCAAGGAAGCGCGCTACCAAGCTGCGCCACGTCCCGCTGACCTTTTAATTTTACTGAATTTGACAGTACTTGTCAAGGATATATTTCAAAATTATTTCTTTTTCCTTATGTTGTATATTGGCAAAGGACAAATGCGCCCCATCTGTTATTCCAGGGCATGAAGAATCCGGTAGAGTTGTTCTTTTAATGCAGCGGCTTCTTCCGGTGTAAAGAGCTCCCCTTTTCGGTTTATGAGACATTTCATGTCATAGGGGACTTTTTCTGCTTTTTTGCGCAGCCCCATGCCTTCTTTCGTGATTTCTACGATGACGACGCGTTCATCTTCCGGTTTGCGGGATCGCGTCAGATAGCCCATGCCTTCTAATTTCTTCAGGACCGGTGTCAGGGTGCCTGAATCCAGGTAGAGACGTTTGCCCAGATCGTGCATGGTAATAGATTTTTCTTCCCAGAGAACCATCATGGTGACATACTGGGCATAGGTCAGGCCGATTTCTTTTAGGAATGGATGATAAGCTGCTACAATCTTGCGGGCACTGGCGTATAAGGGGAAGCAAAGCTGATTGCTTAGCAATAAGGGATTACATTTTATCGGTTCTGTCATAAGGAATTCCTCCGTATTGGTGTACATTCGTTTACATCTATTATAACAAACGAAATAGATTAAAACAAATTATATTTTGAAAAATTAAATTTGACAAAATATAATTTTCGAGTATAATAAAACTTGTAAGTGAGACAGGAACAATTACAGAAATGAGTCAGGAGGAACCAACATGGTAAAAGTATATTCAATCAGTGAATGCCCATGGTGTGAAAAAGCAAAAAAATATCTGAAAAGCCGGAATGTTGAGTTTGAAGAACACAATATTGAACTAAATGATGCAGACCGCGATGCCTGCTATGCGTTGTCAGGCGATTTAGTGGTACCCGTTGTTACCGCCGATGATAAAACCTATGTGATGGGGTTTGATAAGGCTAAATTAGATGAGCTGCTGGGGCTCTGATTTCTTTTTATAGCTTATTTAATTTTACAAAATATAATTAAGTTAAATAAATATATAAGTAGACAACTATCATGAGTGGCAGTTAAAACAGGAGGACACGACAATGAGCATTTATGGACAGACAAAAGGCACGGAACTGGAAAAAGTAGTAAAGAATATCATGCAGGCTGAAGCCAATGGGACGATGATGTACTACGCTTTGGCACGGATGGCAAAGGAACAGGGGTACGATGATTTGGTGGATATTTTTATAGAAGCAGCCAATCAGGAAGCTGTTCATGCTGGGTTTTATGCAACATTAAATGGTAAATATCCACAAGATTTCTGGGGGCTCGTGCGGACTTTGCAGAAGGCAGAAACGAATGGGGAAGGACAGGTCAGAGACATAGCGGACCAGGTCCGGGCTGCCGGATTTAATGAAGCAGCTGATGAAATGGAAGTATTTGCCAGACAGGAAGGCCACCACGGCGTCATGATGGCAGAAATCCTTGCCAGATATCCTCAGGAAAATCAGCCTGTCAAGGCCAGGAAGGTGTACATCTGCCCGGTATGCGGGTTTGAATACGAAGGGGATATCAACGCTGAAGGGGATGACTATGTGTGTCCGCTTTGCGGTCAGCCTAAGAGTGCTTTTCAGGAAAAAGCATAGGTCAGATACCGATTAAATGGATTTGAATCGGATGACATGAAGGGGTATGAGGGATAGAGACTTATACCCCTGTTTCGCTATGACTAATACGATATCATAAAACATTGACGACTGTCTATATAAGTGGTACAATCCATTACATAGACAAGCATCTATGTAATGGAGGCGTTTCTATGGATATGATGGAGATTGCAAACATCAATAAAGCTCTCAGCAGTCCTGTCCGGCTGCAGATCATTGCCATGCTGGCTGATGGGGAACAGTGTGCCTGCCATATTCTGGAACGCTTTGAGATTACCCAGCCGACGCTGTCCCATCATATGCATGTCCTCTGTGACTGTCATCTGATCAGGGACCGCAAAGAAGGCCGGTGGCATTATTATGCTCTCAATGAAGACTACATCCGTTGTCTGGCTTCGTTTTTCCAGGAACTCGTCCAACGGGAAAAGCGGGCAGGGCAGACACCTTGTGATGGATGCTGACAGGAGGAATATATTATGAATGAAATCGTAGAACAAGTCAAAGAATATTATGGCAAAGTGCTGGATGGAACGAAAGACCTCAAGACGAAGGCCTGCTGCTGTTCTTCCGCAGGACTGCCTAAAGAAGTGCGGGAAGCGCTGAGCCTTATCAATGATGAAATTGTAACCCATTATTATGGATGCGGCTCGCCGATTCCCCCTCTGCTGGATGGCATGACTGTGCTGGATCTGGGGTGCGGTACGGGTCGTGATGTCTACGTGGCCAGTAAGCTGGTTGGTGAAAAGGGCCATGTTATCGGTGTCGATATGACTCAGGAACAGCTCGATATTGCCCTGCGCCATGAAGAAGAACAGTACAAGCGCTTTGGTTACAAGGCATCAAATGTAACATTCAAAAAGGGATACATTGAAGATTTACAATCCCTGGGAATTGCCGATAATTCTATCGATGTGGTCATTTCCAACTGCGTCATTAATTTGTCACCTTATAAGCAGAATGTATTCAACGAAATCTGGCGTGTCCTCAAACCGGGTGGTGAACTGTATTTTTCCGATGTCTTTACAGACCGCCGCATTCCTGATGAACTTTACGCCGATCCGGTGCTGCACGGTGAATGCATAAGCGGTGCCATGTATTTTGAAGATTTCCGCCGCATGCTGAATAAAGCGGGATTTATGGATTTCGTTTACATGTCTATCCGCAATTTTGACCTGGGAAATGAAGCAATCGAAGAAAAAGTCGGCTTTGCCCATTTTTCAGAACGGACAGTCCGGGTATTCAAACTGGCCGATCTGGAAGATGCCTGCGAAGATTATGGACAGGTAGCCGTGTACCGTGGCACCGTCCCCGGACATCCCCATGCTTTTGATTTCGATATGAACAACCACTTTGTGACAGGAAAGCCCATGCTGGTCAGTGGCAATCTGGCATCCATGCTTTCGGAAACGAGGTACGCTCCGGCCTTTACGGTCTATGGTGACCGGTCTGTCCATTTCGGCCCCTTCGGCATGACCCCTGTGGCAGGCGATGATGGAGAAAGTGGCTGTTGCTGCTAATGAGAGAGGAGTAGAATATACATGCTTCAGCGTACGATTACCGTAGAAAAAGAAAAATGCATTCATTGTGGTTTGTGTATCCGGGACTGCGTAGCCGCTTGTCTGGAATTTGACGAAGAAAAGATTCCCCGATATCTGCCTGAAGGCGAACAGCGGTGTCTGGCCTGTCAGCATTGTATGCTCGTCTGTCCAAAAGGTGCCCTGTCTTTTGGCGGGCTGAAGCCGGAAAAATGCGGCGCCGTATCCTATGGGAATAGTGAAGAACTGTTAAAGCTGATAAAATCACGGCGCAGTATCCGGGATTACAAAGAAGCGGATCTGTCACAGGAACAGCTGGATAAACTTACGGAAATGCTGGCGTATGCGCCGACAGGGGTCAATGCACCGTCTGTTCATCTTTCGCTGGTAGCGACGCGCAGGAAAATGGATGAAATCCGGCAGATTACATACGATTGCCTGAAGACTGTCCGTGCCGATTCGCCCCTTTTTATCATAAAAGAAATGGCAGAAGCAAGCAGTAAAGTGGGAAAAGACCTGGTGTACCGGGGAGCGCCGGCCTTAGTGGCTGCTTCGGTTGATACTAAAACGGCTGCGTCGGTCTGCCAGACCGTAGACCCCGTCATTGCCTTATCGTACTTGGAGCTCTATGCCGCCAGTCTGGGACTGGGTACGGTCTGGGACGGTATTGCCGTAGCACTGGCCCGGGAATTTCCTGAAATCGAAGCGCAGTTCCAGATTCCCAAGGGATGCAAACTGAGTTTCCTGATGGCGCTGGGAATCCCGGATATTTCCTACCAGCGGACACCCCAGCGGACAACGGACCGGATTACCATCATCCGGTAAAACTATATTTGATGAACTACAAAAAGAGCTGTCTTGCAGGAGCAGCTCTTTTTGTGATTCATCAAATAAATGAAAAGCCATATGCTATAAGCATTTGTTATTACTGATTAATCCGAGTAGAATAAGGAAAAACAATTTTATTTTGGGATTCTGCTTTCATCACCTGTAAATTTCTCGCCGGTGGGCAATTTCAAAAAGAAACACAATCAGCACATCCTCCTGGATTTCCGCAAAAAGTCGGTAATCCCCGACCCGGTACCGCCATATTCCTTTCAGATTCCCTGTAAGGGGCTTGCCGTGCTGACGTGGATCCGTAGTATCCACTAAGTTTTTTATGATCCAGTTCTTGATAACCCGGGCCGTTGGCTTATCCAGCTTCTTTAGTTCCTTTACGGCATGTTCGGAGAATTTTACCTGATACATCTAAATCCCAAGCTCCTTCCAGACCTCCGTGTGATCATAGATTTTTTCTTTTTCCATTAATGCACGGGCTCGAAGAATCCGGTCTTCATCCAGTTTCATGTCTTCTTCAATCTTATCCAGTACAAGATTGCGGATAAAAGAAGAAAGATTCAGATTGTTAGCCGACACATAGTTCTGGATTAGTTTGTTTTCCTCATCACTGACTCTAAGAGAAATCGTACTCATAAGGATACCCTCCTTTTGTAATACATGTAATACCTGTACTATAAGTATAACAAGATTAGTAAAAAAAACAAGAGGGGCACTCAATGAAGTTAAAGAATCATCCTGGAAATTCCGATAGGTTCAAAAAGAAAGGAATAGAAAAGTTTCCAATTACAGGTGTTAAACTATCAGCTGTCTTGCGGGGGCAGCTCTTTTTTGTATATAATAGACTTATTACGATAGAAAATATCAAACCGAAATATATGAGAAGGGAGATGTTTCTATGGAACAGGCTATACTGGGAATCCTTATTCCCTTTGCCGGTACATCTTTGGGGGCGGCCTGTGTCTATGCCATGAAGCAGGAACTGGACCGTCAGGTTCAGCGGGGGCTGACAGGCTTTGCGTCAGGGGTCATGATCGCTGCATCGGTCTGGAGTCTCCTGATTCCGGCTATGGAAGAAGCGGCACCGTTAGGAAAATTCGCCTTCGTGCCGGCTGTGGCCGGGTTCTGGCTGGGTATCTTACTGCTCCTGGCTCTGGACCGGCTGGTTCCGCACCTGCATATGTACAGCGAGAAGGCCGAAGGGCCGCACAGCCATTTACAGCGTACAACCATGCTCGTCCTGGCCGTGACGCTGCATAATATCCCTGAAGGCATGGCCATCGGCGTCGTCTATGCCGGACTTTTAGCAGGGCAGACGGGCATCAGCGCCGCCGGGGCCATGGCCTTATCCCTGGGCATCGCTTTGCAAAATCTGCCCGAAGGGGCCATCATTTCCCTGCCTCTCAAGGCCGCCGGTGTGGGCCGGCATAAGGCCTTTCTCGGAGGAGTCTTGTCGGGAATCGTCGAGCCTGTCGGGGCTGCCCTGACCATCGCCCTGACGGCTTTCATCGTGCCCGTCCTGCCGTATCTCCTCAGTCTGGCAGCCGGGGCTATGTGCTACGTCGTCGTTGAAGAGCTCATTCCGGAAATGTCAGCCGGTGAACACTCCGACATCGGCGTTCTGTCTTTTGCTTTGGGCTTTACGTTGATGATGGCTTTGGACGTGGCTTTGTCGTGAGGCAATTTTCATGAGGAGAATGAGGTGACGTTAAGTGAAAGTACGCATTATCGATGAATTAACCCGGCAGATTGTCAATCCGGTCGAGGCCATTGCCGTCTGGCGAAGAAGAACACTGCAGCCGTGGAAATTTGCCAAACTATAAGCACAGAGAAATAAGTCTTACGAGTTCGCACATAGAGGAGAGAATATCATGAAAGTCGTCGTAGCCATTGATTCCTTGAAAAATAGTCTGACTTCTGTTGAAGCCGGCCGGGCCATTGAAGCCGGTATCCGCAAAGCTTATGGCGGTCATCCCGTCCAGGTCATCGTCAAGCCCCTGGCTGACGGTGGGGAAGGAACCGTTGAGGCCCTCGTCGATGGACTGGGCGGACAACTCCGCTATGTTGATGTCCGGGGTCCTTTGGGGGGAACCGTATCCTGTCCTTATGGATATCTGCCAGACATGGGAGCGGCTGTCATTGAAATGGCCGGGGCTGCCGGATTGGGCCTGGTACCGTCTGAACAGCGCAATCCCCTGCATACGACAACGTACGGTGTCGGGCAGGTCATGGCACAGGCTATAAAAGCAGGCATCCGCCATTTCATCATCGGGCTGGGTGGCAGCTCGACCAGTGACTGCGGCGTCGGTATGCTTCAGGCCCTCGGTTATATTTTCCGCGATGATAAAGGATGGCCAGTCGGCACAGGCGGACAGGAAGTAGGGCGTATCGCATCTGTCGATGATACCCAGGTCCTGCCGGCACTGAAAGATTGTACCTTCGATGTCGCCTGTGACGTGACTAATCCTCTGTTTGGGAATTGGGGCGCTGCTCATATCTTCGGGCCCCAGAAAGGGGCATCGCTACAGGATGTCAAAGTCCTGGATGATGCCAGCCGATCCTTTGCCGCTGTCACCCGGCAGTATACCGGCTATGACTACAGCCAGACAGCTGGGGCTGGTGCGGCTGGTGGCATGGGCTTTGCCTTCCTGGCCTATCTGCACGGGCGCCTGCGCTCAGGAATCCAGATTGTCCTCGATTCGATTCGCCTGGCCGATGCCGTTAAAGATGCTGATTATGTCATCACCGGCGAAGGACGCCTCGATGCTCAGACGGCCATGGGCAAGGCCCCCATTGGCGTGGCGAAACTGGCCAAACAGTACGGTGCCAAAGTCATTGCCCTGGCAGGATGCACGACGGCGGATGCCGTCGAATGTAACCGGCAGGGTATCGATGCCTTCTTTTCTATCGTCGATAAAGCCATGCCGCTGGAAGAAGCTATGAATAAAGAAACGGCCCTGCGTAACATGACCAACACGGCCCAGCAGGTATTCAACCTCATTCGTGCCGTCGGCTGATAAGGAACCTGTAAAGAAATGATAAGCATACAAAAGAGGCTGTAACATAATAGCCTCATCGAAAAAATGGACTCAGTTATCTGAGCCCATTTTTTTAGGGGCTGTAGCAAGATGAGTTTTTAGTCATTTTGTTACAGCTCCATGTGCTTTACAGCTGGATATTTTCTGATTCTTTTATGGAATTTATTTGATTTTTCGCTTTATTTGCATTGACGTTGCTATTACAACGGATTTATTCCGTAAAATTCAGTACACTTAGGCCATCAAACGAACTAGGAGGAATGTCTTATGATTACAATAAAAAATACGTTGGCCGAAGTGGTACGGGATTATCCCCAGTCTATTCCCTTTTTCAATGAACTGCACCTGGATTACTGCTGTGGCGGGGGAATTCCTCTGGAAGAAGCGGTAAAGGGAACCAATCTGGATGCAGAAAAAGTGGTAGCCAATCTGAATGATTACCTTGCCAAACACAGTACTAAGACCGGCAGCCAGCAGGAATCGCTGGAACGGTTTAAAAGTCTTTCCATTCCGGACATGCTCCAGGACCTGGAAGCGACGCACCATGTCAGTGAACGGAATTACATGGCAGAAATCGAAGGGGACCTGAACAAGATTCTTCTGGTCCATTATGCCCACCATGGAGAACTGCTCACCCGGCTCCATCATCTGTACGGGACGTTGAAAACAGATTTGGAAGAACATTTTGCCCGGGAAGAAAAATTGGTGTTTCCGCTGATGCGGGAATATCCCCAGCCCGGTCAGGACATCCTGACTCTGGTTCAGGACCTGGAAGACGATCATACGGCAGCCGGGAATATCATCAAGGAAATCGAAGAATTGACCGATCATTTTACCGTGCCGGCTGATGCCTGTGCCACTTTTAAGCGGACTTATCAGTTGCTGGAAGAATTTATAAACGATGTGTTTGTCCATATCTTCAAGGAAAATTCCATCGTCTTCCCGGAATACGCAGAACAGGCCGCCAACTAAAACGAACCGAGCCATCAGGAAGTGCCAGCCCCGACAAATGAAAAGGGGCTGGACTGAAGAGAAGAGACAAAACGATAAAACCGCCAACTTTTATGCTTATAGTATGAATGAAATAAGCATAGGAGTTGGCGTTTTTTTTCAGGAGATTTTCATGCACATTCTTTGCCTGGATTGTTAAAACAATACGAATACGAGGGTTAGGTACCTTCAAAAAATTAAAAAGAACGAGTTCTTGAAACCGCTCATCCATGCGCTTTGGGAATTCGTTCTTTTCTTTTTAAGTGGCAAGCTTGGGTGAAAATATATTAATTGATAGCTATTTATTTTGACATATTCCATTTTATATGTTATAATTATGTCAATGTAATTACATAAATAAAAAAATACCGGGAAGAGAGAAATTATGCTGTATTATCATAGGCGGAGTGATGATGCAGCAGGGCTGACTTTTTCGAGACATGGGGCAGAGTGGTGGTGCCTTGCTATAATAACATGATAAATTTCTTTAGTGGATTAGTTGGATTAAATAATACATAATGATATATTTTATCATATAGACGTTTCGTAGAACTATTTTTACAATATAAACAGGAAAAAAATGTGATTCTAATAGGAAGCAAGAACAGGGGTCAACATTGGCATATATATAATATTGACATTGACCCTTCAAAATTGGCAGCCAGTCCCAGACGGGAAGAGCGGGGAGTTTGGAGACTCCCCCGCTCAAGCCCGGTCCCGGGAACTGGCCCGCGCGAGAAAAGATAGTTTGTAGTTTGGAGTTTGGAGTTTGATGTTTGACGAAGCCGGTTTGATGTGCTACATCCTCGGACTCAGATACTGGAACTCAGACGATGTAAGGACCCTTCAGTCAGCAGAGCTGACAGCTTCCCTTCACAGGGACGCCATGCTACACGGTGCTTTGAACCGACTGAAATGAATATGTTTACACGGTGGGCCATTTCAAAAAGAAACACAATCAGTACATCTTTCCGGATTTCCCGCAAAAAGCCGGTAATCCCCGACCCGGTACCGCCATATTCCTTTCAGATTCCCTGTAGGGGCTTGCTGTGCTGACGTGGATCTGTGGTATCCACTAAGTTTTTGATGATCCAGTTTTTGATAACCCGGACCGTTGGTTTATCCAGCTTCTTTAGTTCCTTTACGGCATGTTCGGAGAATTTTACCTGATACATCTAAATTCCCAGCTCCTTCCAGACCTCCGTGTGATCATAGATTTTTCCTTTTTCCATTAATGCACGAGCCCGAAGAATCCGGTCTTCATCCAGCTTCATATCTTCTTCAATCTTAGTCAGTACAAGATTGCGGATAAAAGAAGAAAATAACAAAATTGGTAATAAAAACAAGAGGGACGCTCAATGAAGTCAAAGAATCATACCGCGAAATAGGGAACTCTTTTTTTATGATGCCGGATATGGGAAACTGTATTCCCGATTCATAGGTATAGCCTATGAAAATACCCTCCTTACGGGATGTCCGGTAAAGAGGGTACCTGTTTTACTTGCATACGCCTTTATTATCTGAAAATTTTTCTCTTAACATCTGGTTGATTTCGTCTCTTTCTTTTCCCTGTTTTTCCATTTGTTTGATCAGCTTATACGCATGAAACAGCAGGGACGGAGCGATTTCAGAGCTGAAGAAGCCGATGCCCATATTCCAGGCCAGTTGTTCAAATACGTCGTCCAGGGCTCTGGAGTCCAGCCCGTTGGCGTAGGCTTTCAGCAGTTCCCGCATAGCCTGCCGCATTCTCCCGGCACCGACGGCATTGGCCAGAGAAAGAAGAAGCCGGATGTTATAATCGAGATATCGTTTTTCGCTTTTCCAGGTCATATCCCAAAATTCTACAGCCAGCTCGCCCAGCTTTTCATCAATCATGGGATAGTTCGTGATGACTGCCGGCCGTTCTGGCGCATCTTCCACGTTCCCTTTTTCCTCGGTCCGGTAAAAATAAGCGTGATATTCATGTTCCGCTGTTTTTTCTGTATAATGAACATATCCCAGCATTTCCATGATTTCATAGAGAGGGATTGGTTCAAAGCTTTGGATGACTTCCATCCCTTCGCCGACGGGAAGTTTGGCGGCCTGTTTTTTCAGCCCGTCAAGGAAATTACCAGCAATGCCTCGTACGTCAACTTTTTTGAAACTTGCTACTTTATCTTTCCATTCCAGATTTTTCATATTGTCTGCCCCTTTCTGCTGCCTGTTCATGATACAGTCATCACAGGCGTTTTTTATTGTTTTCTTCGTCTTTCTGGAATGAGTATAGCATAGCAGGTGAGATAAGTATGTTGGTTTTATAACATAATTCGATAATAAGCCGCACTCATGCTGAACTTCATTCTGACAAATAAAAAAATAGCCCGGCAAGGATACATCACCTTGCTGAACTATCATGAGGTGCGCCACCTGGCATGGGTTCACCACAAAAAGGGCTTGCCATTGCGACAAGTCCTTTTTGCTTGCCTTTTTTTGGTAAACCTGTTACGCTAATTTTAGTGGCTAATGGTTCGATACGAAAACGGGTAAGCTCCACAGCTTCTACAAACCGTCGTCCGTCTATAACCGCCTCATCGACCGCTTCTACAAAAATATGAAAAACATCTTGGAAAAATAAGAGACGATGAAATTGAACGCAGACCGCAAGTGGCAGGCCGCCGTTTACCGCAGTCCTGAGGACCGCAAAAACACGGCCTGTGTATGTATAATGACAGGCTTTTTACAAGAAAATAGGTGATAAAAATGAATTGCAAAATGCCTATAGGAATAGATGACTTTGGGAAAATCCGCAATAAGGAGTTCTATTTTGTCGATAAGACGGCGTTTATTCGCCAACTCATCGATAGCCCCCGGGAAGTCACTTTGATTACGCGGCCGCGCCGCTTTGGCAAGACGTTGACAATGAGTATGCTGGAATATTTCTTTTCTATTGAAAAAGAAAGCCAGAGCCGTCATTTATTCGATCATCTGGCTATTGAACAAGCCGGGCCTGAATATATGGCTCAGCGTGGCCAGTATCCTGTCATTTTCCTTACACTCAAAGATATCCAGAATCCGTCTTGGCTGACCTGGGAACGAATGCTTTCCTTTATACGGCTGTTTTTAGCGCAAGTCTATGATAGATATCGCTACATCCGTGAGAGGGCAGATATCAATGATGTCCAGGCCCGTCTTTTTGATCACGTCGTCCAAGGACAAGCGACAGAAGATGAATTGGCCTTATCTTTGACTAATTTGATGGCTATGATGCAGACTTACTATGGCCGAAAAGTTATTCTCCTTATTGATGAATACGATGCGCCGATTCAACAGGCTTGGGAAAGTGGATATTATACCGGCTGTATCGGTTTCATGCGCCAGTTTTTAAGCAGCGCCTTGAAAACAAACGATACCTTGGAATTTGCTGTCCTGACGGGCATTACCCGCATCTCTAAAGAAAGCATTTTCAGTGGTCTGAATAATTTGGATGTCTGTTCTGTTTTGCGCAATCAGTATGCCGGGGTCTTCGGATTTACGGAGGCAGAAATACAAGAACTCTTAGAAACCGCACATCATGGGGAAAAGATTTCAGAACTAAAAAAATGGTATGATGGCTATCACATCGGCCACGCAGAAATTTACAATCCTTGGTCAGTCATCAATTATGTGGCCAATGATTGCCAAGCCAGACCTTATTGGGTCCGGACATCGGGGAACAGCATTTTACGACATCTCCTTTCTCATACGGATGAGTTACGGGTTCAGATGATACAAAATCTGTTGCATGGCAAAGCTGTTCGCGTCACCTTAGATGATAGCCTCATCTATTCTGAAATAGACCGGGATCCGGGAGCTCTTTTCAATCTCTTATTGACGACAGGATATCTGACTGTCGAAAAAGTTTTGTCCCTTAGCGATGACCGTTATGCATTAAGGATACCTAATGAAGAAATCCGCAAACTATACAGCACAGAAATCCTGAATTCCTTAGGGGAAAATGTGACGAAGAACACATTTGATGATCTATTTGATTATCTCATCGAAGGGGAGGCTGAAAACTTTGCCCTTCAGTTGCAACAGCTGTTGAAAGCCATTGTCAGTGTCTATGATACGGCTAATAAAGAAAGTTTTTATCATGGCTTCATGTTGGGGATGACCGCTCTATTTCTAGAGAAGGATTATAACGTAGTATCAAATCGGGAAAGCGGTTATGGACGTTTTGATTTGGCGATTTTCCCTAAAGACAAGGACGATGTTGGCGTTATTATGGAATTCAAAGTAGCTGTTAATGAAGTTGAATTACAGGAAAAAGCCAACGAAGCCTTACGACAAATTGAAACCCAGGAATACATCACAGAGTTTCAAACGAGGGGAATCCATAATGTATGGAAATATGGTATTGCGTTTTATAAAAAGAAAGTTGCCGTAGTCAGAGCAGGGGACGTCTCTGAAGGGAATCGTTGTGAGATTTAGTCATAGCTCATTGCATAAAAAGGAGGTTCACAGTCAAAGCGATTGTGGACCTTTTTCTTTTTTTGTGCGCCCGGCATGGGCGCACTCTAATGGGTGAAAGCCCCTAGGCCGCCCGGTAGCGGGAAGGCCATAGCCAGAACCAAGGGTGTCCATCGTGAGATGGAATCTGAAGGAAGGTCGAGGCAAATCTCTGGTCTGACGAACAGAAATCACATAAGGCTAGTCATGGGGATAAGGCCGCCAAATAGGATGAAGTCCTATAGCTACACGGAAGAAACAGTGGAAGAAGGTAAAGACGCGATACCGGATGATACGGCAATACAACGTGCCGGAATGGAAGGTACACGAATTAGCCAACTGCCGGAAAGGGCCATGGAGAGCGGCACTCATGCTGAACTCCATCCTGACAAATAAAGAAATAGCCCGGCAAGGATATATCACCTTGTCGAGCTATTATGAGCAAAACTGTGAAAACTAGAGAACCGCCGTGTACCGAACGGTACGCACGGTGGTGTGAGAGGTCGGCGGGCCACTGCCCGCCTCCTACTCGATTTAAAATAAAGCTACTAAAGATAGAAGTATTATTGCATTTCTGGGCGAAAAAACAATCCAATAATTTGTGCACGTATATAATTATAAGCCTCCAACATGTTTTAAAATGTACTGATTATCATTTTTAATTAAAACAAAAAATCCCGATTTGTTATTTACCCATAAGCCTTCATTTTTTCCATTACCGGCAATCCATGCTGGATCTATGGTTTTCACTGAATATGATATATCATAATGATCCTTATCCATTCCATCCTTGTCCTTGATTTTTATTGGTCCGTCAATTCTATTAATTGTATAATCAAAAATTTTATTTTTAGTGAACAATCTTTCGGATTTATAATGGTCAAATTCGTGAATTAATATTTTATTGACAATTTCTTTTTCTGATAATCCTTCTGCATCTGATACTGCTATACGATTACATTGAATCGGTTCTATTAGTATGGAGTCATAAGAATAGAACATTAAATATGCAACTCCTATTAGTATAATTGCTATATTTTTTCTTCTCCCTTTCTTTGTCCGGATGTATTTATAAAAGGAAATTGCCACCATAAAAAAAGCAAAAATATATAAGATAAATAAGGCATCACTTATAAACGTAATCATCTTAATTCCTCCGGATTATTGAAAGACGGAAATCCCGATAAATATAAACATTAAAATTATATTTATCCTGGTAATCTATTTTTCTGCTAGTAAATAACTCAAACTTCCCACATGAAAAACACAGTCATCTTCTTCGCTAAGGTTCACATCGGTGCTGATGAGGGCAATCCAGTCCTTGCGGTTATGCCGGTTACGCACACAAACAATTTTGGCCATCGCTGTTTCTTCGCTGACGTCTTCTTGCTTCACATGAATTTTCACGGGGACGGACAGCAGGTATTTGGAACGGCCGCGGCGCTTCTTGCAGGCTGCAAAAATCTGCTTGACCGTCATGCGCTTTCCCTCAAATTCGTAATAACACTTAGCACTCCGCTTGATCATAGCAATGGCATGGAGTTTAAGACCCAGGATATCGAGTAGCGGCCTCGGGTTAGAGAACCAGCTGTCGAAGAGGACATACTTGGCAGAAATCCCTTCACCAAGCGCTTCCTTAAGTAGGCGAATCATGACCGTAGTCCCTTTTTCCTTGGCCATCTCCTGTCGCTTGTGCGAGAGTGTCCGATGGTCGAAGGAAGGTTTCTTGATACGTATTCTTGGAGAAACGTTTCTGCCATTTGGAATCTCGTTGCTGCATATAGAAACTGGAAGCACAAAAGACATTGCTGAGAATGTAGGCAAAAAGACATTCAACGGAAATTCCTTTGGCTTTATCGCCACCACAGGCACGAAATAAGCGGATTACCTGAAAATTTAAAAGAAAGTTAGAAATAGAATAAGAAATCTGGTTTTCATTGAGGCGATTTGATGATAAAATAGACATAGTGTAAAGCTCCTTTCGAGTAGTGTTGCCTATATCTATTTTCGACAAGGATAGGCTTTACGCTTTTTTTTGCTTCAAAAATCTTTTATAAATCATAGTTGACTAGCATTTGAGATGTGGGAAGTTTGAGTATAGGAAAAGAACCACTGTTGTGAACGTACTCCCGCCTATAGAGGCGGGAGCTTCCTGCTTCAACGAGAACAGCGCCACGGACTCCAAAGAGTTGCGGCGGCTTACACTCTCTCCACAGGCGTAGATTCCCGTGCGCCCCACGGTATGTTATGGATTACGTCAGGCAGATATCTGCCTGGCTTCTTCTCGAATATTTATGGCAGCGTTCTTATCGCGGTTATGGTGACTGCCACATTTAGGGCAATCCCATTCCCTTACAGACAAGTCCTTGGTTTCGTGGTTCTGATATCCGCAAACATGGCACAGCTGGCTGCTTGGATACCACTTGTCTATCTTGATAAGCTGTTTGCCTTGCCAAGCCAGCTTATATTCCAGCATGTTCGTGAACATATTCCAGCCATTATCAGCTACGGATTTGCCAAAACTGAACTTGCCACCCTTTTTCCCCTTGACCATCGCTTTGACACTAATATCCTCAATGCCAATGGCATCATAGCGGTCTGCAAGGTAGCGGGCCTTCTTATGCAGGAAATCCCGCCGTTGATTGGACACTCTCTCATGGAGAATAGCTACGCGAAGCCTTTGTTTTTCTCTGTTGTGACTTCCTTTCTGCTTTTGGGATAGCTTCCGCTGTGCCTTAGCCAATCTCTTCTCTGCCTTTCGCAGGAAATCGGGATACTTAGCATCCTCCTCATCGGAAGCCACATACAAGCCGTGCATCGCAAAATCCAAGCCAAGGAAGGTCTTCGGTATGACCGGGAGTATTTGGTTTTCATACTCCACCAGCATACTGATATAGTACTTTCCTGATGGCGTCTGGCTGATGGTTACGGTCTTTATGATACTGTTCTCCGGCAAGGGACGATGCTGGCATAGTTTCACCCAGCCGACTTTCGGCAGTTTCACCTTATGGCCCTCGATTCGGACAGAGCCCTTCTGGTTGTTCGTGGAATACGAAGCACGACGATTCTTCTTGGACTTGAAGCGCGGCTTGCCGAAATGCTGGCTGTCATTCCAAAAGTGGCCGTAAGCCTTATTGAGGTTCATTTGGGCATTGGCAAGGGCTAAACTATCTACTTCCTTTAGCCAAGGGAATTCTTCCTTGTACTGCGCAGGCGTGTTATTCAGCTTTTGGCCGGTTTCTTTATAATAGTCAATGCGGTCACTCAGCATCTTGTTGTAGATGAATCGGACACACCCAAAGGTCTTGGCAAACATAATTTTCTGTTCCGTTGTCGGATAGATTCTGTATCGGTATGCCTTATTCACTATCATCACCTGCCTTGACTTTCCAAATCCTTTCACTCTTACTATTGATTATACTGCAAATCAACTTGTGAAACCATTGCTTTTCTGATGGCATCGAGCCCTCAGAAAAACCTGCAATTCATCTCACCGCCTAAAGAGGCGGGAGACTTCTTGCAGAATCAGGTTAAATTATATTTGATTGTAATCATATTTCATCCATGAATGAAGGGGCGCCTTTTATGATTGAACGGCCTACCACGAAGCAGTTATTGGCTGCTTCCCTCATTGAACTTGCTGGGGAGAAATCCGTTGACAAGATTTCAGTCAAAGAAATTGTCACCAACTGCAGCATGACAACGACAACCTTTTATAATCATTTTGCGGATAAATATGTACTACTGGCTTCTATCTATAACAAAGAAATTGAGCCGGCTTTCAGCCAACTCGGCAGCAAAATCATCTGGCGTGATGCGTTGCGCATATTCTGCACTACCCTTTCGGATAAACAGTCATTTTTTCTAAATGCGTTGAAAAACACATCAGGGCAGACCTCCTTCCGCTATGCGACTAATGACTACGCCATCGATTTACTGCGTGAACGCCTGCGTATTTTAGGTAAAGAAGATGCACTTCCTATAGAAATCGATTTTTTGGCTAAGTACTATATGCGTTCTATCTCTGAGATGATTCAGGACTGGTTTATTGGTGGGCAAAAAATTCCTCTCGATAATTTTATCGAACTACTTGTCCTCGCCATGCCAGAACCATTAAAGAAGCGTCTGCTTTAATGGCAGGTTGGCATTCTGCACAAAATGACAAGTTCGTTTAGAAACACACGATTTTCTAACGAGATTCTGCCTTCCTCCCGTGCTATAATAATTCAGTTGAAAAAAACAAGAAACCTACTCAGGAGGATTATCCATATGTCTGTTTTTCCAGAAATCATCCGCCATGTTCCACAACGTGACTATGGTATAGAAGGGCTGACGGTTCGCGTGGACCATACGTCTACAGGCATGGTCTACTTCGTCAGTGCGGAAAAAGAAGTCCATTTCCCAGAGCATGCCCATGCGGAACAGTGGACAATTGTTGTCAGCGGTAAATGCCTGTTGACAATGGATGGCGCAACCAGGACGTATCAGCAGGGCGATACATACGTCATCCCAGGCAATAAGAAACATCAAATCACACTTTGCGCTGGCTATGCGGAAGTCGATTACGTCGACGATCCGTGTGACGGCGAAGCATAATCTATTTTTGCGCGGCCTGCGGTTATGAGTACATTGGCGATATCAACAAAAAAACATAGAGGAGGAGAGATTCCTATGAAAAAGATACTGATATTGAATGGTGGCCCCCGGAAGAACAACAACACTGCAAAACTCCTGGCATCTGCCAGGGAAGGTGCTGTTTCTGCCGGAGCCAGCGTCGAGACTATTGACTTATATAATCTGAACTTTACCGACTGTCGCAGCTGCCTGGCATGTAAGAATAAAAAGATTGCCGTGCCTTGGAAGTGCTATTGGAAGGACGGCTTGACGGAAACGCTGGAGAAAGTCTATGAGGCAGATGCAATTATCATCGGCTCGCCAATTTACTTCGGGGAACCAACGGGCGAGGTCCGTTCCTTTATGGTACGCTCGACTTTTCCAGCACTATCCTATGATGATTATGAGAGCACGTTTACGGGAAAGATCGATGTCGGTATTATTCTTACGATGAATGCAGACCAGGACTACTACGATGAACACTACAAACCGCGCATGGAAGAATACTTCTGGCCGTTCCATTTCCTGAACGGGAAAACGGAAATACTGGCTTCCTGCGATACGCTGCAGGTACCGGATTACAGCCGATACCGTATGGCATCGTGGGATGAAACGAAAAAGAAAGCGCATCACGCCGAGCAATTCCCGAAAGACCTGCAGGCGGCCTTTGATCTTGGAAAGAGACTGGCCAGCCAGCAGTAACTGTTTTGTTGTGAAAGGATAAACTTTTATGAATACGAAAGATTTTCAGCCAGAGATTTTCAAACTCTTTGATGACCAGTGGGGCATCCTGACCGCCGGCGATAAAGACGCCTTCAATTCGATGACGATTAGCTGGGGTATGCTGGGAACACTCTGGTGTATGCCTCACAAGGGGAAGAATGTCTGCGCAGTATTTGTCAATCCGGCGCGTTATACGTATGGTTTCATGGAAAAGAGCGACTACTACACTGTCTCGTTCTTTGACAACAAGAAGTATCAGAAAGCTCTCGGTATCATGGGAAGCAAATCCGGCCGGGATATGGATAAAGCAAAGGCCAGCGGTCTCACCCCAAAATATCTGGAGCATGGCGTGACCTACGAAGAAGCAGAGATTACTTTTGTCGTCCGGAAAATCTACCGCCATGAGCTTCAGCTGGGGCAAATGCCAGCGGATGTCATCGAGGGATTCTATACCAAAGGCCGTGTGCCGCACACGATGTATATCGGAGAAATCATCGAGACCATCCGGTAAATCCCGGCTATCAACCCTATAAGCTTCACATAATCATAATCTCCCTTTTCTGTTATAATTATAGGGGAAATTTCACCTACAAAAATTACGGTGTAGGAATCATAGCCTTTTACGGCTTTGAGAGGAGTTAAATGATCTTGATCAGGATACTTTTCATTTGCCATGGCACTACCAGGTGAGCGGAGCCGGAGAGGCACATAAACTGGGGAAAAGAGAACTAATGTATAGAATAAAAACAACTGTTTTACTACCAAACGCGAGATATAGTGGCTAATAAACCGTAAACAACTACATCTTGTGTACACCCCAAACTGCTCATAAAACATTGCAAATAATGGGAGAAAAAAGCTCTTCTTGGATTACTTTTGTAATGAAATGAATTTACATTCAGATAGAGAAAAACTTGCTCGTATGTAAGATTGCGGCAAGAAAGATCGCCGTGGTGGGAGTTCCTGCCACGGCGTTTTTTTTGGGTCTAGTCCAACTTTTGTGGTTGGGCTAGACCTTTTTTTGTGGTCAC
>ERZ791914.1019-NODE-1019-length-21861-cov-16.526140_pt1 | contig 21861 bp, 25 predicted proteins | sample MGYA00510140_ERZ791914 | MGnify/ENA primary metagenome ERZ791914 (study PRJEB30046, sample SAMN00792079) | human gut metagenome | study: EMG produced TPA metagenomics assembly of the A metagenome-wide association study of gut microbiota in type 2... | reverse complement strand
TGAGGCTTTACTGTTTTTATCACTTGGTAAAGATTCGCTTGTTCTGCTTGATTTAATCTATCCGAAGTTTGACCGGATTGTTTGTGTGTTTATGTACTTTGTCAAGAATTTGGAACATATTAACCGTTGGATAAACTGGACTAAAGCCAAGTATCCGAAGATAGAGTTTGTTCAGGTACCACATTGGAACTTAACTTATATTCTTCGTGGAGGTATGTATTGCGTGCCTAATCCGAAAGTGAAACTATTGAAGTTGGCAGATGTGGTAAAGGCTATGCAGCTTAAATACGGATTGTACTATACATTCTTAGGTATGAAGAAAGCCGACGGCATGAATCGTAGGCTGATGCTGAAAGGATATGAGGCAAACGGTTACGAGAATAAGGGTATGGTTTATCCTTTGGCTGATTGGACACAAAAGGATATTCTTGCTTACATGAAGCAACACAACTTACCCGAACCAGTTAGATATTCATTGAAAGCCAGTTCGGGTGTCGGTTTTAATCTTGACTGTATGCTTTGGATGGAGAAGAATTACCCACAGGACTTACAGGGAATTTACAAAGTTTTCCCAATGGCTGAAAGAGTGCTTTGGGAGTATCATAATCAACAAAATTAATAAGGAGGATTGCTGAGTCAGAAAAAGAACAAAAACAGCAGAAGAAATAGGAAGACAAACGATGCGTGCTCTTGATGCTAATAATCAAAATGTATCACGTGGTGGCATAAATAGACAAGGTAGAATACTTCGTGCAAATGCAGGTGCATTGCTTCCTATTTATCAAAGACAAGGAAATAGAGCCGCAGTAAATGCAATGCGTTCACGTTTGGGGTTAACTAATGGATGATATGGAACTAAGTAAATACATAAAGAGTGAATCGGTGGAACTTAATCGTTCTGCCATTCACTTTGCGGATTATAATCCCCGAAAACTATCCGATGAATCACGTAAGACACTGAAACGTGGCATCAAGAAATTCGGATTGGTAGGTGGAATAGTTGTGAATAAGCGTACCGGGCTTACCGTAGTCAGCGGGCACCAGCGTTTGTCTGTCATGGACGAATTGCAAAAGTTTCCCGATAGCGACTACCGCATTCGTGTTGATGTCATAGACGTGGACGAGCAGCAGGAAAAGGAGTTAAACATTCTAATGAACAACCCGAATGCACAAGGTACATGGGATTTTGACGCTCTTGCCCGTATTGTTCCTGATATTGACTGGAAAGATGCAGGTCTGACCGATGCAGACTTGAATATGATTGGTGTCGACTATCTTTTGCAGACCGAAGAAGAAAACTCTATTGCGGATGCTTTGTCTGATATGATGGTCCCAGTTTCCGAACAGAAAGAAGCCGATAAAGCCGCCAAGCAGTTGGAACGTGCCGAAAAGGTTGCCCACATGAAAGAGGTCAAGCATCAGGTGAAAGAAAACGCACAGAAGCAAGCCGAGAACATGGATGCCTATGTGGTGTTGTCCTTTGATACCTATGAAGCTAAAGCCGCATTCTGCGAAAGGTTCGGGTATGACCCTGATATGAAGTTCATAAAAGGAGAAGTGTTCGATGAACAAGTAGAAAAAATAGATTAATTATTGGGAGGAAAGCTGAGTCAGAAGAAGACAAAGAAGTTTTAACGAAATACTTGGTACTGTAAGAAGATTAAAAAGAGCATATCCAGGAGAAGCAAATAATTCGCGAATCATGAACGCAGCAAGAAACACAGGTAAGAATTTGGCACGAAACTTAGGGGTAGATGCGTCTGTGTTGTCACTTCCTTATTGGCGAAAGCAACGTGGATATACAACTGTAAGTAGAGGATTGGCAAACGGATAATTAATTATGAGCAATAGTGAATCTCAAAATAGAAAAGGTAAAGGAGGAAGAAAGCCAAAGTTTGACTACACAAGCGAGGACTTTCTTTCTCTCGTGGAATCGTATGCCAAAAAGGGATTCACTGACAAGGAAATCGCTCACGCTATCGGATTGTCACCGCAAAAGTTTAGTGAGAAGAAAAGTGCGTACAGTGAATTAAGTGATGCCCTCTCACGCGCGCGTTGTGCGATAAACTCCCTTGTGCGCGCCAAATTTCTTGCAATGGCTCTTGGTGGCATAAAAACTAAGAATACCACAGTTCGGAAGTTACGGGATAGAGATGGCAATCTGACAGGCGAAGAAGAAGTACAAGTTGTAGAAGGTGAGCTAGCTCCCAATTTGAGTGCTCAAATGACTTGGCTATACCATTACGATGAGGACTGGAGAAAGGTTGAACGCAAACAGGATGAAGATGCTGATATTCCAACAGACATAGAACACGGTATCAACATTGATTCTTGGATTAAAGACAAGCTGAAATGATAGTACCTCAAGAAATTTACCATCCATTATACGAGGATAAGGAAAAATTTATAATTCTTATCACTGGTGGGCGTGGTTCGGGAAAATCTTTCAATGCTTCCACCTTTATTGAACGGTTGACTTTTGAAATGACTCCTGTAGAGAAGATAGTCCATCAAATTCTTTACACCCGTTATACGATGGTTTCCGCTGGTATGTCTATCATCCCCGAGATGATGGAAAAAATAGACCTTGACGGAACGACCAAGTATTTCAAGACCACCAAGACGGATATAGTCAATAAAATGACTAAGAGCCGTATCATGTTCCGAGGTATCAAAACTTCATCAGGAAACCAAACTGCGAAACTAAAATCCATCCAGGGTATCACTACTTTCGTCTGCGATGAAGCGGAAGAGTGGACAAATGAAGAAGAATTCGACAAGATAATGCTCTCTATCCGTAAGAAAGGGATTCAGAACCGGATTATCATCATAATGAATCCGTGCGATTCCAATCATTTCATCTACAAAAAGTATATTGAGAAAACCCATAAACTGGTAGAGGTTGACGGTGTGCAGGTACAGATTTCTACTCATCCGAATGTACTTCATATCCATACCACGTATTTTGATAATTTGGATAACTTATCACCGGAGTTCTTGAAAGAAGTGGAGGATATGAAAGCAAATAATCCTGAAAAGTATGCTCATGTGGTTATCGGCCGTTGGGCAGATGTTGCTGAAGGTGCCGTATTCAAGAAATGGGGCATTGTGAAGGAGTTCCCCCAATGGGCGAAGAAAGTAGCTATCGGGCAGGACTTCGGGTACACAACAGACGTTTCAGCAGCCGTGAAGTGTGGTATTGTAGATAATGCCTTGTATGTCGATGAACTATGTTATCAATCGGGAATGCTCACAAATGCGCTTGCTGACAAAGTACGTCCTTATGGTTTGAAAGTGTTTGCAGAATCCGCTGATCCTCGACTTGTGGATGAAATCAAACTTCGTGGCGTGAATATTTATGGCGTAGATAAGTCGGGGCCATCAATCAAGGCAGGAATAGATAAAATTCTCTCTATGGATTTGTATGTAACGGAACGCTCTTACAACCTTATGAAGGAATTAAGAACCTACGTGTGGGATAAGGACAAGGATGGGAATTATATCAACGAGCCAGTAGATAAAGATAATCACCTTATGGATGCCATGAGGTACTATGTATTAGGCTGTTTGCTTGGCAAGATTCTAAAACCAAGAGATTTAACAGGAATATTCACGCATTAAAAATATAAACTATGCCATTGAATTTAGAAGAAATATTAGCATTGCCTGACATTGGGCAGAAGATAAACTACCTGAAGAAAGGTAGGAAGACCGAACTTCCCGACCGTTGTAAATTATGGGACGATTGGAATCCGGAACGCCATGAAATCATGGTGGATAAAGAAAAGTACCCGGACAGAAAAGTTCTTGAAAAGGAAGCGGAAAAGGTTTTCGATGAAAAAACTGGTAAGACTTATGAAATCGAAGCAAAGTATAAGACTGAACCGGTGAACCGTATCTCTATTCCTTTGGAACAGGATATAGTGAACATCCAAACAGCTTTCACAGTCGGCACAGAACCATCTATGGATTGCACTCCGACTGATGATGATGAAAAGAAGCTGCTGGATGCGGTAAAGGCAGTATTCAAGTCTAATAAAATCAAATATCAGAACAAGAAGATTGTTCGTGCCTGGTTATCTGAGCAGGAAGTAGCGGAATATTGGTACGTAACCGATGATGATTCGTTCTGGGCGAAGTTCTGGAAGAAAGTAAAGACTACATTCGGAGGCAAGGTAAAACCTACCAAGAAGCTGAAAAGCGTATTATGGTCTCCGTTCCGTGGGGATAAACTCTATCCATTCTTCAATGATGAAGGTAAAATGATTGCTTTCTCCCGTGAGTACAAGAAGAAGCTCATGGATGATTCGGAAGTCATCTGCTTTATGACTATCACGGACAAAATGGTTTATCAATGGGATTTGTCTAAAGGGTATGAAGAAAGAACGCCTTTTGCTCATGGATTCCCCAAACTACCGGTTCTCTACGCTTATCGTCCTGAACCTTATTGCAAAAAGATTAAGACTTTCCGTGTCCGGTTGGAGAAACTGTTATCCAACTATGCCGATTGTATTGACTATCATTTCTTCCCGTTGCTGAAATTAGTCGGTAGTGTAGCCGGATTTGCTGGCAAAACAAAAGATAGGATAGTCAAATTGGAAGATGGTGCGGATGCTCAATACTTGACGTGGAACCAAGTTCCTGAAACAATTCGTTTTGAAGCCGAAACGCTTACGAACAACGCTTATGATATGTCTAACACTCCACGTATTTCTTTTGAAACCTTGAAAGGTGTTGGCAAGGCTTCCGGCACCGCTTTTCGTTTCATGTTTATGGGTGCGCATATGAGCGTAAGTAATCATGCGGAAGTGATAGGGGAGTTTCTGCAACGAAGGGTTAATTTCCTTGTTTCTGCTTTAGGAGCGATTAATCCAACTGAGTTCAATAAGGCATCACAGACGATTGATATCGAGACAGACTTGGTTCCTTTTATGATTGATGACTTAAATGACAAGGTTACTACCGCTGTTTCTGCCGTCAGTGGTGGAGTATGGTCCAGGCGTGAGGGGATTATGTTTGCTGGAAATGCTGATAGAATTGATGAAGAGTTGAAAGAAATCGAGGAAGAACAGAGTTTGAAAAATGAAAAGGTGATTCCTGCTACAAAAGAATGACTTTTGGTTAATTGTGAATAGATAGCGGAGCTTTTCAGTCCCGCTTTTTTATTGTGCATAATTCGATATTATAAAATATTTATGCTATAATAGTTTTATAATTCAAAATTATTTAGTACTTTTGTATCAAATGAACAACGTATGAGAATAGTATCACATAAAAAGCTGAAAGATTTCTATGAAACCAAAGGTTATGAAGATTCACGCATAGCCTTAGAGCGTTGGTATGATATAACAGAAAAAGCCGAATGGAAAAATTTGTCTGATATAAAGGTTGATTTTCTTTCTGCTGACTATGTAGGCAACCAACACTACGTTTTCAATATCAGAGGCAACAACTATCGGTTGGTTGTCGTTGTTAAGTTTACAATTGGGTACGTCTTCATTCGCTGGGTTGGTACTCATAAAGATTATGATAAAATAGATTGTTCAACCATTTAAGATATAGGATATGAATAAAGTAACGAAAGAACAATATGAATTTGCACTGGCGAGAATAGAGGAACTTTTGCCATTGGTTGATGACAACACCCCTGCAAACGATAAGAATGCAGTGGAGCTCACTGTTATGTCCGATATAGTGATTGCTTACGAGAAGGAGCATTATCCGATAGAAAAGCCGACCGTTGCGAAATTGATAGAATTATCTCTTGAAGAAAAGGGGATGACGCAGAAACAACTTGCCGGTGAGATCGGAATAAGCCCTTCACGTGTTAATGACTATCTTTCTGGACGTTCGGAGCCAACATTGAAGATAGCAAGACTTCTTTGTCGGGTGTTGAATATTCCTCCAGCTGCAATGCTTGGATTTTAAACAGAAAAATATAATACTAAGTATAAATTTCATTTTGATACTATGAGTGAAATAAAGATTGGTAATGATGATTTTATCCTTTATATAAGGAAGAATCAGAGGGCAGATGGGTTGATGTCTAAAACAAAGAATGATAGACTTGGTCGGATGATATGGGAATTTATTAGAGATAATAAATTCGGAAAGAAAGTTTCAGAGGATAGTGTTTCTTGCATTTGGAATCCTATAGGATGCAATGATGATGGCTTTGGACTTCCTAAAAATGCAACCCAGTTTTATATTGATACTTCAAAACTGGAAGTTATTTATGATGAATTGTATCTAATGTCTCAAAGATAAGTTTTTATAAATTCAAAATGTAGCCGTGTTCCTTTATTAGTTCACGGCTTTTTTTATTCTATTTCTTCACAATCTCTTCTTGGTGAATTCTACACCATCTAATTATTTCCCTTCCACTTACTTACTTCCTACTTTTATACCGTATTCACGACAATGGTTCTATTGTCGTGAATAGGAAGCTTAAATATTTACTAATCATCTGTATTGGTGGTATTTTTACTTCTGCAAATTGAAGCTCAAATTTTAATTCATACAGTATGACAATTTTAGAACAAATCTTAGCGGGCCTCCAAACCAAGTTTACTGGGGTGGATGCTGCTATTCTCACCCGAATTGCCACTAAAAAGGCAGAGGGTGTAACGGACGAGACAAAGGTAAACTCTATTGTTGAGGGTATTAGCTTTTCGGACGTGTTAAATTCTTATGGTGATTTTCGTGCAGGGGATGCTACCCGTACTTCTGTTCAGAACTACGAGAAGAAGCATAACCTTAAAGACGGTAAGCCAATCGAGAATCCCAATCCTAACCCAAATCCGAAGCCGGAAGACAAGAAAGATGATGTACCTGCATGGGCACAAGCTTTGATTGATTCAAATAAGAATCTTTCGACTGAACTTTCCGCTTTAAAGCAAGAAAAATTACAGGCTACCCGGCAGGAGCAGATTATGGCAAAGGCAAAGGAGTATGGTATTCCCGAAAACTACGCCAAGAGGTGTGCTATCAAGGACGATGAGGACTTGGATGTTTATTTCAAGGACTTGAAACAGGAGTTCGCAAATGACGGCTTCAAAGGCGTAACCCCTCCCGAATCAGCAGAAACGAAGATTGAGAAAGAAAACGAATCTATCGCAGGTATGATTTCGGAAGGAACAAAAGAAATTGTTGAATCTAAAAAGTAAAATTTATGGCAGCAGGTACTAAGTATAACTTAACCCCGGAATACAAGCCGGAAGAGTTTTACCGTGTAGAAACGGGTGTCAGAAAGAGCGGACCGTGGAAGTTGGATATTACCAACCTCGTAGTAGGTTCTACTCTTCCTGTATTCACCCCAGTACAAGCGGACTTAAAGAAACGGACACTCGTTCCCGTCCGTAATGTGAGAGTTATTGAGGCATACGCTACCGGAGAAACCGCTTTGTCTATCAAGATAGCAAAGGATTCTCTGGCTTATGTGGGCATGTTTATCGGAAGCGGAAAGAAAGGTGCGGAAGTAGCATCTATTGACAAGTCCAATAAAGCCTACGATGTATTAACCATCAAAGCGGCTTTCGGAGAAAATATCGCTAAGGATGCGGTTCTTTTTGAGGCTACCGCAGTGGGTGGTACAGTGAAGAAGAATACTGCTAACTTCGTTCTTTACGATGCAAAGAAGGTGGAAGAAGGAGCATTTTTACCAACTCTATTGATGCAGGCTTATGAAGTAAAGGAAAGCAAGCTGGTTCTTCCTATTCATGAACTGGATAAGGTCGGTCTGACTTCTCGTTTCCAGTTTGAGTATTAATCATTAAAAAGTAGAGTTATGAATTTGACTATACAGACTTTATTCACAGATCCTAATATCGTTCAAGCGATTATTGACCGTGTCCTCCAATTGAGATTGGATACAATCTATTGGAAGCAATACGGAGATTTCTTGGAAACCAAGCAACGTGTTTTCAAAACTTATTTGGGAACAGTTACAGGTGTCGTTGCCGGTTCCATCCTTGGCAAGAATGACCAGAAGCCCATTCGTGAAAGACGCTCACTCGGAGAAGGTGTAACTGAAATCGCTTATCTGGGCGACCGTTACCAAATGGACATTGAACGCTTGTCTCAGTTGCAAGATATTATTGATAAGTTTAATGCCGCCAATACTGCCGACCAGCGTACAATCTTGCAAGAAATCATTGATTTTATCGTTGATGATTACCGCCAAATCCTGCTTGCTCCGCACAAGCGTATGGATATTATCGTTCCCGAATTGTTGATGACTGGTAAGGCGCAGGTTCATTTGGCCGATAATAAGGAAAACATCGAATTGTTGGACATCGAGTTACCGTTCCACTTCCTTACTCCTGATGCTTCAGCAAAGAATGTATTTATCTCTTACTTGCAGCAGGAGATTCAGAAATTGAAAGCCAAATACGGTGTGTTCTCCAAGATGATTATGTCTCGTGGTACGTTTATGAAGAACATTGTAGGTGCTTCCGAGTTCGGGGATAAGTTCAAGATGATTCTTGGTGAGCGTGAGTTTATGGTTAATGCCGGATTGGTTACAGACCAAATGGCATCCAGCGTATTTACAGGTATCGGTCTTCCGGCAATTGAAATCAAGGAAGATTATGTAGAAAATCAGGCAGGCGAGAACGTACAGATTTATCCAGATGACCGTATCACTCTGTTGCGTACCGATAAGGTGATGAAGATGCGCCACCATAAGCCGTATGTAATGACTGATCCCGTTCCGGGACGTTTTTACAATACTTCTGAAGGCCAGATGTCTGTATGTAACTATCGTGACGAAGAAGGTAGATACATGGAATACACCGCTGAATGGATTCCTGAGTTTACCGCTCCGAACAAGATTGTGAATTTCGATTTATCAACCATGAACGCTGTCCCGGAGGGATAAGGAGGATTCTATGAAGATTAAAGTGATTGATATTTTCCGCGACAAGTTTACTGGCGAAGTGTACAATCCGGGTACAATCCTCGATTTTGAAGACGAAACCCGCGTGAAAGACCTTTCGGAACGCAAACTTGCCGAAGTTATTGAAGAGAAGAAAGCCTCTAAGGGGATTTTTCTCTTCGAACAGGAGTTTGAAAAGAAAGACGTTGTAGAAGCATTGAAGTCTATCGGTGTCTCTGTAACTGCAAATATGAGAGAGGGAACACTTCTTTCTAAAGCAGGAGAACTGGACGAAGAAAAGACTTCCGCTTTGAAAGAAGCATTAGGTATCGAGTGATGACGGTAAACGGCTACATATTGCAAAAGTTCCAAACCTTCGGCATCCAATTGTCGGAGGCTGACCTTTTGGATATGTGTCTGAATGCGAAGATAAGCGGAGAGGATGAGATGAACGAGGATTGCTACGGTCGTGTCTCTGTGGCAATTGCGAAGTTCATCCCCTCTCTATTGCTTCGTGCCACTTCAATCAGTGAAAGCGGTTTCTCTATGTCTTGGAATCTTGAAGGGATAAAGCAGTATTACTCTTTTCTCTGCAAGATGTACGGATTGAAAGACGAATTAAGTAACAAACCTGAAGTGACTTTTTTATGATATTCGCTCCACACATATTGCAAGTAAAGGTGATTACACCGCTGGATAAGGATGAGTTTGGGCGTCCGATTCCCGGAACAGGTGGTGAATACTGGCAGGAGGTATGTAAGTGTCGCTGCGACGATAACACTACCAAAGAGTTTAAATCAACCAATGGCGAGGTATATCGTCCGAATTTCCATGTGGTGTGCGAGAAGAGAATCACTGTTAAGGCAGGCGATGAAGTCCGTTGCATGGATGGTGATGACGTAAGAGGTCAAGGCGAGGTTTATACAGTGAAGAGTACAAACTACTTTAACTACTCGGAATTATGGATGTAGATTTCGATTTTTCAGATGTCGATGATTTCTTCGATGAAGGAGAATGGGAGGTCGAAAAGAAGATGATTGATGTAGGCGATGAAGCCGTGAAGTACGCAGAGGAACATGGCGATTATAAAGACCATACACTCACTTTGAGAACGTCCAATGATTACGATGTCGATAAAGACGGTTTGACGCTGAAAAACGAAGCGGAATACGCTTCATTCGTGGAATCTAAGGGATTTGATGTTTTAAGTAGTGCCGCTTTATATGCGGAGAAACGATTAAAAGAAGAATTTGAATGATAGTAACCACCGACATAGGAAATATTCTCTATCGGGATTGCAAGGCTTTCGGGATAGACATAGTACCTGACGGGGAAACACTGACGGGTGAATTGACCTCTGAAAGAATCGTTATCCACACGAAGAAACAACAGCCGGGAAAGTATTGGAAGAAATCTTTCGCAGAAGTGAATCTATGTGTACCCAGTTTAAGCGAGAATGAAGCGAACACAATCCGGCTTAACGAACTTGAAAGAAAGGCTGGCAAGCTGCTTGATGATGTAGTAAGTACCTATGACGGTACAACCTATCGTTACTCTATCGAATCAATTGGCACGGAAGCGGATACAGCTTTGAAATGTCATTATGTGAATGTAAGAATTTTATTTGAAGTAATAAATGTAAAATTATAAGATTATGATTTCAGCAGTAGGAATAAAAAGAATCTTGTTTGCCGATATTGATAAGGTAACGGCAGACATTACCCCCGAAATCGCAAAGACTTTGATTCAAGCCGCCATCAAAGCGAAAGATGAGGTTTTGAACGTACATGGGGAAACGTGGCAGATTGAGGAAACGGAAGCCTCTGTCACCGGGTACAAGAACCAATTAACAGGAAAGAATTACCGTTACGATGATGTGCCGGGAGAAGTGTCACCAACTTTCTCTATCGGACAGTATGACTGGAAGACAAAGAAAGCGTTCATGGGTGGCGATGTTATTCAGGCAACATCTAAAGATGCGGGTTGGAAGCGTGCTTTGGATAAAGTGGTTATCAACAAAGCATTGTTCTGTCTGACTGATGATGATGTATGGTTTATTTTCCCGAAATGCCGTATTATTTCCCGCGAAGCTAATACGGACAAAGCAATTGCCATTGCAGTACGCGGAATGGTTCAGGAGCCGGGAATCGAAGGAGTTTCTTCTGAATACAATTACGAAGAGGAAGCTATCAAAGCCTTGATACCAACGGTGTAACATTTTGAGGTAAAACAATCGTAAACAGCAAGGGTGAGGTGGTGGTATTCGCTTCACCCTTGTTTCAATTTAGAATCATGAATCAAGCATCAAAAATAGTTTCTGATGCCCTTTTAGGGCTGGATTTTAAGAATGTCGAAATAGGTGGAGTTGTTTATACAATCAAGCCGCCCACAATCAAGGTTATTTGTAGTGCTATTCATCATTTTTCCAATATTGGTATGACAGGTGACAACATCATGGAAGCTATCAAGGAACTTCCCGGAGTCACAGATGATATGCTGAAAGGTATCTCCTGTTTTATTTGTGGTAATGAGAATATGACTAAGGCTTTGGAAAACGGAACCTTTGATGAAATCAAAGAAGTTTTGGAAATATGTTTCTCTATGATGGATATTTCGGCTTTTCAGTGTGTCAGCTCGATGAGGAACGTGTCGATGCTGGCAGCAAGACCGAAACAGTAGGAAACGCAACGTTCTTCGGGCAGATAGCCCATTTGATTGACACGCTTCATCTGAGTTATACAGAAGTGTTTGAAGTTATCCCTTATAGGAATCTGTTGATGATGCAACGAGATAAGTTACACACAGTATATGGTGGTCAAAAGGTGAATAGAATCAGTGGTAAGGAATTGGCTAATCGTAGGAAAAAATAAAAGGCGGAATAATCCGCCTTTTATTTGATTGTTATATACTTGAGTTTTCACTCTTATCCTTCAGTTTCACCATAAATTATAGTTCTCATTGCTCTTGTTTTTTAGGATTAGTCATTTTTTGTAGTGCAAATGTATAACCTTGTCTTTGTAAAACCAAACCTTTATACAAATATTCTTTTGTTGTTTTGCTATTCTTAACTTTTATAAAATCTTTCGGGGTACCTCTGCATATAAAAGTAGCCTCCATATCTTGGGGAATATTTAATGAAATAGTCATATCTTTAACAATAAATTTAGCTCTGAAACTAATGTCATAATCTAATTCAAAAATATATTTTCTTTCTCTATAAATAGAAACTTGGTATTTCTCCTTTTCTTTGGTATTATATATTTTAGTTATATGCTTAGCAATATATTCATTATCCTCATTTTGGTACTGTTCTTCAACTACAGGTGATTGTAGAATATTGTTTATTTTACACTCTAATTTGCAATAGTAATCTTTTCCTTTTTCTAATCCCTTGACTCCATTCATCCAAGTTGAAAAGGGGATTTTAATTTCTCCCTCCTTTTCTGTAACTAAATCAAAGTTTACATAATCTTTAACAATTATAAATTTTTTGTTATCATCAGACCATTCTATATCAGTGATAATTCTATAGTTGTCATAATAACTATACTCTTCTTTACAAATATAGTAATCTTGTATTATAGAAAAAAGTTCTTCGCTGATATCAGGAAATTTTTGATTAAATAGTGCTTTTGACGTTTTTCTCCAAATTGATGGTATATCCTTCCTGCTTTCAAGAAATCTATCGGAGAAGACAATACATTCTAACTCTTTGCTAAAAATTCCGAAGAACTGAGAGCAATTAGATAAGAAGCCGACAAATCCACCAATAACAAATACATCTGATACTTTTATTACCACTTCCTTAAGATCTTTGTTTTCCCCAAAACTATTAGAGTAAGCTAAAATGTATCCAATAATACCTAAAATAGGAATTAACCATGATAAACCTAAATTGAAAGATTTACGTGTATAAAGCATTCCATTTCTATTCGATTTTAAAAAACTTATCTTGTATTCATTAGCTGCGAGAAGTATGAAAAATAAGCATAATATAATCAAGCATTCCATAGTATTCTATTTTAAAGGTTTTCTGCTAGCTTCTTAATATCTTCCTTACTATTGATAACATGGGTATTGTTTCCAATCCGGACGGCTCCTACTACTTCTTCTGAAGAAGATTGTGTCGGATAGCCTTCAATTAGTTCAACTACTTTGACTCCTAAAGTTGCTGCTATTTCTTCAAGCATCTTTGTTGTCGTTCCATTATTTAAGGAACGGCTAAGACTTTCGGGAGTTCTCCCCATTTTTTCAGCAAGGTCTTTCATAAGGATTCCTTTCTCCTTGCAAATGTCTTGTATTCTATATTTCATATATAAATATGTATAATTGGTTTCTTGAATGCAAAGATACGTTCAATTATACATATTTGTATATCTGTTTGTGTAATTTATGTTAATTTATAAATGGATTATACACTTTTGTTTTGTAATTATACAAAATTGTATATTTTGTCGTGTTAATCAGATAGGGTTATACAAATAAATATAATTTGCTTTTAAAACATACAATTATGAAACGCTACAATTTATCTCAAATCATGAAAGACGCTCATAGATTCTACAGAAGTAATTCAAGAATGGGTAGAACCTTTGGCGAATGTCTGAAACTCGCTTGGACTTGGGCTAAAGATGCTATCAAGTTCAAAGAAGAAAGAGAAGCTAAGATAAAGGCTATGATAGCGCATCAGAAGCCGCAAGGCTTAATTGTTTAAATAATAGTAAAATTTCAAGGGTTTGTAGAGGAGAGAGGAAAACATCCGGTGAATTTATATGGAAATATGTTATATTACTATTTGTCTTTTATGTATTGATAAGAGTGAATAAGGGGTGAAAATTCACCCTTTATTTGTTATGACATAATTTTATCTATTTTGTCAAAATTATCAAAGCGTGAAAAATCAATAGAATAGTTGCCCAATTTAGATAGTTCTTTTTTATATAATTGGCATTTTTCCTGATATTTTGCTTCATAGGCATCTTTTGCAGGTTCTGAATTCATACCAGCAGTTCGAGTTTCTTTATGCAGTATTACAATGTCATTTATAAAACATTTATTATAAATTTCAAATGCTTTATCAGGATGTCCTAATATGATTTCCTTTTTAGCTGCTTCAAGAGAAGCGTCTGTACCGTCAATTAAGTTCTTTTTTATCCTACTAACGTCATCTGTCATAATCCATACCTTGAAGAAAAGAATGATTTGTAGAATACCAAAGATGATAACTATCCATCCTGTAAAGGTGAGCATATCTTCCATAATTGTAGTTTTTAGTTAGATAATACGCAAAATTACCGAGAAATTTAATTATTTCAAACTATTTCACGATAATTCTTCCATTGTCGTGTTTTTACAATCTCTGAAATGCTAAAACAGACCATCGAGTTCTTTCTTTGCAATTATTTTCCCACAATCCCTCAATTGTTGCGTATTTGTATAAAAATAAGCAAGCTAAATTTAGGATATGTGATAAATTTGAGTAGTAAGTAATAAAAAAATAAGAATAGAAATGGGAAAGCTTGTATTTCGTGTGGCTTCGGATTGGCAAGAAGTTGTAAGATTAAGGACAGAAATAGAAAAGTTGAAACAAACACTTTTTTCTATGGATTCAACTCAATCTCCTGATACATTTAAAAAACTAAATGCTCAGTTAGGAGAAAATAGCAAAAAAATGAATACCCTTATTTATGATGCTGCCAAAGCAGGAGCAACAATGGAAAATGATTTCAAAAAAGGTATTTATGATGGCGAAAAAGCTGTCAATTCCTTATCCGAAGAAATCATCAAACAAAAAGACATCATACGTGAGACACAGAATGATGTTTCAATGCTTACAGAACAATATAAGAAATTAGGAAAGTACGACCCTAAAAGACAATCTTTATCAGATGAATTAAACCGTGCAAAGGCAGCATTAGGAGAACAAAAGTATGCTCTTGGTGAATTACAATCACAACAGGCTCTTGCGAGATTATCTACCAAAGCTCTAAAAGATGAATATGCTTTATTCAAAGATGAGAGCAAGGCTGTTATAACTACCAATGATGAGGTTGGAGTATCATTTAAGAAGATGCTTGCTACTATTGGGGGGATTGCTATGTTGAAACAAGTTGCTTCAAATGTTGTTTCAACTGCTGGGATGTTTCAGAAATACGAATCTGTTTTGACCAATGCTCTGGATGGTAGTTCGGATAAGGCGAAAGCATACCTATCTGACATAAATAGTTTTGCCGCGAAAACAAACTTCCAGCTTGATGAGCTGACGGATGATTTTATAAAGTTCGTCAATCGTGGTGTAACTCCTTCGATGGATGCCATGAAAAGAATGGGAGATTTCACAAATACCGTAGCAAAACCTTTCGACCAGTTAACAGAGGCGATACTTGATATAAATAATCCAGAGCGTTGGAAAGAGTTCGGTGTTCGTGTTCAAACAGAAGGGAATAAAGTTAAGCTTTCGTTCCGTGATATGGCAGTTGAATGTGACCGAACAGTTGAATCTGTAATGAAAGCCGTTGAACAATTTGGCTCAATGAAAGGCGTTGAAGGCTCTACGGAAGCTATTGCAAAGACTATTGAGGGACAAATGTCTAATTTGGAAGATACGATAACAACGGCTTTGGCTGAAATAGGACTTGCTAATCAAGATTTGATTTCAGGAAGTATATCTGCTGTCGATACTATCGTTAAGAACTACGACATTATAGGTAAGAGTATATTGGCTCTTATCGAAATTTACGGTATTTATCGAGCTGGGTTACTGATAAATACTATTGTTGAACAAGGTTCAGTGAAATCTATATGGGCTAAAATTACAGCAACCAAAGCCGCTACTGTTGCTCAAGCTGCATACAACAAGGTTCTCGCAATGAATCCTTATGTAGCTGTTGGTATGGCTGTCGTATCTCTTGGCATTGCTGTATATACATTGGCAGACCATACTACTTATGCTGAAAAGACAGCTCGTTCTGCTGCTGAATCAATGGAGAAAATGAAGAATGCTTCTGAAAATCTAAAAAATAAGATAAATGAATTGCTTAGTGTAATCAGAGATGAAACTTCTACTCAATATAAAAAAACAGATGCCTATTTGAAACTTCAAAAAATACTACCAGAAGTATTCAAAAATATGGATATTGAGAAGATTAAGTTAATGGATAAACTCTCTTTGTTAGAACAAATCAACAAGGCTTCTGATAGAAGAGAAATTATAGGAGCTAAAACAAATGTCGTATTGGCTCAAAAAGAAGTTGATAAAATAAACGCTTTAATAGCCGCTGATTCCAAAAGAGGTACATATTCAGGGCAATACGAGATTCAACTATCTGACGCAAAGTCTAAACTTGAAGCGGCTAAAAAAGTGGTCGCTGACATTGAAAAGATACAGGCAGAGGCTAATAGACAAAAAGAGGCGGTAGATAAGAAAGTGGTTATTAAAAACAAGGAATTCTGGACAACTCAAAAGAAAGAAGCCGAAACCGCTTTAAACTCCATTGCATCTTCTCAAAAGAAATTGATGGATGCTGGAAATTTCAAAGGCATAGATGACGCTGTTGTAAATAATTACAAGGATAATGTCAGAAAGCTAAAAGAAGCCGAAAAAGAACTGAAAGTTTACGATTTGTCTTCCAAACAAGAAAACCAAGCAAAAAAAGAAGCAGAAAAGAAACGAAAGCAACAAGAACAGCTTGCCGAGCAACTTCTTTCCCTCCGCAGAAAGAGCCAGCAGGATGAAGTCAATCTGATGGCTGAGGGAACACAGAAAAAACTATCACAGATTGACTTAGACTATCAGAAGGAGCTTGATGCCATAGAGAAGCAGCGCACTGAATGGGAGAAGACACAAAAAGGGAAGTTGACAAGTGAGCAGGAATCCCAATTATCCATATCGGAAGAAAACGCTTTCAAGGCATATCAGAAGAGTGTATCGGAAACAAACAAGGAAAAGTTAGAATCCGACCGGAAAGCATGGCAGGAATATTTTATCCAATTTGGTAATTATCAAGAGAAACGGAAGAATCTTATTCAGAAGTATGATGATGAAATAGCTAAATTGGAAGAACATAGTGCTGAAAGAGCTACTAAAATTGCTGAGAAGAATCAAGCAATAGATCAGCTGGACGAACAGTTCGGGAAATCTATTCATGTCATGGCTGATTTGTTTGAAGATGCAAGTGAAAAGAGTGTATCATCTATTCAAGATATTATTGATAAGTATGAATTGTTAATCAAGTATATGTCTGGAACGGATGAGTCAGTATCTCTTATCAATTTAGAATCAGTAGGTTTCACAGACAAGGATATCGCAAATCTTGAGAATGGGACAATCAATATCAAGGATATAACGGATGCCATAAAAAGGCTAAAAGAAGAAGTTAAAGGTAAATCCCCTTGGTTATCCTTTTTCTCGGATATGAAAAAAGGAATCGATGATATAAAGAATGCTAATGGTGATACAAGGAAGCTCGGCCAGGGCATATCAACTATAGGGGGAGCTATAACAGAGTTTTCTCCTGCTATCAAACAGTTTGGGAGTGATATATCTTCCATATTTGGAGAAGATTTGAACGATGAAATAAATAACGTTATTGACGGTCTTTCCGGTCTTGGGCAAACGGCAGTAGGAGTAGGACAAATAATGTCTGGAGATATTGCCGGAGGTATCATGAGTGCTGTAAGTGGAGTCTCTCAACTTGTCAATGCAATGGGTAATTTGTTCGGGCCGGACGGTACCGCTTATTATGAAGGAGTAAAGGAACAGCTTGAAGCAATAAATGAGGTCTATGATCGTATTATTGACAAAAGCAAGGAAGATATAGTTTTCGGTGGTGGATTTACATCTGTTCAAGCAGCTACACAAGCCATGGATAATTACGAGAAGAAAGTAATCAATCTCCAAAAGATTGCCGCAGCTTCAGGGCGTGCCGGTGCAAGTTGGAAGTCTCATAGTGCGGAATGGCATTCTAACAAAAATGTTGGTGCAATAGGTGGTTTTGAGCAGATGAGCGACATCTTAGGTAAATCAATAAGCTCCATGACAGACTTGTATAGTTTGTCAGGAGATGAATTGTTCCTCATTCAGTCCCAAATGCCGGAAGCATGGAGTTTAATTGATGCCAGAATTCGTGAAAACTTGGATAGCATCGTAGCTTGTAAAGATGAAGCGAATGAACTGAGGGATGCTCTTAATCAAGCCATGACAGGGGTTGATTTTGATTCCTTCTACAATGGGTTTATTGATCAGTTATCCGATATGGATACTTCTTTTGAAGATATGTGTGATAACTTTGAGGATTATCTGCGTAAGTCAATCATGGCGGGGCTAGTTGCTAGCCAGTATCAAGACCGTATAAATGCTCTTTATGAACAATGGAGTGATGCTGCCCAAAGCGATAAGAAAATAACAGAAGAAGAAGCAAATGCATTGAAAAATCAATATCGGCAGATTGTCAATGATATGATGCGTGACCGTGAAGAAATGGCTAAGTCTTTCGGTTGGGATGCTTCTGTTACTTTTCAGGAATCGTCAAAGAAAGTATCCGCATCGGTCACCCAAGATTCTATAGATGAGGTGTCCGGTCGTTTCACTGCTCTTCAGATCGCCGGTGAAGAAATTAAGAATCAAAGTATAACTCAATCCCAATCATTAAATATTCTAACGATGAAAACGGATACACTTATTTCCATAAATACGGAAACGAGAAAGATAGCCGATGACACACGTGATTTGATAGCAAGTTCATATCTCGAACTTGTTCAAATCTCCGAGAATACCGGAGCAATAATAAAACCAATCCAGCAAATGCAGAAGGATATGGCGGAAGTAAAAAACAATACCAAAGGATTATCAACAAAATAAATAGTTATGGCAGATTTATTAATAAATGGTAGAGATGCTTACAAGACTTGGGGCGTAAGAATGGGAGATAAATTCCTTGATGTGTTTGGTGCATCATTACCTATGAAAGAATTTATTGAAAATAAATCCCGATTAGAACATGGAAAACGTGTGATAATTAATAATCCCAAAATTGATGAATGGGAAATAACGCTCTCTTTTACCATAGAAGGCAATTCTAAATCTGATTATCAAGCAAAGAAAAAGGCTTTTTTTGAAGAATTATACAAAGGCGTGATTGATATTCAGGTTCCGGCTAACAGCAGTGACATTTATCACTTGATTTATTTAGGTAAAAGTATCACCTATGCGCAGAGTTTAGACAGAACTTCTGGTAAATGCTCGATGAAGTTTTGTGAACCAAACCCAAGTTTAAGAACCTAATTTACGACATTGATTTCATTGTCGTATATACGAGTGCCCAAAATTGGGTACTCTTTCTTTTATCTCCGAACTTTGGTGTGTTATGGAATTAGTAGACATCAAAGACATATCCGGCAACATTCGCTTTTCGACTCCTATCAATGAGGGTTCGAAAAGACACTTCCTTTTGATGCAGGAAGATTATGTAACTCTAAAGTTTTCCCTTGCTAGTCCTATCTATTTCAAGTTAGGGGACTACATAGACAATGAGTTGGGAATATTTGAAGTAGTAGACCTGTATAAACCTACCTATAATACCACTACCGGAGGCTATGACTACGAACTCCGCCTTGACGCTTATTACTGGAAATGGAAGAATAAGAGATTTTTCTACACACCTGAAACAACCGGCCGTGAGGCTGGGTGGAATCTCACAGCCACTTTAGATGTTCACCTGAATATATTTCTTGATAACTTGAAATATCTTGGCTATAAATTCAGGGATAAGGACTTCATTTGGGAAATTGATGATACGGTAGAAAATTCCGCTAAATTAGTCACGTATGACAATGTAAATCTAATAGATGCGCTCACACAAATGGCGGAAGCGTGGGGATGTGAATGGTGGATAGAGAATCATAAGATTTGTTTCGGGCGTTGTGAATACAGTTCCCCTGTTGATTTCAAAGCTGGTGACTTGACGGACACAGAGAATGTGAATGTCAATAATATGACACGCAGCGATAGTCAGACAACTTATGCTACCCGTATCTACGCTTTCGGTTCTACACGAAACATCCCTGCTACTTACCGGAAAGATTTGATATTTGATGTTAAGAAGGTTAATGGGAGAGATATATCCGATACCTCAAGACCGTTAAACATAAGGTTCTTTCCTTCCGTTTCTCATACTGGAATATCTCCTATCAGTATGAATATATTTGAAGAGGGCGAAATGGTGGGAGCACAGGAAGAATATAAGGTTATGACGGAGGTATTTACTTCTTCCATGCCAGCTAGTGAGTACCATATCTCATTCAATTCAATGTTACTATACTTTAGCACCCGATTCACGTCAAACATTGAAAATTTTAAGGCTAAATTATCATTAGTCTATTATGTAGGAGATGTGGAGAAAGTACTGGATATTCAGGAGAAAGCTTTCAATGATTCAGTTTCAAGTTTTACTATTAGTTTTAGTGACACTGATTTCTTTCTTCCTGAAAAGGCTAATAATTGTAAGTTTTTGTTTACATTTAGCTTTTCTCTGAATCATCCAGAGAAAACGGTAGTATATACAATTGGAAGGAGTGGAGAAAATAATGTTAAGCTTGAATGTTTGTCCGCATCGGCGGACACTTCTGTAACTTTTCTGTCCGGAGCAAATTCAGGGAGGACTTTTTCAGCCGTTTATAATCCTGACTTGCTAACAGGTGGGGACGCTAATGTCATACGTCTGCCGGAAGGGGTAACAGCTTCTATGGGTAACCAATATATTATCAACAATATCATTAAGGGTAAAATTCCTGATAACTATTTCAGTAAAGATGATAAAGAACTTACTCTGAACGGTGTCGTTCAAAAGCGTCTTATGTTACCAAAAGATGTTCCTTATATAGATGCTTATAGGTATAGTCCAACAGGCGAACGTATCTATATCGGAGATTCGCGTTATGATAATCCGAATAATGTCGAAATGCCGGAAGAAGAAGCTATTGAAGAAATTGTTAAATTAGAGGATGAATATCCTAAATATATCGGTTCCGTATCCAGTATCACCAGTGATGAAAAGGAGGAGGAAGACAGTGACGGCAATAAGACAGGAAACAAGTACCTTATTTACACATTTAAGGACAATGGACTAAAAAACTTTACGAAAGATTTTGTGTTGAATGGTCAAGAACCCCATTTAATTTTCCAGACAGGTAAACTGGCCGGCCTTGATTTTGTTATCTCTCTAAAAGAGAGCGGTAATAGCGGAACTACATTCGAGATAACACGAAATGATGATTATGGCCGGTATCTTCCGGATGATATTCTTTATCCTGTTGTATCTGACACTTATATCCTTTACGGATTTGATACAGCGTTTATTTCAGAGCAGATGTTACCAGAAGCGGAACAGAATCTACTCAAAAAGGCAAAGGAATGCGTAAAGAAATCCATGATTGACCCGTCTACCTACGATTGCGAGATGAACGTTGATTTCATCTACAATGAGGGCAATATTCGTACATACGAAGTTGGAGCTAAAATAAACCTGATTAACAAAGCATTTTTCCCGAAAGGACGACAATCCCGTATCATAGGTTTTGAATGGCCGCTGGATATTCCTTACGACCACCCGATCTATACAGTCGGTGAAACAGCTTCATATTCGCGTATAGGTGAGATAGAGAGTAAACTGGAGTCACTCACATATAAAGGTCAAACCTATTCAGGCTCTTCATCCGGAGGAGGTGGAACAAGAGTGTACATCATTGGAGAAAATGACAATACTCTTCCTTCTGATAAAAATGTATTCTCCGCAAAGAGAGTTCTTCAGGAGATAATCAGTTATTCCATTAGTAAAACAAAAAATGACAGAGCTTTAGGGTTAATATCATTTCTGAAAGGCTTAATTTCCGAAGGCTTGATTGAAGCCAATGGCGGCCTGATAGTCCGCTCTGGTAAAACACTATCAGAATTACAATCTCAAATATCCGATTCGTTATCAGAGTTAGAT
>ERZ791914.995-NODE-995-length-22368-cov-44.547573_pt1 | contig 22368 bp, 8 predicted proteins | sample MGYA00510140_ERZ791914 | MGnify/ENA primary metagenome ERZ791914 (study PRJEB30046, sample SAMN00792079) | human gut metagenome | study: EMG produced TPA metagenomics assembly of the A metagenome-wide association study of gut microbiota in type 2... | reverse complement strand
GCCGAAAGTACTCGACTGGAAACGGTCCGGGAGGATAGGGAGCTGCCGGTTAAGAAAAGACGCCTGCATCGTGAGATGCAGGCGTTTTTTTGTAGGTTAAGGAGCAGTTGCCAATATAAACTTTTTAAAAACTTTTTGAGAAATCTTGTTTTCTGTCTTGCCAGTATAGAAAGAATAGGATAAAATATTCTAAAAAATCTAAAATCATGGAGAGAACTATGGAAAAATTCAAAAATTTGTTAGTAACGATAAAAGAAGAAGGCGTGGCCATTGTCAGCATCAATCGGCCCAAAGTCTTGAATGCGCTGGACATCCTGACGCTTCAGGAACTGAAGAGCTGTATCGATGGGCTGCGGAATGATGAACGGGTGAAGGCCGTGATCCTGCAGGGTGCAGGAGAAAAAGCCTTTGTGGCCGGTTCGGATCTGACTGCCATGAGTCAGATGACGGCCCATGAGGCCATGACCTTTTCTCGTTTTGGCCATGAAGTGTTCAATGCCATCGAAAATCTTCCTATGGTGGTGATCGGTGCTGTCAATGGGTACTGTCTGGGCGGAGGACTGGGGCTGGCCTTGGCCTGCGATTTCCGCTATGCATCCACCACAGCGAAATTCGGACAGCCGGAAGTCAACTATGGGATCATTCCCGGTTTCGGCGGTTCCCAGACGCTGACACGGCTCATTGGGAAGGGGCGTGCCAAAGAAATGATCTATACGGGTGACCTGATCGATGCCCAGGAAGCGTACCGGATCGGGCTGGTGAATCGGGTCCTTCCTCCGGAACTGCTGCTGGATACCTGTGAGAAAGTCTGCCGGAAAATCATGGAGAAAGGTCCCATTGCCATTGGATCTGCCAAGGATGCCATCAACCATGGCATGTCCATGGACCTTGCTTCGGCTCTCAGTTATGAAGCCCAGGTCTTTGGAAACTGCTTTGCCACTTTGGACCAGGCAGAAGGCATGAAAGCCTTCCTAGAAAAACGGAAACCTGTATTCCTAGGAAAATAAAGGATACAAAAAGGACTGGCTTCCAAAAAAATTTTGAAAAACTGGACAATCTGTCCATCAGGCTGTATAATACAGATAAAAGAGCAACCCTCCGATGTGCGAGTCGAATTCCATATGTTTTGAGCCAACACTCTCTATAAGGGAGCCCGTGAACTCCGGCCGTTGATGATATGCCCTTTCGAGGGGACATCAGATATGACAGGGAGGGCACCCACCTGCTTAGGCAGGTTCAAAACTCGGAATTGGTACGGCATTGTAGGGCTCTTTCTTTTTTTATACCAAAATAGCTAAAGGAGCCTATTGCATTTGATGCTCATCCAGATTTTCCTGGTGGTCCTGCTGGACCGGATCACCAAACTTTTCATTACCCATACCATGACTGTCGGCATGAGCTTTCCGGTGATTCCCGGGGTGGTCAGCTGTACCTATGTACTGAACCCGGGAGCTGCCTTCGGTTTCTTAGAATACCAGCGGGCTTTCTTTGTAGTGATTACCTTGGCTGCGGCAGGAGCCATTTTCCTGCTCCGGGACCAGATCCGGCGGGAAGGCCCCAAAGCCCGGCTGGGAACGGGACTGTTCCTGGGAGGTGCCTTGGGGAACCTGATCGATCGGATTGCCACCGGGTATGTGATCGATTTTGTGGACTTTCATTTCTGGCCTGTGTTCAACGTGGCGGATATCTTTATTTGTCTGGGAGTGGGGCTGATCGTATGGAGTATGCTGGAGAACGAATCCGGGAAGAAAACCAGCCCGGAGAAAAAAAAGTGATTCCAGAAGGGGCCGCCCTGACGGTGACGGGTCCGGCCACGGCAGAAGAAAAAGGCCTGCGGGCGGACGTGTTCCTGGCAGCCCGGCTGGGATGCACCCGGTCCAATGTCCAGCATGACATCCAGGAAGGACTGATCGCCAGGGAAGGAAAGCCAGTGAAGGCCAACTATAAAGTGAAAACTGGCGATGTGTTCCAGGTCACGGTGCTGCCCCCGGCGGATTTGGAGGCAAAGCCGGAAAATATCCCGCTGGATATCCTCTACGAGGACGAGGATGTAATCGTGGTGAACAAACCTCGGGGCATGGTGGTCCATCCGGCAGCTGGGAATCCGGATGGGACACTGGTCAATGCCCTGCTGTACCACTGCAAAGACCTTTCGGGGATCAACGGGGTCATCCGGCCCGGCATCGTCCACCGGCTGGACAAAGATACCAGCGGGGTGATGATCTGCGCCAAGAATGACAAGGCCCACCTTTCCTTGGCAGAACAGATCCAGAAAAAAGAAGCCAAACGGACCTATCTGGCCATTGTCCGGGGGAATATCAAAGAAGATCACGGCCATATCGAGACCCAGCTGGACCGGGATCCCCGGGACCGGAAAAAGATGGCTGTGGTTCCCCAGGGAGGCCGCTGGGCGGCTACGGATTATGAAGTGTTGGAACGGTATGGCAAGTTTACCGTGGTCCGCTGCCGTCTCCTGACGGGACGGACCCATCAGATCCGGGTGCATATGACGTATATCGGACATCCCCTGGTGGGAGACCCGAAATATGCCCCCCAGAAGACCTGTTTTTCCATCAGCGGACAGGCGCTCCATTCGGAGCAGCTCACCTTCCGCCATCCCCGCACTGGAGAATGGATGACGTTTACGGCTCCGGTGCCGGAAGATATGCAAACCATCCTGACCCGTCTGCGCCACGGGCAGTTCCATTAAAAGGAGGCAATCGTTATGACCACTTCTGTCAAGAAAAAAACCATTATGGATGCCGATGCCATGCGCCGTGCTTTGGTCCGGATCTCCCATGAGATCGTGGAACGGAACAAGGGTGTGGAAAATGTGGTACTGGTGGGGATCCGCACCCGGGGCGTCCCTCTGGCCGACCGGCTGAGCCGGGAAATCCAGCAGATCGAAGGAGTGAAACTGCCGGTGGGATCATTGGATATCACCCTTTACCGGGATGATCTGTCCACCCTGGGATACAACCCGGTGATCAGTGAGACGGACATCGATTTCGATCTGAATGGGAAAACCGTGATCTTGGTGGATGACGTGCTTTTCACCGGCCGGACCATCCGCAGTGCCCTGGATGCCCTGATCGACATGGGGCGGCCCAAAGCCATCCAGCTGGCGGTGATGGTGGACCGGGGCCACAAAGAACTGCCCATCCGGGCCGATTATGTGGGAAAGAATGTCCCTACCAGCAACAGCGAGACTGTGGATGTGGCACTGGCGGAAATCGACGGAAATGATGAAGTGTCTCTGTCGGACCTCCGGGCCTGAGAAGGGAATGCCGTGCGTTTAAAAAGCTTTTCAGCCCATGGGTTTAAATCCTTTGCAGACAAAGTGAATATCGAATTCGAACCGGGCATCACTGCCATTGTGGGGCCCAACGGCAGCGGCAAGAGCAATATTTCCGATGCCATCCGCTGGGTCCTGGGGGAACAGAGCGTCAAATACCTCCGGGGCACGAAGATGGAGGATGTGATTTTTGCCGGAAGCAGCGGCCGCCGGCCTATGGGGATGGCGGAAGTATCCCTGGTGTTCGACAATACGGACCACTGCCTGCCGGTGGATTTCGAGGAAGTATGTCTCCAGCGCCGGGTGTACCGGAGTGGGGACAGCGAATATTCCATCAACCAGAAAAACTGCCGGCTGAAGGATGTAGTGGCCCTTTTGGCGGATACAGGGCTGGGGCGGGGATCCCTGTCCATCATCGGCCAGAATAAGATCGACGAGATCCTCAACAGCCGTCCGGAAGACCGACGGGCCATCTTTGAGGAAGCGGCAGGGATCGCCAAGTACCGTCTGCGGAAAAAGGAAGCCCTGCGGAAGCTGGATGATACGGCAGCCAACCTGCTGCGGATCCATGATATCCAGAATGAAATCGAGAATCAGCTGGTCCCCCTGGCCGCGGCGGCGGAAAAAGCCCGGCAGTATAAAGACATCAGCGCCCGGCTGCGGCAGGTGAAGGTGACCCGGATCTTGGGACAGCTGGCTTCTCTAGAAAAAGAGAAGGAGCAGCTGACGGAAAAACTCCAAAGCCTGGAAAAACAGCTCCAGGAATTGGCAGAACTTTCAAGTACCCTGGGAAAACAAGAAAAAGACCTGGAGCAGCAGCTCCAAGAACGGGAAACCGCCTATAATGCCTACCAGGAAAAGACATTGGCTCGGGAAAAGGAAGCCGCAGGCTACCGAAGCCAACAGGCTGTATTGGGAGAACGGATCCAGCAGAGCCGGAACCGGATCGCTCAATTGGGCAAGAGCCGGAAGGGATTGGAGGAAGAACTGGCCCAGAGCCAGGAGAACCTGAACCTGGTGACTGAGGAGTATGATAAACTGGAAGAAACCCAGTACCGGGCTCAGAAACTGCTGGAAAAGGCTGCTGCAGAAAAGGAAACCCTTACCGGAGTGGTCCAGGGGGCAGAGGAAAAACTAAAGACTTATCAGGCGCAGGCTTTTGACAGCATGCGGACCCTGGTGATGACCCGGAATCAGCTGTCCGGGGTGCGGCAGGAACAGGAACGGCTCCATCGGCAGCAGGAACAGCTGAAGGAAAAAATCCGGGAAGGAGAAGAAGGCCTCCAGGCCGTGACGGAACAGCTCCAGGAAGAGAAATCCCGGCTGGAAGGCTTGGAAAGCCGGAAACAGCAGCTGGAGGCACAAGCCCGGCAGCTGAATGAGAAACTGGAAAAAAGCGTCCAAAGTTACCGGGAAGAGAACCGCCGGCTGGAAGGTGCCCAGCGGACCCTGAACCAGAAAAAAGCCCGTCTCCAAGTGCTTTCTGCCATGGAACGGGAGCATGAAGGATTCAGCAAAGGGGTGCGGACGGTGTTGGGAGCCAGGGCTCCTTTCCAAGAACGGATCTGCGGCGTGGCAGCGGAACTGTTTACGGTAGAAGATGCTTATGTGACCGCCTTGGAAACGGCCCTGGGAGGCGCACTCCAGAACATCATCACCCAAGATGCACGGGCGGCCCAGGAAGCCATTGCCTATTTGAAAGAGCAACAGGGAGGACGGGCTACCTTCCTTCCTTTGGATACCCTGCGGCCACGCTTCCTGGGCAGCCGGGAAAAAACGGCTTTGGACTGTCCGGGCATCATCGGCATAGCTGCGGATCTGGTCCGCTGTGAGGAAAAAATCCGGCCGGCAGTCCAGTTCCTCTTGGGTCAGGTGCTGGTAGCCGATACCTTGGAACATGCCCTGGCAGCTGCCCGGAAAACCGATATGCGGGTGCGGGTGGTGACCTTAGAAGGGGATGTGGTCTATGCGGGCGGTTCCCTCAGCGGCGGCCAGAAGCAGCCGGGAAAAAGTTTCCTCTCCCGGAAACAGGAAATCCGGCAGCTCACGGAGGAAGCCCAGCAGCTGGAAGCGTCGTGCGGAGCCTGTCAGCAGCAGCTGGAAGCCCTGACCCAGCGGGGTCGGGAACAGAGAGAAGCCCGGCAGCAGTGTCTGGAAGAACTCCAGAAAATCGAAGTGGAAAAAGCCGGGACTGAGGCGCGGGTCCAGCAGGAAACGGCTCAGAAAAAGAAGCAGCAGGAAGCAATGGAAGTGCTTTTGCAGGAAAAACGGCAGGGAACAGAGCGATTCCTGGCGCTCCAAGCCCAAGTCCAGGAACTGGCCCCCAAAGTGGAGCAGCTGGAAAATGACGATCTGGAAGGGAAAAAAGCGGCCCAGGCCCTCAGTGAGGGACTGGTGGAACAGCGGACCCGGCTGGAAGCGGCTGCCCGCCGGCACCAGGATGCCTTGATTTCCGTCAATGCAGGGAAAAGCCAGCTGGAAGCCCTGAACGCCCGGATCCAGTCCATCGATCAGCTGGGAGAAAAGACCCAGCTGGAGATCACCCGAGGGGAAGAGGAAGCCCAGCAGCAGGAAGCCAAAATCAAGGACTGCGAAAAGGAATTGACAGGACTGGCGGAAAAGCTCACGGCCCTGGAGCAGGAACTGGCCGGGTCCCAGGGGGCGCGGCAGCAGTTCTTCCAGGAAAAGGAAGCGTTCCTGGCCAAACGGCAGCAGCTGACCCAGCAGGGAATCATCCTGAAGGGACAGGAAGCCAGCATCCAGCAGCGTTTCCACAACAGTGAGATGGAACAGGTGAAAAAGGCGGCGGAAGCCGAACACGGCCGGCAGCAGCTGATGGAAGCCTATGGACTTACCGAGGAAACGGCTCGGGAGGAAGCTCTGCCCGGAGAACTGCCGGAGGGGGAACTGAAAAGACGGGAAGCCCAGGCCTCCCAAGAACTGACGGAGCTGGGACCGGTGAACCAGGCGGCCGAAGAAGAATACCAGGCGGCTCGGGAACGATACGACTTCCTGAAGGGCCAGTATGAAGATATGACCCAGGCCAAAGCCCAGCTGGAAACCGTGATCAGCGGTATCAATACAGATATGACCCGCCGGTTCCGGGAAGCCTTCAGCAAGATCAACGGGTATTTCGGAGACTGTTATGAAAAGCTGTTCGGAGGAGGCCGGGCCCGGCTCCGGATCCAGGATGAAAACCATATCCTGGAATCGGGCATCGAGATCGAAGTCCAGCCGCCGGGGAAAAAGATGAGGAATCTTTCCCTGTTTTCCGGAGGAGAACGGGCCCTCACCGTCATCGCCCTGCTTTTCGCCCTCCTGACTTACCAGCCGGCACCTTTTGTGATCCTGGATGAAATCGATGCCCCGCTGGATGAAACCAATATCGACCGTTTTGCCCAATTTCTGAAAGCATATGGACAGAAGACCCAGTTCATTGTGATTACCCATCGGAAGGGAACCATGGAGGCTGCAGATGTACTCCACGGGGTCACCATGGAAGAATCGGGGGTATCCAGGGTCCTGTCTGTGAAATTATCGGAGGTACCGGAATCATGAGTTTTATGGAACAACTGAAAGACGGGCTCAGCAAGACCCGGAAAAATTTCACCGAACGGATGGAAGAGCTGGTGGGAGCCAGCGTGGAACTGGATGACGACTTCATGGATGAGATGGAGATGATCCTGGTAGCCGGGGATGTGGGGATCAAGACCACGGAAAAGATCATGGCTGCCCTCCGGAAGGCAGCAGCTACTCGGCAGATCAAATCGCCGGCAGAAGCCCTGCCCTTCCTGAAAAACTATATCGCTGACATGCTGAAGACCACGGGGCCTCGGATGCGCTTCAAAGGTCATCCTTCCATCGTGCTGGTAGTAGGAGTCAACGGGGTGGGAAAGACCACCACCATCGGCAAACTGAGCAATTACTACCGTCTCATGGGCTACAAGGTGATGATGTGCGCTGCGGATACCTTCCGGGCCGGTGCTACGGAACAGCTCCAGATATGGGGGAAGAAGGCCCAGGTGGATGTGATCGCCCACGGGGATGGAGCGGATCCGGCGGCGGTGGTCTATGACGGGGTCCAGGCGGCCATTGCCCGAAAGGCAGATGTGCTGTTTGTGGATACGGCCGGGAGGCTCCACAACAAGACCAATCTCATGAAAGAACTGGACAAAATTTACCGGGTGATCCGGAAAGAAATCCCTGACGGTCCCCATGAGACCCTGCTGGTGCTGGATGCCACTACTGGCCAGAATGCCATCAGCCAGGCCAAGATCTTCCTGGAAACCGCCCATGTGACCGGTGTGGTGCTCACCAAACTGGACGGCACCGCCAAAGGGGGCGTGGTGGTCGCCATCAAGGAAGAACTGGGGCTGGATGTGAAATGGATCGGCATTGGGGAAGGGATGATGGATTTCCGGCCTTTCGATCCCCAGCAGTTTGTAGAAGCATTGTTTGAGACGAAAAAATAAGGGGTGCTGCGAGAGCAGTACCCCCTTTTTATTTTTCCGGTCCGAAAAATTCCACAATCGTGTGGGCAGCGAAATCGCTGGTCTTCGGGTCGGAAAAGGTGTGGTTGGCGTTTTCCACCGGGATGAAGGTGATCACGTTGTTTTCGGCAAATTCCTGGGAATCTTCGATGGGGGCCAGTTTGTCCTTCGTACCGTGGAGAATCAGCATATCGTCCGCCCAGTCGAAGTACTCGTACTTCCGCACGTCGGATTTTTCCAGGTCGTCCACGAACTGCTTGTCCATTTTCATCTTTCGTTCGTAACCCACCTGGACTTCCTTGCCCTTTTCCAACTTCTCCATTTCTTCTGGAGACAGGTAATTCTTCACCAGCTGGGACATGTGGATCCCCGGGCAGCGGAGAGCCACTTTTTTGAAGGGATTCCCGATTTCCGCCATGTATTTCAACGTCAGATAGGCACCGAAACTGGTGGAGTAGTTGTAGAGAGTGGCGGCATGGAGTTCCTTCCGGGCGTAGTCCACCACCAGGGTCAGGTAGGTCATGAATTCTTCCAGCACCAGCTTCTTCCGAGCATCCGCTCCATGACAGGGCCAGTCGAATACCAGGGCTCCGTATCCTTTATACTTGGTGATCAGCTGCTGGGCGAATTTGGCGGCAGAATGATTTTCTTTATTGCCCCCGAATCCATGGGTGCAGATCACTAAGCTGGGGATGTTCCGGAAATCTTTTTGGTAGAACAATTTACACCGGATGCTGAACCCCTTTTCGTTGATATCGATGTATTTTTCCATGCTGCAGGCATCCTTTCCTTTTGGTCACGGGTAATAGTATAGAACAGATCGGAAAGATTTGCCAGAGGACGATCTGCCCATTTACTGTATACTCATGTAACATAATCAAAAAATATAGATATACACATATATTTTTTTATTGAATATGTGAAAAAACTATGGTAAATTATAAAAATGACATAGGAATGAAAAGCTGTCAATAAAGAGAATCGTAAGAAGGGAGGAACGCTTATCGATAACCGGGAACTTGAGGGGAACCAGATTACCGATTTGTTTTGCTGAAGATTCTTGAGGAAGTGGCGTAAGGAGTACGTGGATAAGGGCGTACTGCATTTTGTCGGGACCTGGTACAGAAGGAGTTCTGTCCCAGGCTTTTTTTATTGGGCATTTTCATTTGCCGGTGCTCCCCCGGGAACTCTTCAGAAGAGCCAGAAGTTTTGAGGAAAGGAAGCTATCTATGAATAAAATCTACAAAGTCATCTGGAGTAAAGTCAAAAACTGCTATGTCGTGGTATCCGAAATCGCACGGAACCATGGGAAGGAACATTCCAGCCGAAAGAATATACCAGGGGGGGTATATAGTTTAGCTTTGGCCTTGGGACTGGCTTTCTCTTCGGTCCCTTTGGTTTCTGCAGCTGCCGCCAATACAGGCAATGCCTTGGCCAACCAAGCGGTGAATATCGAAGACAAGACGGAGACCACGGCCCAGGGAAGCGATGCCTACGCCACTTATGATTCTCAGGGCAACCTGATCGTCGGAAAGAACAACCAGGTCTCTCCCATCCAGAAAGACCCCAAAACCGGTAATGCCCGGGTGGACAGCAAACCGGAAAATGTGGTGCTGGGGACTCGGAACGGGGTGGGGAAATTCACCCATTCCACGGAAACCAAGAAGCCCATCAGCGGGGATGCTTCCTATGCCTATGAGAAGCTGGATACGGAATGGATCACAGTGAAGGTGTACAATCCCGATACCAATTCCTATGATGACAAACAGGTGGAAGTCTATAAGCTGACTCCCGGCCAGTACATGGATGACGAGTATAACGTCCGGGCCAAATATCCGGAACGGAGTTATTACAGCACGGATGAAGACTACCGCAAGGCAGTGGAAGTCTACAACAATGTGGCTACCTATTACGGACAGGACCGGACCCGCCAGTCTTATTATGTCAGTGGGGCTACGGCAGTGGGCGTGGACAATGTGGCGGAAGGGGACCATTCCACGGCCATTGGCAACAAGGCTAAGGTCCTGAATTCTGTCAGCAGCTACTACGTGGATGCTTATGGAAAACTGACCAGCAACCAAGCGGATGCCCGCTTTTGGCTGGATGAACAAGGGAACATCACCAACAGCCGGCAGGGGTACTATGCTTCGGACGGGACCTTTGTGGACCGGTATTATATGGTGCCCCGGCTCATCGATTCGTCCGATGCCGTGGCCATAGGCAGCGATGTGACTGCCGAGGGACGGTCCGCGGTGGCAATCGGCCATCAATCCTACGCCAAAGAATACAGTGTAGCCATCGGGGAAAACAGCGTGACCGATTACATGGGTGTGGCTATCGGAAAGGACAACAAGGCCAAATACGCCAGCACCGCCATCGGCCATACCAACGATGCCAACGGATACTATACGGCTGCGCTGGGGGTCAACAATACGGCCCATGGTGACGAAAGCACCGCCATCGGCTACGGCAACAGCGTAGATGGCCAGCAGCAGAATGGCGGCACCACGCCGAAAGCAGCTTATACCCATGTACTGGGTTCCAATAATACCGTGAAAGGCAATTATAATGCCGTATTTGGCGATACCAATACGGTGACCGGGGCCTATGCCCTGGCCCTGGGCGGCCACAACCTCATTAGCGGCGCCAATACGAATGATGCTGACGGAGATTACGGTATCGCCATTGGTTACGGCAACAATGTGGAAAAGAATGCCCTTGCCTTGGGCCTGAACAGCAACTCCATCCATGATGGCAGTATTGCCATCGGGAATCAGGTCAATACGACAGGGGATAATAACAACGGGGCAACTGATTCTATTGCTATTGGTACTAAAGCTTCCGTTCATATAAAGAATGGTATCGTTTTAGGTAATGAAGCCTATGCCGGGAACAATGGGAATAATAGCGAAGGCGCCATTGCCATCGGTCATCAGGCAAGATCTGCTGCCGGAGAAAGTATTGCCATTGGCACCCAAGCCACTACCGGCAACAACGTTGGTTCCACCGGCATGACGAATATCGGGGCCATCGCCATCGGTTCCAATTCCACGGCTGATACGGTCTATGATATCGCCATGGGGTGGGGAGCCAACACCAGCAATACTGTCAATGGAGGAGCCATTGCTCTGGGGCACAATGCCACCATCGAACAGGGCGGCCAGGCTTCGACAGCCATCGGCGATTCCGCTCGGGTCAAGATGAACCTCCATGATGCCGTGGCCTTGGGCAGCCAGGCTTATGCAGACCGGGAAGCCAACAACCAGGGCGGGTATGACCCGGCTAGCAACAGCAAAAATTATAATGCCGGTTCTGACCCAGTGTGGAATTCCACCCTGGCGGCGGTTTCTGTGGGTTCTTCTGAACATGATGTCTGGGATGGGACGAAAAACATCCACTATGCCCAGCAAACTCGCCAGATCACCAATGTGGCAGCTGGGAAAGAAGACACGGATGCCGTGAACGTGGCCCAGCTGAAACAGGTGGTCAGTCTGGTCAACAATGGCAGCGGTGGCGGTACCGGTGGCAGTGGTGGCCACGATTACAGTGTGAACTCCGTAGATCCGGCCAACGATACCAACTACAATAATACCGGTGCTACGGGGAACAACGCTCTGGCTGCAGGGGTCAATGCAAAGGCAACAAAAGAAAATGCTGTAGCCATCGGTACAGGTGCAACAGCGGACGGCGTAGGGGCTACGGTCATTGGTCAGTACGGCACAGCTACCGGCCGCTATGCTCTGGCCTTTGGAGGCCAGCAGACGGACACTTCGGCGGCAGCGGCAAACAATGTGGCCAGCGGGGATAATTCTGTGGCCTTCGGGGAACGGAGTACAGCCAGTGGCAGCAATTCCACGGCCTTCGGGCAGGGAACTAAAGCAACGGAAAAACGGGCCACAGCTTTTGGTCAGCGGACCCAGGCTACCCAGTCCAATGCGACGGCCTTTGGCATTGACACCATCGCTTCCGGGCAGAATGCTACGGCCTTCGGTAATCTGACCCAGGCGACACAGATCGGAGCGACAGCTTTTGGCAATAAGAACCAGGCCACGGGTCAGTACGCCACGGCCTGGGGCGGCGGAGACAAAGTCGTTGATAATGGAGATGGTACGACAACGAAAGTCGGCACCGTAGCCAGCGGTACCTATGCTACCGCCTTTGGGGAACGGACGGTTGCCAGCGGGGAAAGTGCCACGGCCTTCGGCAGCGATTCCACTGCCAGCGGGAAAAATGCTGCGGCATTCGGAGCTTCTTCCACGGCAGCCGGAGAAAATTCTCTGGCCGCTTTGGGTGGCACAGTGGATGAAAAAGCCACCAATGCCGCCGCCATCGGCAATGGTGCACAGGCCAAACTGGCAGATACGGTGGCTTTGGGCAGTGGATCCATAGCCGACCGGCAGAGCGGTGTCAAAGGGTATGATGCCGCCATCGGGGCAGAAACGACCCAAACATCTGCCACTTGGGTTTCCAATGCCAATGCCATCGCGGTGGGCAACAGCAGCACCCTGACCCGGCAAATCACCGGGGTGGCAGCCGGCTCCCAGGATACGGATGCGGTGAACCTGGCCCAGCTGAAAGAAGTGGGCAAACTGGCAGGGAAACACACCACTGTTTCCGTTGGGGGCCAGAAGGCCGACGCTGATGATGCCTTGGTCAAAGGCGGCAATCTGGAACTGAAGCGGCAGACCACCGGCGGCCAGGCCAATTACGACGTGGCCCTGAGCAAAGATGTGGTCCTGGGTGAACAGGAAGAACACAAAGGCGGCAGCCTGGTAGTGAACAGCGTGGCCCAGTTCCGGACGGCTCCGGGATCCAAAGAGACGTATCCGGTGAAAGAAGCGGTGAAAATCGACGGGACCACTGTCTCTGTGGTGAAGAACGATGGCACCAACGACCAGCGCCAGGTGGTCCTGGGCATCGGTCAGGATACCGGCGGCTATGTGGCCCTGTTCGACAATACGGGCAAGACGCCGACCTATATCTTTAACGCCATCAGTTCCGGCATCACCTACTTGAAAGACAGCCAGTCCAATCCGGCTGACGAAGCCAATGAATTCAAACGCCTGGAATACGGGGACATCACCAACGGCTCCACCCAGTTCATCGCCACTTTGGATGATGGGCTGAAATTCAGCGGCGATCAGGGCACTGCTTCTGCGGTGAAACTGAATCAAAAACTCAGCGTCACCGGCGGAGAGACCAATCCGGACAATCTGGCCACTGCCAACAACATCGGCGTGGTTTCCAGCCAGGATGGAGACAATGGCAAGCTGGAACTCAAACTGAATAAAGACCTCACGGGCCTCAATACGGTCACGGCCGGCACAGCCAAAATCGGCCACCATGCCGATGGGGTGCTGGATACGGTCCAGAACGGCCAGCCCACCGGAGGCCATGCCAAAGGCGGAGATTTTGTGACAGGGCTGACCAATACGGAATGGACCGTGAAGGATCCCACCTATGTGAGCGGTCGGGCTGCCACGGAAGATGAACTGCGGATCGTATCCGATGCGGTGAGCGGCAATACCACCACCATCGAAAACAATACCAAGATCATCAATACGAACACAGATGCCATCAACAGCGGACTGAGCTTTACCACCAACACCAAGGATGCTTCCAACACCAAGGAAAACTATAAGGGGTACAAAGTGGTGAAACGCAGCCTGGGGGATACCATCGCCATCAAGGCCAGCGATGAAGCAGATGGGCACAGCTACAGCAAGGCCAACCTGACCACCCGCATCGCCGAAAACGGGGACATCTCCATCCTTATGGATGAAAAGCCCACCTTTACCACGGTGACCACCGGCGATGTGATCTATACAGGCAATCCTGATAAGAAAGACAATGAGGGCAAAGCGGCCCAGGCGAACACTAGCGTCCATTATGGAGACAAGACCCTGACGGACGATAAGAACATCACTACGTCTGACAACGAAGCCAAGGCCACCCGGCTGCGGTATGACGATGCCCAGGGACTCCACCACGATATTGCTACCATGGATGACGGCCAAATCTATGCCGGAGATATCAAGGCAGACGGCACGGCCGACAACACCGGCTTTGTTCGGACCATGAATCAGAAGACCACCATCAACGGCGGCGTGAAGAGCAAGGACAGCCTTACTGACGGCAATATCGGCGTCGTTTCCAATGGCACCGACACCCTAACGGTGAAATTGGCCAAGGAACTGAAAGACCTGACTTCCGTCACCACCGGCAAGACCGTCCAGGACGACAGCGGAATCACGATCACCAATGACCCCAATGATGAAACCAAGAATGTCGTCCTCAACGGGGATAAGATTTCCTTTGGCGGCAATCAGGTCACCAACATGGGCAGCGGCATCAATACGGCCACCAACCAGTACGATATCACCACCAATGGAGCCAACATCGGGGATGTGCAGAACATCGCCAACAGCACCGTCCAGTCGGTGATCGACACGGTGAATAAAGGCTGGGAACTGGATGTGAACGGCACCAAGCAGAAAGCCGTGACTCCCACCAGCCCGAAAGTCAACCTGATCCAGGGCCAGAACATCACCATTACTGGCGATGCGACCAACACAGATAACGTGACCATTGCCACAGCCGACGATGTGCGGTTCAACACCGTCCGGGTGGGCGGCAGTAAGACGGAGACTGGCTATACGGGAGGCATTGTCATTGGAAAGCAGTCTGGGGGAGCCAGTGCCAACCCCGATGAAAATGATTACATTACGGGGCTGACAAATATCAACTGGGACGCTACTAAAATCCAGAGCGGCCGTGCGGCTACGGAAGACCAGCTGAAAAAAGTCGCAGAAGATATCAAGCAGGGTACTGTTTCCGGTGATGTATACGTTACCGGCGGGGAAGTGACGTACCACACTGATAACGGTACAGACAATGGCCAGCCTACGGTCAATGATGGTTCGGGAAAACTCACCCTGACAGAAAACAATAAGACTACAAAGGTCGAAATCACTGGCCTCCACGATTATTATGCTACCGGGGGCAGTGTGACTGCTGACGGGAAGACCTTGGAAATCACCCGGAATGACCGGGATGAACAGGGAAATCCGAAAAAGATTTCCATCGACCTGAGCAACGTGATGAAAAACGACCTGCGCCTGGTGCAGAACCCGGATGCCGCTGATGGGAAATATACGGTGGCCCAGGATGGGACCGTGACCCTGAAGGTCCAGAATGCGGACGGGAGCGTCAGCAATAACATCACCATCGGAGGCTTCGAAGGGGTGGTGGACCATTACAAAGGCTTGAATTTCGATGCCAATACCCGGACTACAGCGGATGGGAAAGTCCATAATGTAAAAATGGGCGGGACCATCAAGGTCCAGGGCACCGATCCGGTGTCCGGGCATACCTACAGTGCGGACAACGTGACCACGGAAGTGGACGATAATGGCAACATCACCATCAAGCTGGATAAGGACCTGACGGCCAACACCGTCACCGTAGGCCAGGCCGGAAAAGAGGGAGAAAAGGGAGCTGCCGGTTCCATCGGCATCAACGGCAAGGATGGGAAAGACGGCATCACCACCACCATCATCCGCACGGAAAAGGGCCAGCCGGGGAAAGATGGCACCAACGGCAAGCCCGGGGTGGACGGTACGGACATCACCCGGATCGTCTACCAGAACGGCCAGGACGGCACCGATGGGAAAGACCTCCATACCGTGGCCACTTTGGAGGACGGCCTGAAGTTCGCCGGGGACGACGGCCAGACCGATACCGCGAAAGTCATCAGCAAGAAGCTCAACGAGCAGCTGGATATCATCGGGGGAGCCGAACTGGACAGCCTGACGGACAACAACATCGGGGTGAAGAACAAGGACGGCAAGCTCTATGTCCGCCTGGCGAAACATGTGGATTTGGATAAAGACGGTACTCTGAAAGCCGGAAATGCCACCTTCGGGGCTTTCAGCAATACGGAGCTCACCACCAACAAGAACAACCATCCCTCCGCAGGCAGCTATGCAACGGGCCTTTCTAACAAGGATTGGAACGTGGTGGATCCGGAATATGTCAGCGGCCGGGCGGCAACGGAAGACCAGCTGGCCAAGCTTTCTCAGAGCATTACCGACAGCAATACCGTACGCACGGATTATCAGTTGGTACAGAATCCCAATACGGATGACGGCAGCTATACCGCCACCAATGGAGAACTGACCCTGACAGTCCGAGATACGGAACATACCAATGATCCGAAGTATCCGGACAAGACCATCACCCTCAAAGACATCGCTTCCAAGACGAAGGTGGACGAAGCCTACGATCGGACCGTAAAGTATGATATGAAGGATGGGAAGGTGGACAAGACCCACGTGACCTTTGAAGCCACGGACGCCGATGGCAATCCTGTGGATACCCAGGTGAGCCATATGGCCAGTGGGGCCTCGGAAATCACCGATGATGGAAAGGGCAACAAGACCTATACCTACAATACGGACAACAATGCCGCCAACATCGGAGATGTGAAGCGCCTGGCCGCTGAGGCCGACCTGCACTACAGCGGGGATAGCGGTACGGGCACCAGCCAGTTGAAGGATACAGTGGCCTTCAATGGCACGGAGGGACAGATCGTCACCGAAGCCACCAATGGCAAAGTCACCTTCAAATTGGCTGACGACCTGATGACCCAGACCATCACCGTCACCGGCAAGGATGGGAAAGACGGCCAGCCAGGGACACCGGGCCGTATCGGCATTGACGGAAAAGACGGAAAATCCAGCATCGGCCTCGATGGGAAAGACGGCATCTCCATCAAAGGGGAAAATGGTACCATCGGCCTGAGCGGCAAAGACGGCATTTCCGTCAAAGGCAAAGACGGCAAGGATGGCGTCACCATCACCGGCAAAGACGGCGTGGATGGTGTGGACGGCGCCGAAGGCCATATCGGACTCAACGGCAAGGACGGCATGGTGGACATCTGGACGAAGCCGGGCAGACCGGGGGTCGACGGAAAGGATGGAGAAACTCTGACCCGCATTGTCTACAAGGATCCGGCTGGTCAGGAACATCAGGGAGCTACCCTGGATGACGGCCTGAAATTCCACGGGGACAGCGGCGATGTGGTGACCCGTAAGCTCAACACTCAGCTGGATGTTCTGGGCGGCCAGACCGATACAACCAAACTGACGGCTGTTGCGGATGGCAACATCGGTGTCGTTTCCACAAAAGCAGCGGAAGAAAGCTCCAACGGAAAACTGGAAATCCGCCTGGCCAAGGAACTGAAGAACCTTACCAGCATACAGACTGGGGATACCACCGTGGATGGCGACGGCCTGACTATTGAAAAAGCCGGGAAAGACGGCAAGGGGACCATTGCTATCAGCAAGACCACCGTTTCCATGGCAGGGAACCAGATCACCAACATGGGCAGCGGCCTGGGGAATACATACACCGATACCGGCGACAACAATGGCGCCAATATCGGGGATGTGAAAAAAATCACCGATGGACGCCGGACTACCGTGAAATCTACCGACGGCAGTGTATCCGTAGTGGATCGAAATGCCAATGACCCCAATGCCACCAGCCATGACTATGACCTGTCCGTGGATACCACGAAAGTGGCAGGAGCTGTGGATCTGAAATACAAGGGCGACAACAATACTGAAGGCAGCAATAAGCTCAGTGAAGCCGTCACCTTCAGCGGTACAGCCAATCAAATCGTGACCCAAGCGGAAAACGGCAAGGTCACCTTCAGCCTGGCGGATGATGTGACCACCCAGACGATCACGGCGAACGGGAAGAACGGCAATGACGGCCAGATTGGAATTGCCGGCAGGAACGGGGCTGACGGCTCTGTGACCACCCTCATCAAGACGGTGGGAGCCAAAGGGACTGACGGCAAAGACGGCATCCCCGGCGTGGACGGCCAGCCTGGCAAGGACGGCATCACTCGGCTGATGTATGAAGAAAAAGGCGGTACGGAACACCATGTGGTGGCCACCCTGGACGACGGTCTGAAGTTCGTGGGCAACGACGGTAACGTGGTCGCCCGGAGGCTCAATGATACCCTGTCCCTCAAGGGCGGCATCGATGATGCAGAAATGCTGGCTGACAAGAGCCGGGTATCCATCCGCAACCTGGGGGTCCGCCAGAATACGGCGGGAGATGGGCTGGAAATCGTCATGACCAACCGGCCGGATTTCGAAGCCATCACCGTAGGCCCGGACAGCAGCGGGGTCCATAAGATTACCATCGGCCGGCAGGACAACCAGAATGGGGACCCCAACCCGGCCAAAGGCAACTATATCACCGGCCTGGACAATACCCAGTGGGATGCTGGCCATGTGGTGGCTGACCGGGCGGCGACGGAAGGCCAGCTGAGTCAGGCCATCACGGATATTTCCGGTAAGGATAAAGGCGGCTTCGGCCTGGCTGACGAAGCGGGCGGCACCGTGAAGAAAGACCTGGGCCAGACGGTTACCGTCAAGGGCGATGGGAAGAACATCGAAACCAAGGTCAACGGCGATGCCTTGGAAGTATCCCTGAAGAAGGATGTGGACTTGACCAAAGACGGCAGCATCAAGGCTGGGAATACTACCATCAACGGTGATGGCGTGGAAACCAACAAGGTCAAAGTCGGTGACATCACCATTACGGATCAGGGCATCAACGGCGGAACCAAGCAGATCACCAACATCGCCAGCGGCATCGACGGCAAGCAATATGCGGAGGCCGGCGATAACAATGCGGCCAGCATCGGGGATGTGAAGAAAATCGCCGGAGACGAAGCCGGTAAGGCGGCTGAAGCGGTCAAGTCCAAGAGCGGCAAGAACATCACCGTAAAAGACGACCACACGGTCAATCTGAATGACAACATCACCCTCGGTGATGAAACGGATGCATCCAAACAGGTTTCCATCGACGGCAACGGCGCCAAAGTCACGGCCGGCGACGGGGCCAACCAGGTCACCGTGGACGGCTCCAAAGGACAGGTGATCATCGGGTCCGGTGACAATGCTATGACCCTGGGCAAACAGGCCAATACGGCCGGCGACAGCAACTCGGCAAATGGAAACTTCCTGAACGGCCTGGAAAACACCAAGTGGGATGGCAAGAACATCCAGAGTGGCCGGGCGGCCACGGAAGACCAGCTGAAGACTGTCAGCGACAAGGTCAACAGCGGCCGGAAATTCCAAGGGGATGACGGCCAGGAAGTGAAAGTGGGCCTGGGTGAGACACTGAACCTGAAGGGCGGTGCCAAAGAAGTCAGCAGCGCCGACAACATCGGCATCGTGAAAGGGGACGACAATACCCTGAATGTGCGCCTGGCCAAGGACCTGACGGGCCTTACCAGCGTCACGACAGGCAACACCACCATCAACAACAGCGGCCTGACCGTGAAGACCGGGGATTCCAACCGGAATATTACGGTCCAGGACGGCAAGGTGGATATGGGCGGCAACCAGATCCACAATGTGGCACCGGGGACGGCACCGACGGATGCGGTGAACGTGAGCCAGCTCCAGCAGACCGGCCGGGCCATCAACCAGCTGGGCAGCAGCCTGGACAAACTGGGAAGCCGGGTGGACCGGGTGGGGGCCAATTCAGCCGCCCTGGCTGCCCTCCATCCCCTGGATTTCGACCCGGACGACAAGCTGGACTTTGCGGTGGGCGCTGGGAACTACAGCGGAGCCAATGCCGTGGCCCTGGGAGCCTTCTACCGGCCCAACGAAGATGTGATGTTCAGCATCGGCGGCAGCACCGGCGGGGGAGAGAACATGGTGAATGTGGGGGCCACTTTCAAAATCGGCCAGCACAACCATGTGTCCAACAGCCGGGTGGCAATGGCCAAGGAAATCCGGGACCTGAAAGCCACCGTGGGGAAACTGACCCAGATGGTGAACACTCTGGCTGGAAAACCGGTGGTGAGTGGCAGCGGAGCAGAGCATCATGTGCTGTTCCCGGATGTGCCCAAGAACCACTGGGCCTATGATTACGTGACCAAACTGGCCAAGGCCGGCATTGTGGAAGGGTATGAAGACGGAGAATTCAAAGGGAACCGGATGATGAGCCGGTATGAATTCGCCGCCCTGCTGTACCGGGCCATCAATGCAGGGGCTGCCTCCAATCCGGAACTGAACCGGGACGGGACCCTGGACAAACTGGTGGAAGAATTCAACGGAGAACTCCAATACATCACCATTGCGGTGGTGGAAAAGGATAAGAAAGGGAAGCCTACCATCGAACGGGTACGGACGGTGGAGGATAACCGGGACCATCACAGGAAGTGATGGATTTGCAGATAGAAAGAGGAGGTACTGCACAGCCTGTGCAGCACCTCCTCTTTCTTCTGCGTGATAGGTGCAGATTTGTACCATTCTGGCGGGAAAAGATGTTTTCTATATGAAACACTGGAAAATCATCAAAATACGCCAAAAACGGATGAACTTGCAAAAAAACGAAGATATACAATCAATTAAATCCAGCAGTTATGCCTGATAATAGAAGAAAAAAAGCGATTTTTTTCTTCTTCCTCACTTTCTTGCCAGCTATTTTTCACTTCCATAAAATTAGACAAATACAAAGATATTGCAGCTTGAACAGACAATTGCCATGTGCTACATTAAAAATAGTCATTGCAGCAGAACTATGTTTAGTCAATAACAAGGATAATCTTGTGTGAAAAATCATTTTATTTTGGGTGGATACAGTATCATCATGGGGGGAGCAGTATGAATCGCATTTACAAAGTCATTTGGAGCAAAGTACGGAACAGCTGGGTGGTGGTGTCGGAAATCGCCCGGAACCACGGGAAGGAACGTGCCAGCCGGCAAAACAGGAACCCAGGAAGTGCCTGTGCCTTGACTTTGGCGCTGGCACTGGGGCTTATCTGGCCAGCGGGAGCCTGGGCGGCTGATCCAGTCGATCTGGGCAATGGAGGAACTGCAGTTTATGATGATAATGGCAATCTGACCATTGGGAACCAGGTCCACGGAGAAGGGGAAAAGAAAGCGGGGAAGAACAATACGGTCATCGGTACGGAGACTGATACCCTGCGTCAAGATACGGAAGATTCCACCAAGGGCCAACCCATGGATGAGGCCAACCAACAACTGGTGAAAGGAGAAGGCCAAGCGAACGATCTGGTCATCTCCACGGAGGCAGAAGGCTCTACGGCCGTAGGTTATCAGAGCCGGGCCGAAGGGGAACGCTCGACGGCTATCGGCAATCAGGCCCAGATTACCGATAAGCCTATCGTCTATTATGCGGATGCAGATGGCAACAAGACCACAGATAAGGACAGTGCGGCTTGGTATAAAGATCAGGACGGCAAGCCCACCCAGGTACCCCAAGTCTTCCGGGATGCAGACGGAAACACCACTGCCACGCCTCAGTACGTCCATACTTATACGGTCAAAGACCCTGCCACCGGGGAAGAAACCACCAAAACTGAAATCACCAGCGATGTTTCCAAAGCCGATCAAAAGGATGGCAAGCCGGTGTATAACTATCAAAAATCCGACAACCTGGACAAACTCTATTCTGTCACCCTCTATCAGGCGTCCAACGACTCCATCGCTGCCGGGTCCAGTGTTTCTGCTCAGGGCAGTAAGGCCGTGGCTGTGGGCTATAATTCCAGTGCCGAAAGTTCTGCCGTTGCCATCGGCGATACGGCCGCAGCCAAGGAAAATACGGTGGCCATCGGCAAAGGTACCACTGCTGTACCGGATGGTTCCATCGCATTGGGGGCAGGGTCTCAGGCAGACCGTTCCGGCGGCGAAATCGGCTGGGATCCCAAGACGGGCACTACATCTGTCAAGACCGGTACAGCCTGGCAGTCTGGCACAGGGGCCCTTTCTATAGGCAATGGCGGTGCCAGCCGTCAAATCACCCATGTGGCCGCCGGCAGTGAAGACAGCGACGCCGTGAACCTGGCCCAGCTGAAAGAGGCCATGACCCATTATTACAGCGTGAAGACCACGGAAGCAACGGATGCAGCTGGGAACAACAACTACCTGAACGATGGAGCCACCGGGAACAATGCCTTGGCGGCCGGAGTCAGCGCCGTGGCCAAGGGGAACAATGCTACGGCCGTGGGCACCCAGACCTATGCGTCGGGAGAGAATGCTTCCGCCTATGGATACCGTTCCGTGGCCAGCGGTACGAACAGCCTGGCCATCGGCTCCGGGACCAGCGCCCAGCAGGAAGGCTCAATCGCCGTAGGGGGCCATGCCCAGGGGTACTATGCGGTGCAGGTGGGGACAGGTTCCACTGCCCAAAGCGCTTACTCGGTAGCGGTAGGGGGCCATGCCAAAGGAGACCATTCTGTGGAAGTTGGGTATGGTTCTACGGCCCAGGGCTCTTATTCCACGTCTGTAGGCGGCCATGCCATTGGAGATGATTCCATTGCCATTGGTTCAGAATCTAAAACAATAGGTGGGACTATTTATAGGACTTCAGCCAGTGCTGTAGGGAGCAATTCCATCGCCATCGGAGGCCATACCAACAGCGCTAATGACATCGCCATCGGGGCCGGTTCTGCTACAAGCGGCGGCCAGGCTATTACCGTAGACCAACTATATAAAGTCAAGCCAATTTTAAAATAAATTTCAGTTGCTA
>ERZ791914.976-NODE-976-length-22784-cov-52.782745_pt1 | contig 22784 bp, 34 predicted proteins | sample MGYA00510140_ERZ791914 | MGnify/ENA primary metagenome ERZ791914 (study PRJEB30046, sample SAMN00792079) | human gut metagenome | study: EMG produced TPA metagenomics assembly of the A metagenome-wide association study of gut microbiota in type 2... | reverse complement strand
CGTTTCTGTTTCTCCGTCAGTTTAGCCATGTCACATGCTCACCACCATCCTCTTTTAGGCATGAAAAAAGCACTCATATAAATGAGTGCTCAAAATATGCATCAACAAGTATTATAATGTTCCATACCCTAAATATTGCCAATGCCACCAGTAACCAATGATTGCTAATAAAATTATAAAAGCAATATTTGCGACTATTATCCAGCAATACCTATGATTTTGGGGAACATCAACCATATCTCTAATAAAATTCATTAATAATGCTAAAATATTAAATAACACTGTCCCCAGTAAAATAATGGTTAATAACAACCGATAAATGGTAGCTTTATCTATACTCGATAATGTCGCATTTGAAAAGCTAAGCCCGCCAAAGAAAGCAATCAGAATAGCCGCAAATATACCCAAAATAGTAATATATTCTCTTTGCATACTACTGGCTTTTTGTTCAATAGTAAACATTTTTTGACTAACAGCATTAAGACGATTATTCAATATACTATTCCGTGATTCCAACTTTGAAATAGCAGACTCTCCAAATGCTCTCCAATCTCCTGCATCTGAATAAGTAATACGTGCGATATCTAAGTTGACATGGTCATACAATTTTTTAATATTATCACTAATATTAATCAAGGTACCATGTTCATCTCGATTTATTGCTCGGTATCCTTTCCTTATTTCTAAAATATTTTGGCCAAGAACCTCTATACTTCCAGGAAAATCTGGCTGATGGATTTGTGTTAAAACAGCAAAAATGTCAGAGTAAAAATGTCTATATCCTTTTTCGCTCTCCGCATCATAATATAAGGATTCCAATCGCTTATATATACAGGCTCTTTCACTTTTTTCCTTTAAAGAAATTTGTGATTGTGCTAAATCAAATAAAATTTCTCGAAATTTTTTTCGTTTTTCATCTTCTTTTGAGAGATCCATCAGCCATATTTCCTCATTAAGTCAGTAGAAATGACATGTTTATTTCCTTCTCCATTACCAAAGATTTTTTTCCATGGTTTCCCTTCTGCATGGGTATCTTCAACTAAATCCCAAGGTTCTTTTTCTCTTTTATCAGTAACAATACAATCAATCGACTTAATTGCATCAGCATTTATATCTAATGAAGTTTTATAATCAATTTCTATCGGCATGGACCCAAAACCACAAAAATAATAGTAAACTTCAGGAACCACCGGTCCGAATTTCCATGCTTCAATTTCATCCGAAAACACAGGTTCTCCCGTATTTTTCAAAGAATAAACTTGAACATAATACAGAATCTTCTGTAATTGTAAATTGCTTATAGGGCAGTGATCTGTCGTGCATTTTGTCACTATATATTTTGCTAATGTCAATGCGTCTAACATATATACCCCTCCTATCTAGAGAAAACAAACGTTGACCAATAAAAATATACGTATAGTATATTTTACCATACCCATCCATGTTTTTCTAGGTTTTGTTACGTTTTATCACGTTTTATTACGTTACAATCATATCTTTTACCTGAGCTACTTTTTATTATCTCTAGCACTTGAAAAAAGGAACCCGCCGCCCGGTCCGGTCTATTCACGCAGACAAGCACAGCTAAGTTCCTTTATCGCAAATTCTTACACTACTATTATACGCCTGTTAATAGTCTACTTCCATCTACACTTTCAAAAGCCTGTAATGCTTTCCCGTGCAATTTAAATATTCCCTGCCAGGAATATCCCATTTCGCTGGCAATGACTTCCCACCTTTTACAATTAATATATCTTGCATAAAGGACAGCTTGCTGGGATTCATTTGGTATTTTAGATATAATCGCTTTGGCTTCGATACGCATGTCTATCAGCTTGTCCCATTCGGCTATCACGGCATCGAAATACTTCTCCAGCTTGATGTACTTGTCCGCCAGATCTGATTCTTTTGTACCCGATACATGCTCTGTCATGCTTGATGCCTTCAGTGATAGTATGTCCGCTTTGATGACGGTCAGTTCTTCTTCTGCCTGCTTTACCACGTAATACTGCCGCCGGACGCGGTTCAGATATTCTTTCGCTGTCATTTCCTTCCTCGTTTCTTCTTGTGTATTTCATACTGGGTTTTCTTTTCATGCGCATAGCACATGTATTCCTGTATAGACTTCTTCCCCCTGTATCGCCATGGATACTTCAGCCGTTCCTGCTCACGCCGCTTCCGTTCAGCTTCCCGTTCTTCTTCCGTCATCATATGTACATGCACACCGCCGGGCGAATAGTCATTCATGGAATCACCTCATTCTTCTTTCTGGGCCGTCCTGTTTTCATGTTCAGCCCCCACTTGGGTCCCAGGTCAACCCGTCCATATTCTTTCTCGAATTCCTTTAATATTTCGCATCGTATATTGAGTTCGTAGCGGATACATGCCATGAACCGCCATATAGTCACACCATACGTATCTGGATCAAGCAGGATGTCTGCATAATTGCAGATCCGCTTTTCCAACCGGTGTATCTCGTCGGCTGTAAAGCCATAATCACGGAACAGGATGTACAGTGTCACAACGACGGCTCCCAGCATGATAGCATGTATCGTATCACGCAGCTGTTTGTTGCCGATTTTATCCGCTGCAATGACGACCATCATCTTTTTGACAAACTCTCTATCCATCCTGCTATGATTGTATCCATTGCGTGAAATCTGTGCTTCATACGTCGGTGACTGTGGTAGTTCGTCCCATATCCTGACAATCCGTTCCAGACGTGTTTTGCCAAACTGGAATTCATCATGCAGTGCCATGAATACCAGCGTCGTAACAGCCTCTGCCGATGCATCGCCGGCTATAAGTATACGCTGGTTCATACTTTTGTTTTTGTACTTGTAGAACATGCTGCCAGCCTCCTATCGGGAAATGAACCAGAGCACCGACCAGATATACGCACCAGCTACGGCTGCCATCGTCCATTTCAGCCGCCGGCAAAGGGCATACAGTTGATTATTCTGGATAATGATATGTTCCGACTCCATTTTCCACTTTTCGTACACATCGGCTATGTCGTCCTCGATTTTAATCAGTTCATCGTCATGGTCATCTATCCGGCCTTTCATCTTACGGATTTCCTGCTTGATATCTTCTGCTTTCTGACAGTTGAGCGTCGTAACGTATTGTAATTTTTTCATGATTCGTCCTCCTCAGATAGTGTCGTCTGTACAAAATCACCGGGATAGGCCCGGCGCAGCCGTTTCAGCATGGGAAGCAGAGCGCCGGCATACTGGTTCAGAGGCCGTTTGACCTCTTCGTATTCCTGCATCAATTGGAAGCCCTTACCGCCGATGACCGGCCGGATGATATAGCCATACTCGTCGTCCCGGATAAGCTCACAGCCGCTGTTGCGCATGAAGCAGAGGATGTCAGCCATATCCGTCGAGTAGCAGGCAGCCATCAGGAAGAGTTCCGCCCATTGTTTCTTGTCTGACGGATGATGCACGGCAAAATCATCAATATATTCCGAAACCGGCCAGTTTTCCGGCTTCCTGGCATTTTCCACATGCTGCACGATGTTTTCAACCAGCCCTTTGATGTCCGGATCCCGCTGCAAGAGCTGGGCATGAGGCGTTTCCATGGCTTCCAGGACTTCACGGAACGCGGACCGGGCCCGGGCGATCATTTCGTTTCGGTTCATGTGTGCCTCCTAACGGGTCAATCTGGATATAGATACCAGAGATGCCGGCATAAAACTTCTGGATGCATTCCGACGCGACCTGGGCATCATCGTGCCAGAAATGGAGCGTCGTCAGGACGTCTTTAAGCATCTTGACGAGGTTATCCGTATCCGGTTTCGTAGATTTCCACGTACTGACCGGATGCGATGCCGTAGCGGGATACAACCACTGTGTCGTCAGTGCTACCGGCCCCGTCATGGGCGAATCCGGTACAAAACGCGAACACTGTGCCAGGAACAGGGAGCGTACCTGCTTTACTTCCGGCGGTTCGTAGACACATGGCCGGCCGTTACGGACGGTGATCTTTTTCATCTGGTGCGTCGCTGACGGGATTTTCTGTAAAGGGATAAAGAAATGCATGAGTTACCACTCCTTTTTCTTTATGTCAAATCAGACAGGGAAAAACAACTTTCCGGATTTATCGAAATATACATCTCGTTCATTCATCATTTTTTTACTCCTTTCGTCGCCGCATGGTCCTGGTTCAGGGACCACAAATAGGAAATAGGGACAAGGGGCACTTTCAGCCCCCTTGTTCCCCTATTTGTTGTCCCAAGGACCCACACGGATTTTATACATAGGGACATTTATTATATATAAGTTAAATGTCCGTCCTTTTGTCCCTATTTTTATGCGGACTTTTAATTTAAATGTCTGCATAAATATTTAAGATTATACATAAGGGACAATAAAGACAATTTATTAAATGTCTCTGATTACCTTTTTGCTACAACGCCTTTTTCTATAGTAAACTCATCCAATTCATTTATATATCTACGTACCGTTTTTTCGGCAATATCAAGATACTCAGCAATATCACTGACCATTACTTGCCCATTGATTAAACAAGCATTATAAGCACTTTCTAATTGTCGCTTTCGTTCTTCTTTTTTCTTATGACGTACATCCTGACTCTTTTGCCATGGTGCTTTGTCGCAGTCCGGCGTGAGCTTTTCCAACTCGCCGCTGTCGTCGATGCGATGCACGGGATATTTGAACCAGATATTAAGCGGCTTGAACGGCTTGAATTCACGAAGTGTCCCTTCGATGCGCCAGGCTGTGCCGGGCAGGCCGACCTGGTCCGATGTGTTGAGCTGAATCATGTCCAGCAGGGCGTCGGCATCACGGGCGAAGACGCCGGAACCACTGGCCCGGTCCATGGACCGCTTGCTACCCTGGGCGCCTTTACTGTGATGATGACAGTAGATGACGGCGCAGTTCAACTCCGTGCAGACCTTGTCGAACTGATTGCAGAAGTGGGCCATCTGGTCGGCGCTGTTTTCGTCGCCTGTGATGATCTTATAAATCGGGTCGATGATGATGGCCGTGTAGTTCTTCTTGGCTGCCCGGCGGATGAGCTTCGGCGCCAGCTTGTCCATCGGGATAGATTTGCCGCGCAGTTCCCAAATGTCGATATTGGCAATGTTGTTGGCCGGCCATCCCAGGGCGTCGTACACGTCCTTGAAGCGGTGCAGACAGCTCGGCCGGTCCAGTTCCAGATTGACATACAGGACGCGCCCCTGGGAGCAGTACCAGTTGAGCCATTTCCGCCCTTCGGCGATGGCAATGGCCATCTCGATGAGGGCGAAGGATTTGCCGGCTTTCGATGGCCCGGCCAGCATCATCTTATGGCCTTTCCGTAGTACGCCGTCAATGAGGGACGGCGATAGCGGTGGCAGGTCATTCCAAACGTCTTTCAGGCTTTCCGGGTCCGGCAGGTCATCGTTTACGGCCTCTATCCATTCGCGCCACTCCCGGAAATTCTCTTTCCCCAGGTTGGTATCAATAAGGAACTGCTTCTTGCCGTCCCGCAGGATGCCCGGCATCCGGGACAGCCGGGACGGGTTCCGGTTCTGCTGGTCGATATCCAGGCCGTTCTTACGGCAGATGGCATAGAGGTAATCGACGCGCTTGCGGTACTCGTCATAATTGCCGGCGTCGATATGCACGATGGCATGAATGCTTTTCCCTCCGCTGTACACCAGGCAGGCAACCGGCAGTTCCAGCCGGCGTATGATTTCGTTCTGCTTTTCCAGTTCCATAGAATCAGATTCTACTAAAGCGTACCGGAAATCCGTTACGTTTTCGTTGCGGACGCCTTTGCCATCAAGAGGATTGAATCGGATCCACGCGCCGGCTTTGGGGTTATAATCTCCCAGAACAGCGCCCAGGTCGCCGTCGCAGACCGTCAGTTCCTCGATGAGTTCGCCGGCCGTCCGCTTGAAATTCCCTTTGTTGGGCAGGAACTTCCCGTCTTTTTCCCATGATGATGTAACGTAGCCGACATAATCGGTGCTGTCAAACAAGGTTGACAGATATTTGATGAGATCTTTTGCAGGATTCCAGTCATCACCGGGGACATCCAGTTCACGGCCTTCAATCCAGTTCTTATCGACAATGACCTGCTCGTCCTGTTCGGGGATGATATCATCCCAGCCATATACAATGTCCGGACCGGACGACGCAGACCAGCCGCCTTTTTTCGCCATATCGACGATGGTGGCGCCTGTCACCGGGGAATCTGCCGTATTGTCGAAGGTGTTCCATTTCCGCTGACATTCGCCGGCATGATACCGGCAGGCGTCGCGGAGGCTCCAGGCGTCCCAGTCGGAGGCACTATAGCCCTCCAGTTTAAGCGCCATGCCGACATTGACCCACTCCTGGTATGTACAGAACGACGGGTCAATATAGTCCAGGAGGGGTATGAGATTGATGTTTTCCAATATGCCCGCCCTCCTTTAATCCGGTTGATACTGTGATGGAATGATACCGGCCGGCATCCGCCATCCACAAGCGGCTATGCGTCCAATGAGCTTACGAGCGGATTCGAAGGACCACGTCCCGACATGCTGGAAGCCCCGGCCTTCCAGCAGCCGTATCTGCCGGGCCGTTGCAAGGCCCATTTCCTTGCGCTTGATGAGACGGTCCAGCAGTAGTTTGGCTTTGCCGGCATTTTCGATTTCATCGGGGAAGATACCGAACTTTTCCAATGCTTTGAGCTGTTTTTCCGATGCCGGCATCATTTCCCAGCCAAAGGACGGAACGTAACTTGTCAGATCTTCAGCCTGGATAGACATTTCGAACTGCAGCGGATCTACCAGTTTCCGCTTCCGTTTCTTCATGGCAGCCAGTTTGTCTGCAAGGGCCGCTTCCCGGTCGGCAACGACATCATCCGCCGCTTCCTTTGCCAGCTCTTCCAGGTCTGCCGGCTCACCGGAATCGTTCAATTTTTCTGTTATTTTGTTGGCCACGTCTTCCGTTTCGGCGATGAGGCAGGCCGGGCGGCACAGTTCATGCTGCTCCGTATTCCAAAGGAAGTCGAGAAGCAGTACTTCTTTCTTGCCCGGGAACAGCCGCGTACCGCGTCCGACCATCTGGCTGTACAGGCTGCGGCTCTTCGTGGCCCTAAGGACGATGACGCAGTCTACAGACGGGCAGTCCCATCCTTCGGTGAGCAGCATAGAGTTGCAGAGGACGTTGTATTTGCCGGCATCAAAGTCGGCCAGGACCTGCGCCCGGTCGTCACTGCTGCCATTGACTTCAGTGGCCCGGAATCCGGCATCATTGAGGATAGTACAAAATTTCTGACTCGTCTTGACGAGGGGCAAAAATACGACAGTCTTCCGGTCCCGGCAGTACGTCTGCATCTCTTTGGCAATCTGTTCCAGGTATGGATCCAGTGCCGTCCCCAGTTCGCCCGCTTTATAATCGCCGGCAGAAAAGCCGACGCTTGAAATATCTATCTGCAGTGGAATCGTCTGGGCGACGATACGGCACAAATATCCGTCCTTGATGGCCTGCACCAGACTATACTCATAGGCAAGGCTGTTGTAATATACGCCCAAATTACGCATATCGGCCCTGTCCGGCGTTGCAGTGACGCCGAGGACATTTGCTTCATGGAAATACTGCAGGACGTGCTGATAGCTGTCTGAGACGCTGTGATGGGCCTCGTCGATGATGATGGTATCGAAGTAATCAGGACTGAACTGACGGAGCCGCTTTTCCCGTGTCAGCGTCTGGACACTGCCAACGACGATGCGCCGCCAGGACCCGATGCAGGTCTGGTCCGCTTTTTCCACGGCACTTTTCAGGCCCGTCGTCTTCTCGATTTTATCGCTGGCCTGTTCCAACAGTTCCCCACGATGGGCCATAATAAGGACCCGTTCCCCGACCCGGACACAATCCTCAGCGATTTTGGCGAACACAATAGTTTTCCCGCATCCTGTTGGTAAGACAAGGAGTGTTTTTGTATTGCCGCTGTCCCATTCATGCAGAACGGCCTGTTCGGCCGCCTGCTGATAGGGACGCAGCGTGATAGAGCTGCTCATTTAAAATGCTCCTTTAGACCATGTCTTTTCTTTCTGCGCCGGTTCTTTGTCATATAATTTCTTTACGTCGTTGTAATTCTTGCCATTATATTCACGGATGCTGACCTGCATACGGCCGGTGGCCCCGATGAGCTGGTTCCAGGCAATCCGGAAATGGCCGTCACCGCGTTTCATCTGGCCAATAGCGCAGGCGAAATTCGTCAGCTGCCATTGTGACTTAGAGTGCAAAAACAGATTCTGACGGATACGGCCTTTCGTTCCATCAGGAGCCGTGACTTCGTACGTGATCTTAGCCTGCGGGCAGGCCGGCATCTTGTCACTGCCTTCAAACCGGGCGCGTTCAAAATCAATAATGGTAAAATCATAATCCCCTGCAGGAACGACCTGATAGGAATCCTCTACTTCGGTAAACTCATCATCCCAACTAAATACTTTTTCTTCTGTCATTGTCATTACCTCCTAAAATGGTATTTTCTTCAATTCCTGGATAACCTGCAGCATCTGTGGAAATGCCCCTACCAGGCATCCCATGACGAAATCTTCTGGATAGTCCGCAATCGGCATATCGGCCGGGAAATATCCCTTATGAGCCACGGCCTGCTGAATGTCCTGGGCCGTAACGTTGTTGGCTGCCATGAGATCCGCCAGAGCCTTCGGAATTTTCGGATCTAATTCTGTTTCTACAAATTTTGTGGCAGCTTCCGGCCGTCTTTCAGGCTTGGGCGGTTCTTTTGGCGGTTCGGGATTCTTCTTTTTAGTTTTGGGAGTATGCTCCGGTGCCGGCGCTGTATCAGGAATGCAGTGCGCGATTTCCTGATAATCAAAGGGCAGTTCGTCAGCCAGTCCGTGCCGGTTCTTGGCATCCCAGCATGGATTGTGTGACGTGTACATGACCCGCTTCCCGCCACTGACTTTCTTCTTGTTGTCTTTCGTCGTGATGACGATTTCCTTGTAGTTGGCAAACAGGACCATATCAGCCCATTCCTTGGCCAGGGCAGCGCACTGGTTGCCGGCTTTTTGTCCTAATTTCAGTTCATACCGGTCGTAGGCTCCTGTTTCTTCCGGGAGTTCGAACTTACGGATGATGCTGTGAGCCGTCAGGACGACATTCATGCCGGCATCAATCAGATCCGACAGGCTGTCTAATAGCCTGCCAAATTCTTCCTTAACGTAGGTGTAGCCCTTGCCATAGCTAAAATCTTCAATTCCTATCTTCCCATTGGACTGGCAGACAGCTTCTTCACAGAGCCGTTCGGCCCAGTCTGCCGTGTCGATGACCAGTGTTTTGTAGCCCATCGTATCGCCTTTGAGGTCCTTGATGTACTGTCTGAGCATCTGCCAGGACGTCGGCCTGGGCAGGCGGTCTACTTCGAGGTGTGACGTACTGCCTTCCGTATCGATAATCAGAGGTCTGGGGAATTGTGCGGCAAAGGTTGACTTGCCAATACCCTCCGGGCCGTAAATGACGACTTTCTGGGGCTTCGTGATTTTCCCTGAGATGATTTTCATGATGTACTCCTTATGTACTCCTTTCTAAAACGTGCCGGGTGTCCATTTCGGGGCAGCCGTTTCCGGTTCTTCCTTCGTTTCTACCCTGGGTTGTTCCGCCTTGACGTATCCATCTTCAATGATGATGCTGCAGGTATCATCCGTCCCGACGCGGGTAGCGATGACCTGCAGGCCTTCCCCTTCCAGCCATCTGCCGAAATCGGCCAGTGTTTCCGGGTCCATCTGTTCCAGTTTATCCATGAGGACAAAACCGCAGTCCGGGTTGAGCTTGCGGACAATGGCCGTAGCAACCTGCAGTTGTTCTGCCCCGCTCATGCAGTCCCATTTCTGCCCATTATAGGTCAGCTCGCCATCCTGGACCGACAGCCCAGGAAGAGGCATGTCTGCCGAATCTAGCAGTTTCATCCGCTGTTCTTTTACGGATTCAATCTGCTGGGTCAGGTCGCTGTACTGACCGTCCAGCTCATCGGCTTCGGCCTGGACCCGGTTCTTTTCGGCATTAGCCCGGACTTTGGTATTGATGGCGTCGATGTTGGCGATGTCCTGTTCCAGTTCGGCAGTGCTTTCATCCTGCAGGTTTTCGGCTGCCTTCCTTGCTGTTACACAATCCTGTTCGGCCTGCTTCAGTGCCGCTTTTGCCTGGTCAAAGGCAATCTGCGCTTCTGCCAGTACCTTGTTGTAATGGGCTTCTTTTTCCCGCTTGCGCTGGTTTTCTCCATTCTTTGCCAGGATGGCCTGCTGTCTCTGGATGAGCTTTGATGCACTGACTGGTTCTGTCGGCGCATCGGGGTACCAGGCCAGTTCTTCCGCGTGCTTCTTCTTGCGGTCAGCGATTCGGCCGACTTCCAGGCGTTGATTGTACAGTGACTTTTCCTGGCGGTCTAAAACGGCCAGCTGGTCCCCGACGCCGATAATCTGTAAGAGCGTTTCGGCCTTTTCATCGTTCCGGGCATCCATGAATTTCGGCAGATTCAGTGCCAGTTTTTCGATGAAGCTGTCTAAGAGCTGCTGGCCGGCTTTCTGTCCCGACGGGTCGATGACATGAAGGGCCGACGATTTTCCTTTGCGTTCCACTACCAGACCGTTGCTGAGTTCGATGTGGATAGACGGCGGAGCGGCACTGCCGATGCGCTGTGATTCGGATGGTTTAAGCTTATTGCCACCCAGAGCCCAGGCAATGGCATCCAATACGGAAGTCTTTCCCTGGCCATTCCGGCCGCCGATGATAGTCAGCCCGTTCTCCGTCGGCGTCAACGTAACAGCCTTGACACGTTTTACATTTTCAATTTCCAGTTGTCTGATTTTTACTGCCATATATCTCATCCTTTCTATGGTATAATCACACTCATAAGGAGGTGAGCCTAATGAGCGCGGAAGAAATAACAAAAGAAATCGTAGTCGCAATGATTCAAAAAGGATACTTTGATGAATGTACTGACAATCATAATCAATCGACTCGAACAGACGAGCGAATTCGGTTAATATCTAAGGTATTTAGGGAAATATGTTCGACCGTCAAAGATGCGCGGTAATTATCATCACATTTTCTCTAATTTCCTTAAGAGTATCAGGATTTATTGTCGCTACAGAACTATGCATTGCGTCCTGTATTAAAAACAATGTCAGTTCTTCAAATGCATTGGTGATTTTTTCTTTATTCTGATTTTGCAGTTCCATAAGTTACCTCCATCTGGTATAATGAATTTGAGTGTTTTTGTATGTGGTCGTTGTCTGGTGGTGCAGACAGCGGCCATTTTTTTTAATGGACAATCAAATTGTTGACCCACATAATGTATCCCACCATGAGGATCATCACGAGTAATCCGCCCAGGAACATGGCGATAGATATCGCTGTGTCCGCCTGGCTTTCCAGTCTCATTATGTCCTCCAGGAGCCAGTCGTTCTGATTGTCCGGTGATTGTTCCAGCTCCGGCTCTGGATTGTGCCGGGAATTAATCCATGGTGCCGGCGTTTGCAATTCCTGTTTCATATTTCTTCCCTCCTCACTGAATAAAGCTTTTGGTCTTCCAGAATTTTTCAAAATCGGCAATGTTGACGCGGATCATACGGTTATATGCAACGACGCTGGTCCACCATTTCTTACTGGCCCGCATCTCATTGATAAGAGCCCGTGTATGAGTCATGCCCAAATCATAAAGCTTTGCCAGATTGGCCGGACTGGCATATAGCTGTTCCAGCCGGACCACTTCTACATTTTTCGTCATGTGGCAATCTCCTTTCAAAGTAAAACTTACATAGGTACAAACGTCGGGATTGTTCCCATCTGTGCGCGGATAAATTCGGCCGGATCGTCCAGGCCTTCAGCTTCCATCGAGTCGGCAATACTCAATGCAGTTTCTTTAAAGTCTTCATCCCGATGTTCCACTTTACAGCGAATGAGCAAGAGAATTTCCCGGGTTGCTATCGGTGTATAGATTTTCGACATTTCTATTACCTCCTTATGTGGCAATCTCCTTCTTTCTCCCGTTCTGGTATAATGACCATGAAAGGAGGTGATAACTATGCGCATCAATATAGATTTGCTAAGGAACATTCTTTTAGATGTTGCTGATTGCCCAGCGCCAATAGTTGACAATAGCCATTGCTTTACCTATCCGCAAACATCTCAAGCTGAAATCAATTACCATATTTACCTTTTAGTTAATCAAGGGTATTTAAGTGGTATCGATGCAAGTTCAAAAACAGACCCATACTATTATTTGAACATCGGGTTGACGTTAACAGGCCAATCCTTTTTAGACTCCGTATCTGATGATACTGTTTGGAAGAAAACAAAATCTTATATGAAAGAACACGCTATTGAACTTTCATTTAAGGCAATATCATTTGTTGCAACTCATATTTCTACTACTTAATTTTTCAACTTCCCCGGCAATCGACTGGTCTAATATGTCTATCAATTGCCGGGTATTTTTTCGGTCCCAATGCGGGACGATTTTCATTTGATCGATGAGATAATTTTCCATCGTTATCAGCGTTTGCAATCGCATTAGCTGAAAACGTCTGCTATCTGGTTGTTCTGGCTTTAGCACGTCGCTCACCACCTTATGAAAATTTTTGAGGGTATGTTTTCTATGACTCCTTTTGGCGATACGTTTAAAAAGATTTGTTTATAGCTTTTGGATTTTTTCCCACATAAACTCTGCCATCTTTATAGCCAGCCATCCCGCAACGGTAACGTTGATGAAAATTGATATTAAAATCATTAGGCAAAGTAAAAGATAGTTTTCTATATTACAGAACCATGCCATACTTTTCCTCGACCTCTTTCGTCCAGCCATCGATTTCATCCATGACCTCAAACAGTTTCCCGCCATCCGGGAAATTTAATACCAAATAACAGCAATTTCTGAATCCTTTTGCAAGGCCATCTTCCCATGCAGAAGCTATTTCAGCCTCAAGAGTCGGTAACTCCATTGCGTTTTTTTTTTCGCATCAATGGCATCCCTCCAGTAATCCTGGAGCCATCTTTGAAGGAATTCCTTTTCTTTGTCCGTCATTTACGTGCCTCCTTATAAAAACCGTTCCATGTCACTGACGTCATACGCGTCTACGACGCTGATTTTATCCACCAGCTCGCTGTCGTTGGCATTGATGACCGCCAGATAAACGCCGCCGCCAAAAGTGCGGACCAGATAATTGTGCAAATCTGCGAAAGTGAGGTTCCCGCCTTTAGGACTTCGGAACGACTGCATCATAGTTCCGGTACAGTCCCGGGTCGGCTCCATGATTAGTTTTGCCATGCTGTGCATCTCCTTATCTCATACGCTTTAAGCGTAATTTTATGTTAAAAAATTAATGTCGGAATAGTGCACTTCGTATACTTTTTCAATCTTTTTGATGATAGGAACGTTAGGAAATGATAAACCTTTTTCGTAGTTTATCAGCGTTTCAACGCTGATTCCTAATAGTGCTGCCGCCTTTTTCTGAGTTAAATTTTTATTTACTCGAGCGGCTTTCAATGTAACTCCCATTTAGACCACCTCCTCTTTCTACGAGGTTATTATATTACGCTTTAAGCGTTTAGTCAACACTAAAAGCGTAATTTTTTCCAAAATATATTGATTTTTTTATTCTTTAAGCGTAATATATAGATATAAAATTAATCGGAGGACATTAAGATGAGTGACTTAGGTAATAAAGAAATTATGGCTAAAAATATAAAATACTATATGGATTTACATGGTAAAAGTCGAAAAGATATGTGCAATGATTTAGGTTTTGTGTATTCAACTTTTTCTGACTGGTTAAATGGAAAAAAATATCCCAGAATAGATAAAATCGAAATGATGGCGAACTATTTTGGAATTAGTAAGGCTGATTTAGTTGAACGTCATACAGATAAATCAAACTCATCTGGCTACTACACAGATCCGGACGTTGCCCAGCTGGCTGAAGAGCTGCGTACGAACCCGGAGAAGCGCATCTTGTTCGATGCCAGCAAAGACCTGAGTAAAGACGATATCGATATTGTCCTGAATCTGATTCATGGATTGAAAGCAAAGGAAGGCAAGAACGAAGAGTGAATATTGTATTAACGTATCAGATACTGCCCTTCCATATCCGGGCACTTACACACGAAAACGAGGACGGCAGCTATACCATCCTCATCAATAGAAACATCAGTTCGGAACGCCAGAAAGAGGCCGTTCTCCACGAACTGACACATATAAAAGGCAACGACTTCAACCGTGACATCCAGGCAGACCTTCTCGAGCACATGATCCACGCACAACAAACCGCTCCAGACCTGCAAGACATACAATTCTTCGTCGCGGGGTAAAGAAATCGCAGAGATTCCAGTACAAATTATTGGCAAAGTTGCAAGGGGGAGTTTTAGAAAGGAGGCCATTATCTAATGACAAAACAAATAGAGAACCTAGAAGAAAAACTTATTGAAAAAAGTAAGGAAGCTTTTATTGTAGCCATAGAATTGTATAATAAACCTACTATCAAATATAGAGTTGAAGGGTTTTCATTCTTTATATGCAATGCTTGGGAATTAATGCTAAAGGCTTATTTGATCAAAACCAATGGACCACAAAGCATTTATTATGCCAACAAGCCCGAACGAACACTTTCGTTAGAAGTATGCATCCGTAAAGTCTTTACGAATAATAAAGACCCATTACGTATAAATTTAGAACGTATAGTCGATTTGCGTAATACAAGTACCCATTTTATTACAGAAGAATATGAGCAAATCTATATTCCTCTATTTCAAGCATGCGTAATAAATTATTCAAATAAATTATTAGACTTTTTCAATATTGACATCACAGATTCCTTAAATTCAAATTTTCTTACTCTGTCAGTTCGCTTGGATTCCATCACAGAATCTGAAATCAAAGCGCGGTATCCCAAAGAAATCGTTGATAAATTACTAAATGCAACTGAAAAAATTACACAATCTATAAGCTCAATGTCCAATCCTACATATGCAATTCAAATTCGTCATGACTGGTATTTAACCAAAAAATCCAAAGAGGCAACAGTATCTTTCACGTTTACAAAAGATGCTGATAAGGCGGCTGCTATAATAAAAGAGCCAAAAGATATGCACAAAATTTATCCTTTTTCAATGAAGGAATGTATTAAGCAAATCAATCAATACATCAAGCGCAATAACCTAAATTTTATCAATCCATCAGCAGCTGCTCAAAATAATGATTTTAATAAGTATCATTTTGGCTTATTTATCAATTTTTATGATGTGAAGTCAAATCCGGTATACTGTTATGAATACATGCCTAATCAGTTACCCTTATTTAGCTACAACCAAAAGTTGATTGATTTTATTTGCGACCAAATAAAAAAAGACCCTGAAGGTATTATTCAGGATCTCAAAGACAATATTGCAAAAAAATAAGCCAACCCCAGGGGCAAAGGAATTCTAAGCGTAACCGCCTACTCCCATTCGGGAACCCAGCCTTATCCTTCACAAGTTGACTCTATAATTATTATACCTGGTTCAATTAATTTGTCAATTACCACTACTGACTTTTAATACAACATAAAGATAGACAAAAGAAAGGATGCCCCCTATGAGGGATATCTGCATATACAATGATTTCCATTATTTCCATTTTGAAAAAAAGATTCAAATAATCAAAAAAATCCCGTCTCCTGTTACCAGCAGAAGACGGGATGCGCCGGCGGTATTACCAGTACTGTACCGGCAATGTAAAAAGCCACCCAATGGGCTGATTTACGTTTACAGTATACCACGAATCAGCCTTTTATATCCATAAGGAGGTTGATATTATGTGGATGGAAAAAACAAAGACCGGTTATGCTTTCCGGGAAACATACGTTGAACCATTGACAGGCAAACGGAAAAAAGTATCTGTGACGATGCCATCGAAATCCAATATGGCCAAAAAGGCCGCTGCCGAAAAGCTACAGCTGATGATACAGGAAAAGACCCATTGTCACGGGACCAATGTATTGCTTTTCGATATCATTCAATCGTACATCAACAGCCGGCAGGGATTCGTAAAAGACTCTACTCTTCTCGGTTATCAGATGGTACAAAAACGGCTGCATGAATACTTCCCGGAAGATACCCAGGTACAGCTGATAACTCCTGCATACCTGCAGGATGTCATCACCAGACTGGTAAAACGGTTCTCCTATGCATATGGCAAGAAAGTATATACTGTACTGAATGCATCATTCCTTCTGGCTGAACGCCTGGGGCAGATAGATTCGGCCGACGTTGTCCGCCGGATATCGGTACCAAAACCACCGCAGTCTGTGGAAGACGTTGAGCATAAACGGGAAAAGTTCTTGTCCAGGAAGGAGCTGCATGACGTATTATCACGGATCCGTGAAAAATCTCCCACCGTGGCACTGATCTGCGAATTCCAGTCACTGACAGGGCTGCGTTTCGGAGAACTGGCAGCACTGCGTGACAAGGATTATGATGGGCATGAGATATATGTCAATGCTACCCTTGTATGGGCACGGAAAAAAGGAGACATTCCACATCGTGGCAGTCCGAAAAATATCTACTCTATCCGGCATGTCAAGCTGGATAAACGTGCCAGGGAAATCCTGGAACATTTCCAGCTGCGGAATAAACGCCGGCGCCTATGGGAGCCCACACAACATGACAAGGATGACGAATCATATATCTTCACCAATACTGATGGCGGTCCCATAGATCTATCATACGTCAATAAGATTCTGCGTCAGATCCATTATGACAAACACCTGAGCACGCATATCTTCCGGCATACCCATATCAGTATACTGGCAGAAGCCGGGGTATCTCTCAAAGCAATCATGCAGCGTGTCGGTCACAACGAACCGGCAACGACATTGTCAGTCTATACGCACGTTACCGATGCCATGGAAAACGAAGCCGTCGAAGCTATCGAAAAGATAACTTAACCATTGAAAAGCGCATGGTTGTGCGGTTTATAGGCATTCGTTCCCTATTTTTTTTAAACGAAATGCTCAAAAATTACCCAATAGGGAATGGATAGGGAATACCTATAGTTCTTTTGTGATAATATGCGATACGGAAATATTTTTATAAACACGAAAACGGCCCTGTACTAAGCGATTTATGTATCGCTACATATCGTACAGAGCCGTTTCATTGCTTTTGGCGGAGAGAGAGGGATTTGAACCCTCGGTACAGCTGTAGCCGTACACATGATTTCCAATCATGCTCCTTCAGCCACTCGGACACCTCTCCATGCCTTACACATTGTTGCACTCTATGAAGTTTTCACGGTGCTGTCGGGATCAACACCCAATGTGTAAATATGGTCGGGGCGACAGGATTCGAACCTGCGACCTCTTAGTCCCGAACCAAGCGCGCTACCAAACTGCGCTACGCCCCGTCACCTGACTTGTATATAATACCATATTCACAACAAAAGTCAAGTGAAATATTTACATTATTTAGCCATGTCTTTAGGTTTGCTGACGCCTTCTGCCAGGACGCAGCCCTTCTGAATCATGACGTTGGCATACTGTGCCATTTCACTGGTAGCGATGACGAGATATGCCTTTTTGGCTTCTTCATAAAACGCAAATCGTTCATAGGTTCCGATGACATCGCTATCCCGTTCGTCGTGAAGGCCGATGATTTCCTTGTACGTATCCCAGATAGGGGTTTCGACAGGGTCACCGGGTACAACTTCCATGAGATGAACCGGTTTTTCGACATATTGATCCAGGGGAATCATGGTAAGGATGGCATCGAGCAATTCGGGGACGCCGTGTCCATCTGCCCGGAGGACAATAGCATTCTTTCCTACCGATTCGGCAGGGAAATTACCATCTGCAATGACCAGGCTGTCACCATGGCCCATTTCACAAAGAACTTTCAGCATGTCTGGCGATAAAATGCCGGGAACTCCCGTTAACATACGTATCAGACCCTTTCTATAATATAATATGTATATTATAGCCACTCATTCTCTGTCTATCATTATAACAGTCTGCCAGAGCCATCGCAACCAGAATGCCGGGCTACCCGCGGTCTTTCTGTTTCCGGTCATTTCTCTGTTTCCAGAGAAATCCTCCTGCCAGGGTAATAGCGACCAATATGCCCTGAATCACCATTTCATTCCCTTTCCCATAGGGAAAATACGGGTCCGTTGCCAGCATCCCGCCGGCGGCCCAGCCGAGAATGGCCCCGCCAATATAGACCAGTATGGGAAAACGGTTCATGATTTTAATGACGATGGTACTGCCAAAGATGATGATAGGGACGGAAATCATCATGCCCAGCACCAGAAGGCCCAGGTGTCCGCCAGTAGCACCGACGATTCCCAGCACGTTGTCGAGGCTCATGAGAGCGTCGGCGGCAATAATGGTGCGCACAGCCGCAAAAAGGGAATCTTTGGCTTCTACGTGGATATTTTCATCATCATCGGCTCCGATGAGTTTAATACCAATAAGGACCAGCAGGATAGCACCGACGGTCTTAAGATAGGGGATCTGCAGCAGCCAGACGACAGCAGCCGCCATGAGGAAACGCAGGACGATAGCCCCGCCGGTCCCGTACAAAATGGCCTTCTTCTGTAAATGATGGGGCAGATTTTTTGCCGCCATGCCAATGACGATAGAATTATCGCCACCCAGTGCCAGATCGATGAGAACGACCTGGGCAATGGTCCATATATCAAATAGTATATTTTCTTCCAAGAGGAACCTCCTTTACCTGCACAAAACAACAGGTATATTATACGCAAAAATAAGCAGCTTGTGTAGGGTACAGGTGAGTAAATGATGACTTTCTGCGGTAAAAAAACAGAGGCTGCCATAGAGACAGCCCCTGTCGCCAGGTACATTATTTCAGGCCTAATTTTTCCATAATACGATTGAGTTTGTCCTGCGTATCCTGATTTTGTTTCTGCAGTTCCTGTACCTGATTCTTCAGATTCTTTACTTCGGCATCTTTTGCCTGATTTTCCTGTTTGAGCGTGGAGATTTCCCGTACCAGCGCAGCTTTGGAAACAGGTCCGCGGCTGACACCACTGCCGATCCCCACGGTGACACCGGCATTGATCATGTTTTCGCCATTTCCCACGGTCGCACCCATGCTGACAATCATATTGTCATTGGGCCGGTAGAAGGCGCCAATAGCCGCTGCCGTAGAATTACGGTAATTGCCGATGCCGGCAGAAATACTCCAGGAGTCGTCGCCATTGGGATCCGGATGAAGTGCTGCCAGAGCCGCAGCGCCGGCACCGACGCGGTTGATGCGCGTATCGAGGCGGCTGAGGTGATGGCCCCGGCTGTTGATGGCTTCTCCTGCAGCATCTGCCACTTTCGCAACCTGACCGACGGTGGCCGCATCATCCTTTTCTTTGCCGTCGGCTACGCCATGAATCTGGTTGCCGCCGGCGTTGATTTCACTGCTGGATACTTTGACCTTGCCAGTCTGGATACCGTCTTTGTCCAGGGTCATCTTACTGTCCCCGCTGCCGATAGTCACCTTGTCAAAGGATACGTCCTTCTTGGTGGAAATCTTGATGGCACCGTTGTCGTTAGACAGTTCGATATTGTCGCCGCTGGTGAAGTTCTGGACGTCGCCGGCCTTAATCTTCTTCACCGTCTTGCCATCAATCTGGCTTTCCCAGCTGCCGTTGGCCGCATCCTTCACCTGGTCCGGATGCATCTTATCCTAGACATGGAGTTTCACCTTATTGTCATCGGAAACCTTGTAGTCCCCGGTGTAGTTCCCTTCCTTGTCCTTTTCTCCCACCAGCTGGAAGTCGGAATTGTTCTTCTTCAGGTCACTTACATTGTCAGCCACCTGTTTCAACTGTTCTTCCGTGGCGGCCCGGCCCTTGGTAGCAAAGTCCTGTGCGTCGATGGTCCTGTTGGTGAGGCCGCTGAGGGTGCCGTTGTTGCCGTCGATAGTCACCGTCTGGTGACCGCTGGTACCATTACCGATGGTCACCGTCCCGCCATTGCCATCAATAACTACAGAATTTCCATTTCGATTTATCTCCGCTAGTAGTATCCCCAATGGAGACCCCTGCTGTAGTGGATTTCCAGATTGGAGAAGAAATGGCACTCCGGAAGACACTGCTCTGAATATTTCCCGTATTGGAACCTTCCCAAGGCAGATATCCTTGGACTCCCGCTTGGGTAGCCCAATTGGACACTGAATACGCCCCCAGTGCCACTCCATCTTTCGCGTTAGCGCCATCTACCTTCGCTCCATATCCGATAGCCGCACCGCCTTCTGCTCCATTGACAAGAGAATCGGCTCCCAATGCAATAGAATACGTCCCATTGGCGTTGGCACCCTTTTCTCCCACGTTATTGCCCCCAAGGCAATTCCGTAGGGATGGTCCGAAGAGCTGTCCTGCCCAATAGCAATAGGACCCTGATTATTCACGATGGCATTTTTCCCGATGGCGATTCCATAGGGATTATTGTTCGCCTGGGCCCCGGTCCCGATGGCTACGGCATCCGTTCCATGGGCTTTGGCCTCTTTCCCGAAAGCGAATCCACCTGCCATTGTGGATTCAGAAGAATGACCGAGAGCCATGCTATCATCTGCTATAGCGTGAGCCGATTCACCCAAGGCTATAGAAGATGTCCCCTGGGCAGAAGCACTCTTCCCGATAGCAATAGCGTTGGCCTTTTCCGCATAGGCCGTATCGCCGATGACTACATCATAGGTTCCTTTTCCAGAAGCATTACGTCCTAAAACTATGCTGTAGTCACTGCCTTCCCCGGTATCACCGATAGCAATGGAATAATTGTACAGTTTACTGTTATATTGGGCTTTGCCGAAACTGAAGCCATGTTTCTGGCTGTCGTAAGCAAATTCTCCATCATTGAATAGGACAGTTCCATAAAATTTACTGGTCCCATAAACGAATAAATCTCCCTGGGTGTGAGGATAATCTCCAATAGTAATACTATCATATTGGACTTTCTCCCCGGCAGCCGCATAGGCAGGAACTACAGCTGTACTCCCCAGCACCAGTGTCAGTGTTATGGCCCTTGCCAGCCAGACATAGCGGTTGCGTCTGTCATGAACTCCCCCATCTTTTGATCCGTGATTTTTTGCGATTTCCGATACGACAACCCATACCGAGCGGGCCTTGCTCCAAATGACTTTAAAGATTTTATTCATGATATTTCACCTACTCAAAAACCAATGATAACTACATCCTTGAATACGCACACATTTCTGTGATAAATAATACAAATAGTATTATAAATATAACAAATAGATTAATTTCCAAACTTTAATGTTATATATTATATCACATTAATTTAATCGTTCTAAAACATATTGCGTGTTATAATAAAAAAATATACGTACCATAACTGTTTTTTAGTCAACAAATCTTAAAAAGTAAGCGGGAAACTGTACCTGCCCCGTTAGAAAAACAACGGATAAATCATAAAAAATTACGTATACTATGTACAGAATTAATTTACTAAAGAGGTGATACCATGAAAGAACCGGTAGGAAAAATCTTTTCTATTACACAGGAAAATACACCTGTTCCTGGATGCACCATTTCCAGTCAGGAATTCCAGGAAAATGGATATACCTTTTCCTATTTTTCTATGGCCGCCCATACGGACATCAGTGCCGAAAGCTATGCCTATCCCAAATGGCTGTACGTACTGGCGGGGACACTGACCATATATACGCCGGACGGCATCTTTCAGGTTCTACATGCCGGAGAAAGTGTCCTGACACCACGGCATATTCCCATTGGCATGAAGGCCGATACAGATACGATTTACAGTGAATTGACATTACAGGAGGAATCTATTATGAACAACATCATCAAAGAAGGCACAGTATTCCAGCTCGCCAATCTCGTTCCCTATCAGGAAGGAAAAATCATCAACATGGACATCATTTCCGATCCGAAATTGAAATTCGTCGTCATGAGCCTGGCTGCTGGCACAGGCCTTTCGGAACACGCCGCACCGGGCGAAGCACTGGTATTCGCATTGGACGGCACTGCCACCATCACCTACGAAGGTACACCTGTAACCATCCACAAAGGGGAAACGATCAAATTCGCCGCCGGTGGCCGTCACGCCGTTCAGGCCGACAGCAACTTTAAAATGGCACTCCTTCTGACACTGAAGTAGGAAAAAAGCCGCAGGCCGGGAAGGGCAGCAGTCAGCGGCCAGCGGCTAGCTGGTGAAAGGCCGCAGTGCGTGGGAAGGCAGCTGCCAGCAGGTTGAGCCGGTGCGACGGACAGTAAGTCTTTGCCGTCCCCGCGAGGGGAAGGGGCCTTATTTCAATAGTGAGTCCTATTCATGAGTCCGTTTATCCGCATGGGAACGAAGCCAGTCCGACGTACCACATCCTCAGACTCAGATACTGAGACGCAAACGATAAAAAGCCCCTTCAGACGCCGTTGGCGCCAGCTTCCCCTCACGGGGACGCCATGCTACACGGCACTATGAACCAGCTAATTCCATTCGGGGAGAGCAATACTACACTGCGCTTCAAGCCAGCTTTTGCACCTGAAAACTGTAAGCATAAAATATACTCGTATATGTAAAAATGCCGGACGTTATGGTATGCTCATCATAACGTCCGGCATTTTGCCAACCCAGTTCTCTGCTTTCGCCAAAACCACGATATCCCTTTATCTCTGAAAAAGGGCTGCGAATGGGTACTGCGTTCCGGCATAAGCAGAGAACCTGGGAGAATGGGAAGCCGATACTTTATTTCAAACGTCAAACATCAAACAAAAAAGCACTAGCATAAGCTAGTGCTTTT
>ERZ791914.945-NODE-945-length-23331-cov-3.100361_pt1 | contig 23331 bp, 22 predicted proteins | sample MGYA00510140_ERZ791914 | MGnify/ENA primary metagenome ERZ791914 (study PRJEB30046, sample SAMN00792079) | human gut metagenome | study: EMG produced TPA metagenomics assembly of the A metagenome-wide association study of gut microbiota in type 2... | reverse complement strand
CTCGGCGGCGTCTTTGTGCAGCGGTACGAAGCCAATCTCGTCAAGCACAATGAGCTCCACCTTTTTCAGCGTACTGAGATAGTTGTTCAGCGTGCCCTTGTTGTTCTTCTCCAAAAGGATGTTGGCAAGAGAGGCTGCCGTGTAAAAGCGGACACGCCGCCCTTCCTGGCAGGCTTTCAAGGCAATGGCCGTGGCAAGATGAGTTTTGCCGGTGCCAACAGTACCCATAAAAATGAGATTTTCCTTTGGCACGAGAAATTGCAGCCCCTCCATATATTCGGCGGTCAGGCCGCTTGGAAGTTCAATGGCAGAAGTCCACACAAAATCATCCAGCGTTTTCAGCACACGGAACCCTGCGGTTTTCACCATGCGGTTAATGCGGTTGGCCTCACGCTCCTTCAGTTCCAGCTTTAGCAGGTCGGTCACATATTGCTCTGTGTTTACAAACTGGACGGAGCGCCATTCCTTGGCCATGCCACCCAGCTTCACCTGCCGCATCATCAGCTCAATTTCCTCAGACATTTGCGCCACCTCCCATCAGGCCATCATAGACAGAAAGATTGGGATTGTAGTGCAGCTCCGGGGAACCGGGCAGTTGGAGCGGATCGGGCCGGTATTCCTTCTTCGCAATCATGTAATAGCACTGCCGGAGGCTATCTGCATCCGTGCGGCCGTTCTCCCCTGCAAGCTCCAAAGCATCGTTGCACAGGGAGGCATTGCCGTCCGAGACAATTTCATTGAGTAACTGGAGTGCGTTCTTGCGCTCCCTGCCACTAGTCTGTTCTAAAAAGATTCTCCATTGTTGCGGCATCTGGTGGAAAAAGCGAGTGTGTTCAATCGCGCCGGGCTTTTTGCAGAGCACGGACACATACTGCGTCCAATCAAACACCTCATCGTTGGTTTTGTAGCTTCTGCGGTAATGTCCAACCGGATGGTGGTCATGGAAAAACTCTACATGGTCAAAGTAAATCTTGGCCTGCACCGTTTCGCCGGACAGCATGGGAGAAAGACCGTATTTGTTGGTTTCAATGGTTGCAAAGCCGTTTTTGTTCACTGTCAGCGCAGCATAGCGAAACACTGAAAACGGATACTCCGGCAGGCGCAGCAGACTTGCCTCATCCTCTTTCCAAAGTTCCTCAATCAGCAGTTTCTTCTTGTAGTGAGGGCGCTGGGCATCCTTTTCGCACCACTTCCACAAGGCCTCGTTGAAGTCGTCAAAAGACGTAATGGTAGGGACCGGAACAAAGGCATTCCGGCGGCTATAACCAACTTTGTTTTCAACATTGCCCTTTTCGTTACCGGATGCCGGATTGCAGAACTCTGCCCGGAAACGGTAGTGCAGCATAAACCGGGTGAAGCCGTCCGTGAGAATCCGTTCCGTACCCTTGAGTACCTGCACCACGGCGGTGGACATATTGTCAAAGCGCAGCATAGGCGGCACGCCGCCAATATGCTCAAAGATGCGCTTCATCCCCTCCAAAAGGCACTCCTGGTTCTGCGAAGGGAAGGTCTGCGTGTAGCCCTTATTGGAGTTGGGGAAGGAAATGGTCAGCGCATAGCCCTCCTGCTCTTTCTCGGAAACATCGTAGTAAATATGCTTGCCGAAGTCCACTTGTCCGCTGCCCAATGCGTGCTCTAACGGCAAATAGCCGCTGTTTTTGGTGTTCATGACGAACTGCTTTTTACGGACATACTTTTTCACGCTAGAATAGCTGCCACTGAAGCTGTACTCATCCCGTAAGCGACAGAAAATCCTCCAGACGGTATGCCGCTGTTTGCGTGGAATCTTGCGGTCGCCCTCCAGCCATTCGTCAATCACGGGAATGAAATCTCCCAGTACCGGATAACTCTTTGGCTCGGTATCCGGCAGATTGTCCTCGCTCCAGTCAAGCTGGTAGGCGTATTTCTGGACGGTCTTGAAACTGTGACCTGTCTGGCGGGAAATTTCTCGCAAACTTAGGTCTTCATTTTCGTAGAGATCTTTGATATTATTTACTTGAGCCATTCTTAACACCTTTCTGCTACCTCCTTAGTCTCTTGACAATTCTAAGGGTAGCGGTTATTTCAGGTGCTGACAATGGCTCACTTTTTATGCCATCTGGGGTGCTAACTTTTTCGAGACCTTTTGCAATACTTTCATTTTACCGAAAACATCCTTGCAATCCATCCGGTATTTCGATATGCTCAGTTCAAGAGAAGAAATAGGAGGTTTTGAATATGAAGATACTGCTGAAAATCATTTGCGCGCCGGTGATTGCAGTGCTCTGTATTTTTGTCTGGTTCTGTTCCGGCCTGCTCTATTGTACCGCCTGGGTCTTCGGAATTTTCTCCGCCCTGATCGGTATCTTGGGAATAGCGGTTCTGGCAACCTATTCTCCAAAGAACGGCATCATTCTTCTGGTGATTGCTTTCCTGGTAAGTCCTGTTGGCATTCCCATGGCTGCGGCGTGGCTGCTGGGCATCATCCAGCAGATCAGGTTTGCAATACAGGACAGAGTTTATCAATAATCAGGCATGTCAGCAAAAGACGAGAGGTGTGAGCCTCCCGCCTTTTTTACATATCCGGTTTGTAATACATAATAAATTCCTGCCAGCTTTTTTGTATGTTAATTTCTGACATTTGCGCTGGGTCCCGTTTTGTGAGAACCGTCATAGCCTCCATGATTTCTTCGGTTGTGAAAATATTGGGGCCGTCAATGTCCTGACACAGCAAGCTGCGAATCTCAGCACTCGGCATTTCGCGGAAATCGTATTTCATCTAAATCGCCTCCAATATCTATATGTCTTTTGGAGGCTGTTTCTGGACAATTATTTTTGAAAGAGGGGAAAGAAATTTGGCGACCACTCGAATTATCTCCATGCACGTGAACAAGGGAGCAACCATCGCACAGTGTCTCAGCGACAGGACAGATTATGCAAAGAATCCGGAAAAGACCGACGGCGGGGCTTTTATTTCTTCGTATGGATGCGATCCGCATACTGCCGACGCCGAATTCCTTTTTGCCAAAAGGCAGTATAAATCCATAACTGGTCGAGAGCAGAAAAGCGATGTGATCGCTTACCAGGTACGCCAGTCTTTCCGTCCGGGAGAGATCACGCCGGAAGATGCAAACAAGCTCGGCTATGAATTTGCCTCGCGTTTTCTAAAGGGAAAGCACGCTTTCTTGGTCTGCACCCACGTTGACAAACACCACATCCACAATCACATCATCTGGAATTCTACGACGATTGACTGCCGGTACAAGTTCCGGGACTTTCTTGGCTCCGGCCGCGCCGTGGCAAAGCTCAGTGACATCATTTGCTTTGAGCATGGATACTCTATCATCGAGCAGCCGAAACGCCATGCGCGGAACAGCTATAACAAATGGCTCGGTGAGCAGGTGAAGCCCTCTCATCGTGAGCAGCTGCGAGAAGCCATCGATAAAGCACTTGCTGAAAAGCCGGAATCCTACGAGGCTTTTTTGTCCTTGATTAAGGCTGATGGCTATGGAGTAAAGCAAGGGGCAAACGTATCTTTCACCGGCCATGGCCAAAAGCAGAGTATACGACTTCGCTCCCTCGGCGATGGTTACTCGGAGGCGGAAATTAAAGCGGTCATCGCTGGTGAACGTCAGCATACGCCTAAGAAGAAAATGGCATATCAGCAGACGGTGCGTCCGTTTAATCTGCTGATCGACATTGAAGCGCAGATGCGCTCCGGAAAAGGCGGCGGCTTCAAGAGGTATGCTGGGAAATATAATCTCAAGGAAATGGCCAAAACGGTCAACTACCTCACCGAAAAAAAGCTGCTGCAATATGATGATCTTGCCGCAAAAACTGCCGAATCTGTTGACCGCTACAATGCTTTGTCGGCGCAGATCAAGTCGGCAGAAAAGCGTATGGCGGAGATCGCCGTCCTTGAAACGCATATCGCCAATTATGCGCGCACACACGAGGTCTTTGACGGCTATAAAAAGTCGGGCTACTCGAAAAAATATCTTGCTGAGCATGAGGCGGATATTCTTTTGCATAAGGCGGCAAAGAGAGCTTTTGATGAACTGGGCCTGAAAAAATTGCCAACCATAAAAAGCCTTCGCGCCGAGTACGCGGAGCTTCTGGCCGCAAAGAAAACGGCATACCCGGAATACCAGACAACCAGAAAAGAAATGAAAGAACTGACAATGGCCAAAGCCAATATTGATCGAATCCTGGAGAAAACGGATCGGGTCGACGAAAAGAAACCGGAACACGGAAGACAATAAACCTTAAAAAAGAGCGTGGATGTCTGTATCATTCCTGATGCAGACATCCGCGTTCTTTTTTTGCTTTTCTCAGCTCAGCAAGCTCAGCATTATAGCGTCCGAAGGATGCGCAGCCGCATGATGAAATCATGCGATCAAAGGGGATTGGGGGCGTCGCCCACAACAAGCAAAAGGCAAGGTTGGTACCACCTTGCCCTGCTTGCCAGACTGTTTCTCGCGCTATTTCAACGCTATTGTTTGTTCTCCACCAAGGTTATTTATTATAAAGTGATCATCTGCCATAAGTTGCTCACGCTTAACCTTGTATTCAAAGGGAAAGAGAACGCCCATATTTAACAAATCAGGCAGTAAGTAATAGCTGTTTCCACCTGCCTTCATTGCCGTCCACAGCAAAAAATTCGTAATCTTCTCGTTAGTAACCACACGCTTCTTAATACTATATTTGCCCGGCTTTTCACTGGAGAGAGCGCCCATTTCCTTCATGGTAGTAATAATCTTGTCGGTGGAGTGAAACAATGTAGTCCGTTCGCCCCATTCATCGAACAGCTTCTGCTTAAGCTGAGCCAGCGTGATCTCATCTTGAAAATCTGAAATGCGGCCAATCAATTTGCAAATATCAGCAAACACCGGATACGAAATGAGCATCATACACCAATGAATCGGCATTGCATCATCCGGGTAAGCTCTTATCAATGCAAGTGCCTGTTCTCGCGCAGCGTCAGTTTCAGCATCTTTATAAAACCACAAGTGCATCAGTATCTCACGAGTTTTTCTGATGTTAATTGCGCTTCCAATTTCAAACCCAAGATAGTCATTCAGCGCAGACTTATATTCAGTCTCATCCAGATTATCATCGAGTAAGGCCACGGCTTTATTTAGCCATTGCATTTTTATATTTCGTGAAAGTCCTACCGTTTTAGCCATTGTTTTCGTCCGCCTTTATCTTGATAAATGGAACGATGACCTCGTCGACAGTAATACCGCCGTGGCTCATCACTTCTTCGCCTTTGGCATCAAATGAGCGTCCTGCTTCACAAATCAAATAATCAAATTCCTTGCTCAAATAATACTTTGGATAATCAATAAGTTCATATTGACGAGCAAGTGACTGTTTATCGGCAAAATCGCGCAGCACAATCATGCGTCTGCTCTTTGTTTCAACTTCCACGCCTGTCTTCATCAATTTTCCCATGCCTGTGCAAGGCGTATTACCATGATCCGCAGAGATATAAACATCAAATCCATGATGAAGAAGACGCTTTGTCAAGCCCAAAAGCTGTCCTTGTTTTGAAAGAACGGTTACGTCATTCAGCATTCCGATTCGGCCCTGCTTTTGCCCATGAACCATATCATCAACATCATTTATAATTACTGCTGCACATTTTACTGATGCTGCAAAATCAGCCTCGTATCCGCGCTCATATCCTATTTGGGCTTCGACAAATCCAAGTTTTTGGGCGCAATTATAGAACTCGTATTTTTCTTTGCTTTGTTTCCAGGGTTCCTGAAGCTGCACAGGATATTTATTGGACAGAAGACATTGCCGCGAAATTGAAGTCGTTGTTGGAATCATGGCAAAAGCATTTGCCTTTTCATAGCGTATGCTTTTGAAACTCTCAGCAAGAATATGCCAATCGAATTCTGACATTCCATCCATTACAATGATGGCAAATTTGTCGCTGTGCCCATGCATGTATTCCATTGCTCGGCTTACAAGTACTGGCCCGTCTTTGTCAATGGAAGCTGAGAGTTTTCCAAATCCAGCAAGGACAAACTCTTTGAAAGCTTCTTGTACCTGAGCGGATTGGATAGGTATATCGTATTTTACTGAGATAACATCCATTGCTGATTTAAGTTCGGCAATGTGAAACCAGTCTTGATATGTTTTGACAGCTATGACAGCCGCATCAAGCTTCTTCTCGCATTCCTGAAGATAAGCGGACATATTATCACGGCTATATACCTTGTTCCGCAAAAATTGCTGTGTCAGCGGATAAATCTTCAAATCGGTGTAATTGCGCTGATACGCCATAGATAACAGGTCTAAGTTGATATTTCCCTCATCCTTAAGTGCAGAGGAATTAAGCAGAGGAAACAGGTTTGAGAACGATACTTCAAAGCAGCGGAAACGCTTGTGAATATCATACGGAATATAATCGCTTGATTTTGCGAGTAATACGCATTTTATGTCGTTGCCTTGGATAACGTCATCATGTTGTATACGAAAAGTCAGATCATCGTTGAAATGAATAACCTGAAAGCCATGTGCCGAAAAAAGCGTGCAGCAATCCGTGGCGCTCAGCAGATTTTCAGCGTCAATCAATAGAATTTTATTTGAATATGCTGCAGAGGATTTTTCAAACACATAGTCTGCGAACATTCTCATGCCTCCAGTTTCATAAGCGCAACAAGCCGGAAGTCCGGGTACACCTGTTGACCATTTTTGTAGTTTTCTTCAATTGTGTCTCTTTCCCGCTGCAGTCTTGCAATGCGGGATTTCCTTATGTTCTCAATGCCGATTTGCTGCGCCGCTTCTGTACGCAGTTTGAGAGCGTACATGTATTTCTCATAGCTCTCCTTGTTTTTCAGGAGTTGTTTGTCTTTCAAATCGATGAAAGCGTCAAAGGCAAAGTCCATGCTCATTTTTTCGAGCTTTGCGTATTCCTCCGAAGTAATATTTGGCACATTTCTTACCGACAAACGAGATGCTTCGTCGAGAAATACGTCCATGATCTTTTTGCCGGCCATCGGGCGCAGTACAAATTTCTCATTCACAAATATCGGAATGATTCGCTGATCGCTATCCTTGTCAGTCAGTGAAAGTTCCCACAGCATAAAAAAGCCGACTTCGTTTGGGAAATTCTTAATACCTACGGACAGGAGCGGGGAAAGCCGGTCCTGCACAATATCTGTGCTCAGATGCTGAGTCACCCTCGTATCATTAATGCCCACCCGGTCGATCAATGTCATTTCTTTGCCTTGCCAGTTATCATAATAGGCAAGTAGCTTCTTCAATGCAGACTCGACATCAAAATCCGATTCCTGCCCGACAAGCTTCGTCAGGTCTTTCTCTTCGCGGATCACGTTCTTATATTTTTGGGCATTGGCGACCTGCTGCTTCATTTCCGACTCAACCGGATAAAGCGCTTCAGTAATCTTCGACGGATGGCTGATCGAACGCATGTAGACATCTGTGAAATCGCACTCGGCCACTTCGCTGTCCAGTACATCGGAATACTTGTCTACACCCATTTCCTTCAAAATGACCGATAGTTTTTCTTCAAGGACCTGCCTTACTCTGTTTTCGACGGTGTCCTCGATAATGAAATTGTAGATATGTACGTCGCGCTTCTGCCCGATACGGTCAGCGCGGCCGCACCTCTGCTCAATCTTCATCGGGTTCCAAGGAAGATCATAGTTGATGATGATATTGCTGAACTGAAGGTTCAAACCTTCGCCGCCTGCGTCAGTCGAAATGAAAATGTTGGCGCGGTCGCGGAAGTCCTGCAGCGCAATATTGCGCTCATCAATACTCATGCTACCATTAAGAGCTGACACAGTATATCCGCGTCCAATCAGGATTTTCTGCAGATATTTCTGCGTGGCAACGAACTCTGTGAAAACGATGATTTTCTGGTTGGCGTCCTCGCTTAAAATGCTGTCGATGGTATCCAGCAGAGTTTCAACTTTAACATCCGGGTGCTGGAATTCGGCCTGCTTAGCGACAGATATAATCTGCTGTAGTTCGGCTATTTCCTCATCGTTGTCCAGAGAAATCGCTTCAAGTGCTTCCTCAACGCCGTCCTCGATGTTGAGCTCATCAAGGTCTTCTTCCGTCAGGTTGCCAATCTTTGTTGCCTGATCCTGTAATACTTTCAAGCGCCGCTCAAGGCTTTGCCGAACTGCTGCCGTACTGCTTGTGACCATGCGCTGCATAATGATGAGCAGGAAGATAAGGCACATGTTCTTTTTCCGGTTTCGCAGCGCCTTGTTGTAGGTCTTGGAAACATAAGCGGTCACCATTTTATACAGCTCGCGCTGCATTGTGTGGCGCTCATCCCAATTCAAAGTTACCAGATTCGTAATGCGGTTTTTGAAGAGCTTGTTTCCGTTGTTGTCGATAGCTTCGCGCTTCTCTGTGCGAATCAGATATGGCGCTACCTGCTCCTTTACGATGGACTTAGCATTAGGGAATGCCTGCTCATCCAGCAGACGGACAAGCCGCAGAAACGGCTCTGTCTTGCCATTGTGCGGCGTAGCCGAAAGCAGCAGCAAATAGGGACTCGCCTGCGAAAGCAGATAGCCCAGCTTATATCGTGCCACCTCGCTGGTGGACCCGGCTACGCGGTGGGCCTCATCGATGACGATCAGGTCCCAGCCGCTGTTGATGATAGAGTAAATCCGCTCCTCGTTGTATTTCTCGACGCGCTCATCCGTCCAGCCTGCATGCTTTTCGATTGGCTTGATCGAGTCCATTGGAGATATGACTTGATCGTACTGCCCGTAAACATCCTCGCTGTCTGTCAGGCGTCGAATGGTGTCAAAATCGGACGGCAGAATGATGTTGAACTTCTCATGGAACTTGTCCTGCATTTCTGCAGCCCACTGGGTCACCAGACCGGTAGGGCAAACGACGAGGACGCGTCGCACAAGGCCGCGCGCTTTCAGCTCCTTGATCACCATTCCGGCTTCGATGGTTTTTCCGAGACCAACTTCATCGGCGAGTATATATCGGATCGTATTATGCTCCATCACTCGGTTGAGCACATGAAGCTGGTGCGGAAGCGGAATAACGCCGCTGGCCAGCGAGGAAAGCAGCCCACCAGCCGTTTCATTTTTGATTTTACAGAGCAGCGTCACATACCGGAGATAGTTTCCGTCGTAGGTATTGGTGCCATTGTCAGTATTCAGTTGATCTTCGGTTGCCTTGTAGACCTTGCCGGTTGCCGGATTGAAAACACGGTAGGATATGTAACCCCACGCTTCGATCCGATCCAAGACCTGAACACTGGCACCTGCTGTTTTATCGAAAACGAAATCTCCGGTTTTCAGCATACCTTTTCCTCCAGTTACAAATTACACACGACCCAGGCTGATGTCATAGTACATGAGCAAATTCTGATCTTCCTGAATCGTTTCTTCTGGCAGACGTTCTGCCACGGAAACGATGGTCGCATAGTCTTTATCCTTCCAGAGCTTTGCAAAGCCCGCTCGGATAGCCTCAGAGCGGAACTGCTTGAGCTTTCCTTTCGTCGAAAGATATTCCTGGAATTCCTTAAGTAGATTTTTTTCACGAAGCTTTGCAATATCGCCGCTCTTGGTTAGATCAGGAATATACCAACGGCCTTCGTCGTCTTTTAAGAAATTTTCTTCAAGGATAACTGATAACTCAGGCATCTTTTCGCGCTTGTCAATGGCTTGTGACTCAAGCATGAAATTTGGCATAAGTTCTTGATATGTTTGTGGGCCGTTCCCGTTCTCATCCAGTTGCTGGTACAGCCAACTAATTGCGGACTTTTCATCTGAGACGAACAAGGAAAATTGAATGTTTTCAAGCTCTGTCGAGGAACGAACAAAATCATACTCATTAACTTGATCTGGCAAAAAATACATATTATCGCGCTTTAGAAAATGTTCATCCAATCCGCGATAGAAATCACTTGCATCGATTGGAACAGCTACACCGTGTAATATGTGATAAGCAACCATGCGATCAAATAACATAAAGGCTTGCCGTTCAGGATTGATCTCAATTTTACCTGAATTATTTACTACGACAGATAGGTTCGCTAAATGCAAACGAACAAAAGCCCAAGCGGTTTCTTCCGTGCCACTTTTTAATGCGAAATCGTTAGTGAAACTATCTTTAGGCTTATATGCAGAAATAACTAAGTCCTGCTTGACTGTAGATGTGTAGGATAATTGCTTTGTGGTACCTTTTTGTTTATCTAATACTCGTACATCAGCAATGATAAAGCCAGCGGTCTGTAGAGTAGTTTGAATACAGTTCCAAACAGCATTCTGGGAATTGTGGAACTCTACTGTAATCCACCTGTTGGGTTTGAGCACACGATAACATTCTTCAAATGCCTGTTTCATTAGGTTTTGATAATCAGGCAATGCTTTATGCTGAGCTGGCGAAATAATCGCTTCATCTTGCTGGTTAGTATATACACGAAGCCAAGACTCGCTAATGAAATTCAATTCGGAATAGATCAAATTATCCCCGAATGGCGGGTCAATAAAAATATAATCTATGCAGTTATTAGGGATACCCGATTGTGTAATACTGCAACAAGAAACACAGTAGTTGCTATCATCATTCTGCGTCAATGAATAAGCATTGATGACTTTTCTTGCACGCAAAGCGAATGCATCAAAAATATTGTTTTCTTCAATCAGAGATGGAATGTATAGCGTGCCCGAAAGCGTCCCCACATGGCGGTTCCCATATTCCGGAATATAGCGATTACGAATAGAGGCTCTTGCCAGGCATGACATCATTGTCCCGCGAATGATTTCTCGGTATTTGCATGTTTCGCTTTCGGCGTAGATAGCAGCAAGCGCGTGAATGTTTCTATCTGTGAAGAAATGATGTACATTTGTAATACCGGTATGATAGCCAGCCCGGTATGTATCACCCCACTCACTACCAGAGAACATTATTTTTTCAGTTGGGTACCATTCTGATGGACTATTCGCTATTTTCTTAATCAGTTCTAAATCGCTTGAATCAGCATCTTTCTCATATTTTTTTCCTGCAAATGAGTAGAAAATCTTTACTGGAACCCGTTTTATTCGTTCACTTGCTTTTCCAAGTCCTTCATCATAATAGGATTCCTTTGCACGTAAATACTCATTCTTGGTAAACTCACCTCCACAAAAAGGGCAAGTAAAAGTTTTGCTTTTCGAGCTTTTCCCATCTGCGGTTACCAAATTGAAATAAGAAACTTCTTTGCTACAGTTCGGGCAAATGAGTATTTCTGACCATACAGTATAGCTGATAGTCCCTTTGCTACGGTGATTAAGCGACAGCTGATTATCATTGTGATAATGTTCTGTTTCATACATCCAAGAATATTTACTTGTGCATGCGTTAATTACTTGCTTGAACTCGCTTTCAAGCTCACTAACGTCGACTTTATGATTATATATGTATGCCAAAAAACTTGCGTATGGCGACAAATCGTTTAATATAGCCTTTCGGGCTCCCCATGAGATACCGTTTTGATTTGTTTGTTCTTCAGCTCGTATTGAGGCATTGGCAGTTCCGCACATATTAGCGGCAACACCGGTCATACCAGTTCCGCAAAACCCATCAAATACCACATCACCAGGATTGGTGTAGTGAAGGATATACTTCATGATTGCTCGATATGGGACCTTTGTGTGATAACTATGAGCCATATATAATGGGTCTGCTTTGCCTTCACTTACATCAACAGCATACGGCTCACGGTGGTATCTATCTGCCTTTTCATCATAAACAGTGCAATTATGCTCAACAAATTCATTTAAAAATGGATTAGGGCAAGCTGCATAAGAAGGAACATCGGAAAGTTCAGCTATTGCTTCATCTGTTCCTCTTGGAAAGCCATCACGATTTCTAACCGAATCAATTTGTTCTTTACTCAACTTCATTAGTCAAACCCCCTCTTTCAAACAAGCAAGCAGGCTCATACATTCATCGTTGTTTATCGTTTTTCCTGAAACAATGTATGGAGAAAACTCAATATTACAACGGTCAAGTGGAATAGGGATGCTATAAAACTGTATGTTTTTCAATACTATGCAGCCGATTTTCGTATCAGATGTTTTATAGAGGCCCTGAATGTTTTTCACAAAGCTCTCCTCTGAATCACTACCAAGCTGAATAGTGTACCTATCCCAAGCATCTTTTACATTACTCTCAAGAGATTCAACATACTCGCCTTGCCCAAGAATATATCTTGTACCATCGCTTCTTTTCCTGCTCAAGAAAAAAAAGCTTTCGTTTGGCTGAATCGCACAAAACCTGAGTTTCTTCCTCCAGAATACTGCACTTGTCACTCCGAATTGTTTTATGTTTTTGCACCAGGCATCACTTGTGATTGCTAAATAGCCATTCATCTTATTCCTCTTTTCTTTTGACGACAATTCGGAGCGTTGCCGCGTCCTTGCCAGCGGTATAGGATGAAACGATCTCACTTAGCTTTGTCTTAAATGTCACTTCGTCCAGCGGCGGGAGTTCGTCCAGCTTTTGAACAAGGTCTTCGACAATTATGACGACCGGCTCGTAGTTCTTCAGCAGCGCAGCGATGCTTTTAACGAAGAAATCGTCCACGCGCTTCGGAAGCGATCGGCTTGAAATAAATTCATCAACGACCTTGGCCTGGGCGTCAGAGAGATATTCTTTCTGGTTCAGTACCAACGGATCGGAAATGGTATCCAGCAGGACTTTTGTCCATTCGGCCACTAACGCGTCGATACGGTTTTCAATGTTATCGAGCTGACCATAGGTATTCTTCGCCTTGTCTTCCAGGCTGAATCTACAGTGCGGGCAAATCGGACTGGTTTTCAATTCAGTCGGCGTCAGATCATAGCAGACCTTGAGCGACGCCAAATCCTGCTCAATCTCCGCCAGCTTTGCTGAGGAGAGGATTTCTATGGTCCGCAGTTTCCTCAAGTTCGACAAAGCGATGCTCTCCTGAATCTTGCCGCGGCGCTTTGCATCCTCGATGCCAAGGCGCTTCTTTTTATGCTCATCAAAGTAAATGGTGATGTATTTTTCTTTGATCTTTTCCAGTTCGCCACAGACCTTTTGCGCTGCGGCCTCACCGGTGGTTCCATTCATAATGCTGTCGCGTGTTTCGCGGAACGATGCCTTTGCATTTTCAATTTCAGACTTCAGCGAAGCACCAAGGTCAATGAACTCAACGTCTGCGATATACTTTACAACGTCTCCGCAGTCGCGCTTGAAGGCCATATACTCAGGAATGATCTGCAGAAGCGCGATCTTCTTTCCCAGTTCCTCAACCTGATCAGAAGTAAGGCTGAAATTATTCAGTTTGGCTGGTGTATTGAAACGAGCACCGTAATTGCTGAATTCGTCCTTCACCGCCGTACAGGCAGACCGCATGAGCTGAATCTGCTGCTGATTGGCAAGCGGCTCGCCCCACAGGTCAAAGCCTTCGGTGAGCTTCCGCTCCAACAGGACCGCATTGTTACAAAGCTCCTGCGCCTTTTTGCAAAGATCAGTAACTCCTTTTTCACGGTCATTTGGGTTATCCAGCAGCGCCGGGTTCAGCTGAATGATGTCAAAGAGCTTTTTCAATTCAGCCATGGAAATCTGCGCAGGCTTCGAAAGATATTTGAATTCATACAAGTCCGTCGCGGAGATCTTAGGCACCTTGTCCAGAGTGGATGCAGAAATTGTTTCGCCGTTTTTCAGCGTGATGACGGCGTAACCTGCATATACCATCGAAAGGAAAATGACCGGCGTAAAAATGTGCCAGATACGGAACTTCTTGTCGATTTGCCAATAAAGGCCTTGCGGCTCGAACAGATCAGAGAAGTTGAGAACGCCTTGCTGCGGAAGTGCCTTTATCAAATCAATATAGTAAGCGGCATATTTGGAACCTTCCGGGCGGATTTTTTCGCCGTCCAGCACGCCGAAGCTCTGCAGCATAAGCGCAGACTGCTGGGTCTTTCTGCCCGCAAAATGGTCGAAAGCGACACGTGCGTTGTCAGCCATATTTTTGCGCGTAATTTTTGTCTTCATAACCGGGAATTCCGGATAGATGCGGTCAAAATAGCCGTCAAGGCAGAGCGACGCCGCAAGGTCCATCGTATCGTTGAATGTGTAATCCCGGTTGTAGCGGCCTTTCAGGATTTCAATCAGCTGATGCCGCTCTTTGTCATAAACAACATCAAAGCAGGTATTCTTATTTTCGCTAAGGAACTTCACAAGGCCCTTGCGCAGTGTGCCTGCCTTCGTCAGATAAGATTCCTTGTCCTTGCCCTCACTGATGCCTGTCAGACTATTTGCTGCGGCATAAAGCGACAGCATTTCATAGAACTCATCATTGGACTTGAAGTAGAAGTAGACCTCATCTTCCTTGTCATTTCTGGCTGCGCCTGCGTTGCCATATGGCGGCATAATGTGAATATAGAAGTCACGCTCCGGCTGAGCCGTGCTGCGCTCGCCGGGCAGGCCCATAAAGAGATAGCCTTCGCGGAAAATGTTGTGGCTGTCCCAATTCAGATCATGCTCATAGATTTCAAAGCCGGGAACATATTGCTTTTGTTCCCATTCAAGGCAACTGTAAACGACCTGATAGAAAAAGCGATTCAGTTCTCCTTCAGCCAGCAAGGATGCCTTCTGCTTTATCTTTTCGTCGTAATCGACGATCTTGTCTACATCAATATAGTACTGACCGTTTCCTTCGTTGAAGATAATAAACTGCCCGGAAACCGTCTTCATGATTTCACGCAGAGTGGCCTTGACTGCTCCGAGCAGGAAATCGGCGTCCTGTTCCGGCATGGTAAGGTACAGGCACAGGTCATCCTTCAGGTTTTCCGCAGTAAGGCCGAACTGTACGTCAAGGCCATTCGTAGTAAGGCGGTGAACGCTCAGAGCGTAGATGATCTGAATTGCCATTGGCTTATACGTAGGCTTCTGGAAGGACCGATTGATGATGTCTTCAAGCTGCTGGCTTGCCGTTACTACACGGCTGATTGTTACATCGCTGCGCAGAAGCCCATTCGACTTGATTGCAGGCCAATAATCATCAAAAGAGATGACGCCGGGTGCGTCTTCCGGCACATTGGTATTAAAAATATCTTTGATTGTCAAGGAAATGTTCTTAAGAATATGGCGGTTCTCAATCAGATATATGCGATTGAAAACGTCGATGTAGGACGGATGGATCGGGAACAGGTCCACAAATTCATCCATTCTGGAGGACATTCCGGCATAAAGGTTACTGAATTTCTCCAGATGCGCACGAATGAGGGCCTTTTGCTCTGGCGTCTTTTTCAGAATTCGTTCCGAGACAACATAGGATGTGGCCTCTTTGCTGATGATGATTTGCGTAAAACGATCCTTGACGTGCATCAGCGTGTCTGATACGAAGCTGAAACGCGGGTTATCAAATACCTTCTCCTGCACACCGAATATCACACGCAGATTTGACTTTGAGCACATTTCCCCCAAGGCGCGGAAGAATTCCAGATCAAGTACGATATCCCGCTCGTTACGGGACGTCAAGTATGACAAAAACTCATCTACGACAATGAGATAGCCCTTATCCGGATACTTTGCGGAAAAAGCCATCATCATGTCCTTGATCAGCTTCTTATTATCGCGGACAGTCGAAAAATCCGGGACCTCAAAGTCAATGCCACGGCTATCAAAATCGTCCTGAATAAAGCCGAACAGGATTTCACGCAGTGACATGGTAACCCCACCGATTTCAATACGGAGCACCTCAAATTTGCCGGCAATCGGTTCCATGCTCTTTGCAAACTTCTTGTTCTGCAAGTACTGAAGGTTATCAGCGTTATTGGCAACCGCTGAAATCACAGACATTAAGTGAGATTTACCGGTTCCGTAGTTACCAACGACGAGAACGCCCTTATTGTCAATGACCTCGTCCATTTGCAGCTGATCGATAACTGTGGCTTTCAAGCTATCGGCCATAGCATCGGACATAACATAGGTCTTTACATATTCGCGGGCCTTATTTTCATCACTGGCGGTCGTGAGCTGAATGACATCTTCAATCGGATTAAAACTAATTAGTTCAGAATATTTCATGCTTTTTCTCCTCTCGGCTATACGATGCAAGTAATATCGTAATCGCCTATGTTGTACACCTTATAATCTGGAAAGCCCTCTTCTGCATAAAACAGTTTTCCATCTTCCAGCCTACCGGGCCAAAGGACACTGAACGTTTTTTGCTTGCATGCAGTGACAAATATCTTCAAGACGTCCACCTGATAATCAGGATTGAACAGAACATCAAAGTCTTTTATGACAGCCCCATCAGGCAACCCTAAAATCACTTGGTTAAAGCAGCGTTCCATCTGCACCGTCCGGCGGTTTTTCCGCACCTTTATCAATTCTTCAGCAAGCATTTTGTTTATCGACACAGCATCCGCCATCTCTTTGCTGGTTACACAGTAAATAATTGGTTTCAACATACCGGCCTGATTTTCTGGTCGATAATCACGTTCCTGAATTATAGCGCCCATTCTGTGCCCTCCGCTGTGCCCTCCAATAATCTCATAAAGCTTGTACCATTTTCAGGACTTCTAAATTGTGCTTGCCAAAACTTCAGTTGTTATTCCTTTGATTTAATATACTTACCACTTTTTATCCTCGCATCTTTTGGCCTTTCTGCATTATCAGGTATCATATAGACAAGGCCAAATCTCTTTGCCCCATCTATGCGTCCTTCTCTACAATATTCTCTGACTCTCTGCGCGGATATGCCCCATTTTTTCGCTGTTTGTTCTGCCGAAATAAATTCCATAGCATACCTCCGGAAAGACACAATTTATAAAAAAAGCCTTGCATAGGCTGCAAGGCAAGTCAAACAACGGCAACTGGCTGCCATCCACTAATGGAACAGGCCCTTTAGCTTTGCGCCCCTGCCTTTCGGCAAGTTTGCTAATAATTCAATTACCAATATTATATTTCGAGCGCGAAAGGAAGTCAAGCCGCACAAGTGATTTTATGAGAAATTCAACACACTAATTTTGATAGAAGAAAAAATCGGGTCATTTCCATATTAACCACTTATCAAAATACACGGCACATTGTTCTGCTGTGCGTATATCATGGTATTTCGTGTTCCGCCGGAGCAGCCATTATAGACCGCAATAACCCTGCCGGAATGATCTACCATCCATTTGTTACGCCGCTGGAAGCTTGCATAGGAAAAAGCCGGAGAAATGCTTTTTACAAGATCAGCCTGGGCAATGATTTCTCTGTACGCATCAGACCATTGAGACGGCCAGCGATCACCGAATCCCGGAAATGGAAGCGCACAAATCAGGTGAAGACCAGGAAGGACAGTTTTCTTTTCCAAGATGATCTGCGCGGCCCAAATATCAACGCCCATCGCCATACCGGAAATAAAGGTTCGATACCCATCCGAGATTGCATTGTCAATCGCGGTAGTCAGATCTGTGGTAATTTGTTCCTTACTGCACAGCAACTTTTCTGGCCGATGTCCTGTGAAGCAGCAGCGATGGCCTCGCATCTCGGCTTCCGTCATTATTACTCTCGCCTCGACATTATTATTTTCTTTGACTTTTGTAAAAACGTATTCTACGCTTGTAGATTATTATAATGTTCTCTCTCCGTAGTTACAATAAAAATATCGAGAGATATGACTTTATTGTGGAGGAGGGAGAGTATGGAGCTGGACTATAAAGCTATCGGTAAGCGCATTAAGATTGCCCGTATCAACGCTGATATGACGCAGGAGCATCTTTCTGATCTTACCGAATTATCTCCTTCGCACATGAGCAACATCGAAACCGGTACGGCCAAAGTTAGTTTGACTACGATTGTGAAAATTGCAAATGCGCTGTCCGTCACAGTTGACGATCTGCTATGTGACAATCTGGTCCACGCAAAAGTGCCATTTGAGCAAGACATCCAACAACTCTTGGACGGATGTAATGAGCTGGAAATCAGGTTAATAAAAGACCTAATAGAATCCACACTGAATACGCTGCGCAGAGATGCCAATTTAAGAGGAAACCACTGACTATCAAACAAAAGGCCGAACGGAAAATGCAATCCGCTCGGCCTTTATATTATGTATTGGATACTTACTTGAACAGATCAAATATACTGAAAGAAGTTTTATGATAAACCTTGTTATAAAGTGCTTTCTTCGGGTGCAAGATGCCCATGCCCTTATTCCCGTATCCGGGAATAAGGGCCTTTTTTATTGTCCTTGTCGCGCGCCCTTTTGTTCTGGCGCTGAAAGATTTAGCCAAACTTGGCTTCCTCATTCCAAATTTCATTCTATTCATCATTCCCTTCAAGATCATCGTAAAAGAATAAACGCATATATCGTTCGTGATGCTTTGCCAGATAGGGTTTGATAGCAGGATAATCATTCCGGTTACAGTCGGATAAGCGGAAACCTTTTCCGTCAAGCTCATCTACGAGCTTCTCAAAACTTCTCCAGCCGAAGAAGTCCAGCATATATAAACCCGAACCATTCCTGCCGATCACATCGGAGACTGTTTGGCACCCATTCTGCTTAAGCACGCGCATTGCGCGAACCGGAATATCCAGGCATTCCACTGGCGTTCTCTCTGTTACGATGATTCCAAGCTGTTCATCTGGAATTATCACTGATTCCATCATGTTACCATCCGCCTTCATGAATCAGGCGTTCTGCTGCAGGCTTCCCTCGGTTGAATTCTTTTTGATAGCGCCAATACTCTGCCTGCTCATCTGTCGTGGCTGGGCGAATATTCCGTTTCCCGCAGTCTGGGCAACGGTCTGCCTCTTTGCCATCCTTAAAGAGAAAATGGCAATTCTCACATGCGTAGATCATAAATATGCCTTTCTTTTTCAATCCTGAAAGCGGTCTATACCTGCGTCGTATGCGCCCAAATCTTCACGCAGAAAATCGCTTTTCCGCACATTGACCGTGTTTAGCCTATACCCCTTTGAACGCAATATCATGAATTTGTAATCCAAAAGTGCCGCTGGAACATAAAGCGCACTGGCGGCCTCAAAAAATGATTCTTCGCTGAGATGCTCCAAAACAGTTTTGTCATCAAGAAGGAGCTCAGCAGCAAATATATTGGCTTCATTTTCTTCCGGCATGTCCTGACGGTTTTCGAGCACTTCCATCTCTTGAAAACCATGCATGAGCGCAACCTCGGTATGCAACACGGCATGTCCCAGCTCATGAGCCACAAGGATAAGTTCAAGAACCTTATTAACGTTGCAGTCAATAACAATGTTTTTTTGGCGTGACTGGTAAAAGAAAAAGCCCTTTAGCTTTTTCTGCATATCTATGTAATGAATCTTGATGCCGAGTGCACGGCACAATTCGTATGGGTCCCTGGTTCCATACTTTTCAACCAACTTGTTTACGACATCAATGATGTACGCAGTAGCAGCCAAACAAACCACCTCCTGCCTTCAGGTATTTAGGGCCGTTCTACTGAAAAAGAGGGTAATACCCCCACGGCTACATTCTGATTATCTCAGAAGTGCTGTACCATATTCAGGACTTGCTGCGGTGCTTCCGGTATTTCTTCGGTGTGAATTTATCGCGTGCCGTTTGCTTGGAATCAAGATAGACCTCCATGAGTGCCTGAAAGAAAACCTCTTTGGCGCTGTCGTCCAACTCACCGCCAGCCAGCAAAGCTCCGGTGCGGTTCAGAATCTCATGCGCCTCTCTGGCCCCCTTGCTGCCAAATTCCTTTTTGGCATCTGCAATGAATTGATCCTGCTCGATGTGTTTATTCTTATCAGCTTCATCTTCATCCATCAGATAAGTGACGGAAACCTTCAAAGCCTCGGCAATCTTTTTGATGTTACTGGAGCGAGGGATCGTTCCAAGTTGTTCATAGGTATAGAGAGAACGCTCTGAAATGCCGGTAATCTGAGAAAGCTCCGTTTGGGACATATTCAGGGCCAGACGCGCTTCCTTGACCTTCTCACCAAATGTCATCATGTTGTCCTGCCTTTCAAAAAATATTTTGTCGTAACTTCCGATTATATGTTGACAAACTTCCGTATGTTGCTATAATGAAAAGCACCGGAAGATGACTTCGTGTTAATAGTACATCGGAAGTTTGCTTCTGTCAATAGACGCGCAGAATAAAACTTCCGATTTGACCGGAAGTTACGAGAGGAGGGCTGACATTGGAAAGAGCAATCCTGCATAGTGACATGAACTGCTTTTATGCTTCTGTTGAGCAGATGCTTGACCCGACCCTGCGCGGGAAAGCAATAGCTGTCTGCGGCAGTCAGGAGACACGGCACGGCATCGTACTTGCGAAGTCCCAACTGGCGAAGAAAGCTGGTGTGAAAACCGGAATGGCCATCTGGCAGGCAAAAGAATGCTGCCGTGATCTGATCGTCGTACCGCCCCAGTACGACCAGTATCTCAAGTATTCCAGGCTTGCCCACGAAATCTATCTCCGGTACACAGACCGAATGGAGCCGTATGGCATGGATGAGTGCTGGCTTGACCTCACCGGCTGCCGCCTTGACCCGGTCGCTACGGCAGAAGAAATCCGGGCAACAACCAAAAGCGAGCTTGGCCTTACGGTTAGCATTGGCGTCTCTTTCAATAAAATCTTTGCAAAGCTCGGCAGTGATATGAAGAAACCTGATGCAATGACAGTCATCACACAGGACAACTTCCGGGAACTGGTCTGGCCGTTGCCTGCCTCTGACCTTCTTTACTGCGGCCCTGCCACGACCAAAAGACTTGCCAATTATGGTATACACACTATCGGGGACATCGCTGCCACAGCGCCGGAGTATCTGCGAGGCTGGCTCGGCGTCAATGGAATAGCTCTCTGGCATTATGCGTCCGGCACGGATACTTCCCGCGTTATGACGGATGGCTGGGAAGCACCAATTAAATCAGTCGGCCACGGAGTGACCTGCGTATCTGATCTTCTGGATGATGCGGAAGTCTGGCGTGTAATATTGGAACTTTCTCAGGATGTTGGTCATCGCCTCCGCGTGAATGGCTTTTTGGCCAAAGGAGTTCAGATCATGCTCAGAGACAACAGCTTGTTTTATAAGCAGTATCAGACAACATTGGAGATGGCGACACGCAGCCCGAAGGAGATTGCGGAACAGTGCTTTGCTCTTTTTAAGGCCAACTACCGCTGGCAGAACAAGGTTCGCGCCCTTTGCGTCCGGGCAATCAGCCTCGTTCCGGAAAAGTGTCCGCAGCAGCTGACAATTTTCGACGATCCTGTCAGGCGGGAAAAGCAGGATAAAATGGACGCTGCCATTGAAGACATTCGCAGACGCTATGGCAAACGGGCCGTATATAACGCATGCCTGATGGGTGACATCAAGGTTCATGAGATCGGTGCGCAGAATGTTACCATGCCGGGCCTGATGTTTGCCTGATGGCATCCGAATTGAAGCAAGGAGCATAGGAATATGGCAAGAAAAGTGTTTGTGCCGGTAACGCTTAAAGTGGACAGCGATGGCCGGATTCGCCCTGTGGATATTACCTGGACTGACGGGCACACCTACGAAATTGATAAGGTAAAGGATGTACGGCAGGCCGCTGCCTCCAAGGTCGGCGGCACCGGCATCCGGTATACCATCATGGTTCGTGGGAAAGAAACGCATATTTACTGCGATGAGGGTAAATGGTTTGTGGAAGCATATCAATAGCTTCCGTTTGGGTCCATGCCGGGAGGCACGACCTGTGAAAAGGAGGACGAGCAATGGAATTTTGGGCAAGACAGGATTTGGAAAAATTGGCCGACACAATCCTTCTTGACTGCTTCGCGGACAGTTACGAGAAAGATCACATGCCTACAAATATTGATTTGCTGGCAGAAAAATATCTGGGTTTGAATGTTTCATACATGAGACTGTCTGAGGATGGCAGCATTCTTGGGTTGACCACCTATGCGGATGTGAATGTCGAATTTAACCGCTATGGGAAAAATGAAATTGTCGCGGTAAAGAAGGATTCGGTCATTTTGGAGAAGGAGCTTCTTACCGGGCATAACGGCAGACGCCGTTTCACTGTAGCACACGAGGCTGCACATCAGATTGTGTTCCGCGCCGACCGCAGCGGCACTGCACAGATGAATTATCTCAAGCACCTGCCAAACAAGCAGAGCTATTCGCTCCGTGAGCTGCATGGTGCGGAGGACTGGTGCGAATGGCAGGCAAATACACTGGGAGCTGCGCTGCTTATGCCAGCGCGCACCGTGCATTTCTGGATGTACCGCTTTAATGGGAATAAAGTTCTGGTCCGTTACGGACGCAGGTTAAACTATATGGATCACGGTGTGCTGGACAACCTGACAAATGCTCTTGCAGTATCAAGAACTGCACTGGTTATTCGCCTGACACAGCTGGGCTATATCTGCCAGCGTCCGGAATCGGAATACTGCGACCCGCTGGATGTGTTTCCCGATCCGGGGGAGGTATTCTAATGAAGCTCGACTTCAGCAATGGTGTGCCGCCGGATGTCCTCGACCGGATAAAGCGTGTAAAAAAAGAGGTTGACGGCCTGGAAAGCCGAAGCCTGTATTGCCCATATTGCAATCACCAGAGCTTAATCATATACTCCGACGCAAAAGGCCATGTCCAGACCAAGTGTAAACGATGCGGGCAGGTGTCCGATTACAACATCGCGTTCAGAATCGTGAGTTACCGTTTGGCTTTGACAACGAGGGCCTGTTAAGCTCTCAAAAGCAGTACCTGAAAACTGAATACATCATTATGAGCCCCGGAGCCGATGAAAATCGCTGACATCCCAAGTGCCGTATGAAATCTGTGTATAGTTCTACAACTATACCTGTTTCACGGCATGTCAGCGATTTCATACGGCTCTTTTTTTAGCCTTTTCCATCTGCCTCCGGGCAGAACGGAGAAGGCTTTATGTTTTATTGGCTGCCCTATATGGCCGAATACCCGTAGTCTCCGGATTTTTGACTTTCAAAAAAATCAAAAATTCAAAGGAGATTACGAATAATGTCTAACAAATATTTAGTATGGAAAGACGCTTCCTGCAACGGTCAGAATATCGAATGGATTGATATGAATGGAACTGACTTTTTTCACTTTCTGAATTCCGACGAGGGTAAAGACAGGTATTTTATTCTTCTGGACAATGATGTTTGCCCCGATGACGATGTGATCTTTATTGAGGCAACGGAAGGCCAGTACAACGAATGGTACAAAGAATATTGCCACCACTGTTATCTGAATCGATTTTACCCGGAAGGGGGAATTCTTTCACTTGATATGTCTCTGAGCAACGAGGATGTTTGTTCCTATCATGAAATTGCCGTTGACGTAAATGTGGATGTGGCGGGAACAGCCATTGATGCTGCGATGATTAACACGCTACCT
>ERZ791914.934-NODE-934-length-23568-cov-42.341258_pt1 | contig 23568 bp, 19 predicted proteins | sample MGYA00510140_ERZ791914 | MGnify/ENA primary metagenome ERZ791914 (study PRJEB30046, sample SAMN00792079) | human gut metagenome | study: EMG produced TPA metagenomics assembly of the A metagenome-wide association study of gut microbiota in type 2... | reverse complement strand
TCGTACCGTAATTCACTATAAAAGAGAATATCTGGTACAACTCTATTATACGAGGAGGTTCGGCTACGGGCAATCAGGCGGTTTCCATTGGCGGCGTGGCTACCAATGGTCAGGCAATAGCTGTGGGGCACGGTTCTTCGGCGACTGGGTCTCAGAGCACGGCCGTGGGCGGCCATGCCGGTGATACGAATGCCACGGCCGTAGGGCAGGGGGCCAATGCCACCTATGCGTATGCCACGGCCGTAGGCAATGGCTCTGTGGCTTCAGGGGATCATTCCACGGCCCTGGGTTATGGGACATCTTCCCAAGGCAGCAACTCCACAGCCATTGGCGGGGCCAGTGCCAAAGGGACCAATGTGACGGCTATCGGCAAGAACTCTACTGTTGGCGGGTATTGGAGCGATTCCATTTCGGATTCCACGGTCATCGGGGGCGCCCATATCAGCGGAAGTTTAACCAGTGGTACGGCCATCGGATCCAATGCTTCCGTCACAGGTTCCTATGGGGTGGCGTTGGGGCAAAATGCCAGTGTGGCTTACCGGAGTACTGGCGTAGGATCAGAAACCAAGTCTTCCAATACGGGCACGGCTGTAGGTTATGGAGCTCAGTCTTCTGGGTACCAATCCGCTGCGGTAGGGGCCGGTTCCATGGCCACGGGACAAAATGCAGTTTCTTTGGGCGGCGGCGGAGCCTGGGGGGATTACAGCATCGCCCTGGGGTCCGGAGCCGGGACTACGGCCCATGCCATTGCTCTGGGCCAGAACAGCGGGGCCTGGGGTGAAAACGCCATTGCCATCGGGGAAGGGACCAACGCCTGGCGGGCCAATTCCATCGTTTTGGGCAAGAATTCCAAATCTGGGGCGGATAAAAATATAGAAGGCTATGACCCGCGGACCGGGGTGGCTTCTGTGGAGGATACCGCAACCTGGTATTCCACGGACGAAGCCGTTTCCATCGGCCGGGCAGAAGAACGAGATGGGGATGGCAAAATCACGGCCACGGCCATTACCCGCCAGCTGAACAATCTGGCTGCGGGGACCCTGGATACGGACGCCGTCAACGTGGCCCAGCTGAAAGCCGCCACCCAGAAGATCAACATGCATGACTACAGCGTCAACTCCACCGATACGGAAACGGATACCAACTATACCAACGGTGGCGCCCTTGCTAAAAATTCCCTGGCAGCCGGAGTCAGTGCATCTACTACCAAAGAAGCAGAGAATGCCGTGGCCATCGGCTATAAGGCCAAAGCAGAAGGTGTCGGCGCTACGGTCATCGGCCAGTATGGCAAAGCGACTGGCCGCTATGCCCTGGCCTTTGGCGGGCAGCAGACGGATACCACGGCAGAACCGGCCAACAATGCAGCCAGCGGTGACAATGCGGTGTCCTTCGGTGAACGGACCGCAGCCAGCGGCAGCAATGCCACTGCCTTTGGGCAAGGAACTAAGGCAACGGAAAAACGGGCCACAGCCTTTGGCCAGCGGACCCAAGCCACCCAGTCCAACGCCACGGCTTTTGGCATCGATACCCTGGCTTCCGGACAGAACGCTACAGCTTTCGGCAATCTGACCCAGGCAACCCAGATCGGTGCTACGGCTTTTGGCAACAAGAACCAGGCCACCGGCCAGTATGCCACGGCCTGGGGCGGCGGGGACAAAGTCGTTGACAATGGGGACGGGACCACGTCCAAAATCGGTACCGCAGCCAGCGGCACCTATGCCACTGCTTTTGGGGAACGGACCCTTGCCAGCGGAGAAAGTGCCACGGCGTTTGGCAGTGATTCTACCGCCAGCGGGAAAAATTCCCTGGCTTTCGGGGAAAACTCCATGGCTGCGGCAGAAAATTCATTGGCTGCTTTGGGCGGTATAGTAGACGAAACAGCCACCAACGCTGCCGCTATTGGCAATGGCGCACAGGCCAAACTGGCTGACAGCGTGGCTCTGGGCAGCGGGGCTCTGGCCAACCGCTCCAGCGGTTCCAAGGGCTACGATGTATTGACCGGGGAGGCCGCTACAGAGACTTCTGCAGCCTGGGTTTCCAAGGCCAACGCCATTGCCATCGGCAACGACACGGAAGGCAGCCTGCTGACCCGTCAGATTACCGGTGTGGCGGCCGGTTCCCTGGATACGGATGCGGTGAACGTGGCCCAGCTGAAAGCGGCAGGCCTCGGCTTCACCACCAACACCAAGGATGCTTCCAATACTACGGACAACTACAAGGGCTACAAAGTGGTCAGCCGGAAACTGGGGGATACCATTGCCATCAAGGCCAGCGATGAAGCGGCTAACCACAGCTACAGCACCGTTAACCTGACCACCCGGATTGCGGAAAACGGGGATATCTCCATCCTCATGGATGAAAAACCCACCTTTACGTCGGTCACCACCGGCGATGTGATCTTTGCCGGCAATCCAGATCTCACGGACAAGGATGGCAAGGAGGCCAAGGCGGATACCAATGTTCATTACGGGGACAAGACCCTGACGGACAGCCAGAACATCACTTCCGCCGACAATGTCACCCAAGCTACCCGTCTCCACTATAAGGACGGCCAGGGCCATACCTATGAACTGGCCACCCTGGATGACGGCCAGATCTACGCCGGTGACATCAAGGCAGACGGCACGGCTGACAGCACCGGCTTTGCCCGGACCCTGAACCAGAAGACCACCATCAATGGTGGTGTGACCAATAAGGACAGCCTCACCGACGGCAACATCGGTGTGGTCTCCAACGGCACCGATACCCTGACGGTGAAACTGGCCAAGGACCTCAAGGACCTGAACTCTGTCACCACCGGCAAGACCGTCCAGAACGACGGCGGCATTACGATTACCAACGACGTCAATGATGAAACCAAGAATGTGGTCATCAACGGGGACCAGATTTCCTTCGGTGGCAACCAGGTCAAGAACATGGGCAGCGGTTCCGATGGCACTGACGCTGATAAAAAGCCTACCTACAATACCCTGACCAACGGGGCCAATATCGGCGACGTGAAGAACATCGCCAACACCACTGTCCAGCCGGTGATCGATACGGTGAACAAAGGCTGGGAGCTGGATGTGGACGGCACCAAACGGAAGGACGTTACACCCACCAGCCGGGTGGTGAACCTTGCGGCCGGCCAGAACATCGAACTGGGAGGCACCGGAGATACGGTGACCATTGCTACCGCCGACGATGTGCGGTTCAATACGGTCCGGGTGGGCGGTACCAAGACCGGTGACACCTACAGCGGCGGTATCGTGATCGGGATCCAGAGCGGCAAGAATGCGGATGGTACGGAAAGTGCCAACTCCAATGACGATTATTACATCACTGGACTGAAGAACACCAACTGGGACAGCAAAAAAATCCAGAGCGGTCGGGCGGCTACGGAAGACCAGCTCCAGGCTGTGGCCGATGAAATCAAGAATGGCACGGTGAAGGGCGATGTCTACGTATCCGGAGGCGCTGTAACCTACAATGGAGAAGGCACGGATACCCAGAAAAAGGACGGTAAGGGCAGCATCACACTGACCCGTCAGAATGGCACGGACGTGCACATTGACGGCCTCCACGACTACTACATCACGGATGGTACGGTAAGCGATGACGGCAAGACCCTGGAACTGACCCGGAATGACGTGGATGACCAGGGAAATCATCAGAAGATCACAGTTGACCTGGGCAATGTACTGAAACACGACCTCCATCTGGTGCAGAACCCGGCGGCTGGTTCTGCTGGAAAGTACACGGTTGATACGAAAACCGGTACGGTGACCCTGAAGGTCCAGAATGCGGACGGGACGGATGCCAGCGACATCACCATCGGCGGTTTCGAAGGACTGGGCCAGGGCCTCAAGTTCGGGGCCAATCAGAAAGCGGCCGATACCGGCTCCAACCCGGTGACCAACCAGCTGGGCAGCACCATCAACATCACCGGTGCTGGGGATAAAACACTGGATAAATACTCCGGACAGAACCTGCTGACTTCTGTGGAACAGGATGCAGACGGCAACACCACCATCCATGTGCTCATGGACAAGAATATTTCCGCGGACAGCGTGGTGGTAGGCCAGGAAGGTAAAGCTGGGAAAGACGGCAAGGATGGGTACATCGGCATCAACGGCAAAGACGGTGTTGATGGCATCACCACCACCTTCATCCGCACCGAAAAAGGCCAGCCTGGGGCAGACGGAAAGAATGGCAAACCGGGAGTGGACGGCAAGGACATCACTCGTATTGTTTATCAGAACGGTCAGGACGGCACCGATGGGAAGGATACCCATACAGTGGCTACTCTTGATGACGGTTTGAAGTTCGCCGGCGATGACGGCCAGAACGATGATTCGAAGGTTATCACTAAGAAACTCAATGAACGGCTGGACATCGTGGGCAAAGCCCAGGGAGACCTGACGGATGCCAATATCGGCGTCACAAAGGATGACAATGGCAAGCTCTATATCCAGCTGGCCAAACATGTTGATCTGGATGATGGGACCCTGCAGGCCGGTGACGCCAAGATCGGCCATTTCACCAATACGGAACTGATCACCAACAAGGGCAACCAGCCTGTTGATGGCAGCTATACGATTGGTCTGTCCAATAAGGACTGGAGTGTAACGGATCCAGATTATGTCAGCGGCCGGGCTGCTACGGAAGATCAGCTGGCCAAAGTCAGCGAAGCCATCAACAACGCCGCTACGGCCGCCGGCAAGCGTACCGTGGTCACGGTCAACGACAAATCCGATCCGGCAGTAGCTGAACCAGGAGCCAATGCCTACGGGGAATATGATACCCAGAATGGCAACCTGATGATTGCGGCCAAAAAAGATAGCGATGGCCTGATGACTTACAATATCAAGCTCAACGACAAGCTGGCTTTGGGCAAAGATGGTACGGACGGCCAGGAAGGCACTCTTGGCCTGACCGGCAAAGATGGCGTACCGGGGACTGACGGCAAACAAGGGTACAGCACCACCATCATCAAAACGGAAAAAGGACAGAAGGGCGAAGACGGCAAGACCGGCAAGGAGAATCTTGCCGGAACGGATATTACCCGTATTGTCTATACCGACAAGAATGGCCAGGATCCCCAGACCGTGGCCACCTTGGACGACGGCCTGAAATTCGTGGGCAACGACGGACAGGAAGTAGTCCGGAAGCTGAATACCATCCTATCCATCAAAGGCGGCATTACGGATGCAGATGCATTGAAGAATGCCTCCACCAAGAACCTGGGCGTCCGACAGAATGCAGCCAAAGATGGCTTGGAAATCGTCATGACCGATACGCCGGACTTTACGAAGGTTACGGTGGGCGGTGACAAGAAGATCGCCATTGGCGGACAGACCAATTCTGATACAAAGAACCCGGCCAACGGCAACTATATCACTGGTCTGGATAACACCAAGTGGGATAAAGACAATGTGGTAGAAAACCGGGCCGCCACGGAAGGCCAGCTGAGCCAGGCCATCACGGACATTTCCGGTAAGGACAAAGGCGGTTTCGGCCTGTCTGACGAAGCGGGCGGCACCGTGAAGAAGGATTTGGGCCAGACGGTTACCGTCAAGGGCGATGGGAAGAACATAGAAACCAAGGTGAAAGGAGATGCCCTGGAAGTATCCCTGAAGAAGGATGTGGACCTAGGTAAGGAAGGCAGCATCAAGGCCGGGAATACCACCATCGACAAAAATGGTGTAAATACCAATGAAGTCAAAGTTGGGGATATTACTATCAATGATAAAGGCATCAACGGCGGGGCCAAGCAGATCACCAACATCGCCAGCGGCATCGACGGCAAGCAATATGCGGAGGCCGGCGACAACAATGCGGCCAGCATCGGAGATGTGAAGCAGCTGGCTAAGAATGAAGCAAAGGCTTCTGAGGCCAAGAGCGGCAAGAATATCACCGTGAAGGATGACCACACGGTGAACCTGAATGATGACATCACCTTGGGCGACGATCCCAATAAGCAGGTTGCCATCCATGGCTCCAATGGCCAGGTAATCATCGGATCTGGTGACGGCGCCCTGACCCTGGGCCAGCAGGGGAACGACGTGGCTGATGGCAACCCTGAAAAAGGAAACTATCTGAACGGTCTGGACAATCGGAAATGGGATGGAGAGCACATCCAGAACGGCCGGGCCGCCACGGAAGACCAGCTGAAGACCGTCAGCGACAAGGTCAGCAGTGGCCGGAAGTTCCAAGGGGATGACGGCCAGGAAGTGAAAGTGGGCCTGGGTGAGACCCTGAACCTGAAGGGCGGTGCCAAGGAAATCAGCAGCGCTGACAACATCGGTATCGTGAAAGGAGATGACAATACCCTGAATGTGCGCCTGGCCAAGGACCTGACGGGCCTTACCAGCGTGACCACGGGTAACACGACCATCAACAACAGCGGCCTGACCGTGAAGACCGGGGATTCCAACCGGAATATTACGGTCCAGGACGGCAAGGTGGATATGGGCGGCAACCAGATCCACAATGTGGCACCGGGGACGGCACCGACGGATGCGGTGAACGTGAGCCAGCTCCAGCAGACCGGCCGGGCCATCAACCAGCTGGGCAGCAGCCTGGACAAACTGGGAAGCCGGGTGGACCGGGTGGGGGCCAATTCAGCCGCCCTGGCTGCCCTCCATCCCCTGGATTTCGACCCGGACGACAAGCTGGACTTTGCGGTGGGCGCTGGGAACTACAGCGGAGCCAATGCCGTGGCCCTGGGAGCCTTCTACCGGCCCAACGAAGATGTGATGTTCAGCATCGGCGGCAGCACCGGCGGGGGAGAGAACATGGTGAATGTGGGGGCCACCTTCAAGATCGGCCAGCACAACCATGTATCCAACAGCCGGGTGGCCATGGCCAAGGAAATCCGGGATTTGAAGGCCCTGGTAGCCCGGCAGGATGGAGAGATGCAGCAGCTGAAGACCCTGATGAACCAGCTGGCAGGAAAAACGGTGATGGCGGTGGACAAAGATGCCCTGTTCCCGGATATCCCGGAAAACCACTGGGCTTATGACTACGTGATGAAACTGGCCCGGGCTGGGATCATCGAAGGGTACGAAGATGGAGAATTCAAAGGGGATCGGATGATGACCCGGTATGAATTCGCTGCTCTCCTGTATCGTGCCATCATGGCCGGTGCCGCATCCAATCCGGAATTGAACCAGGACGGAACCTTGGGCAGATTGGTGAAGGAGTTCGACGGAGAACTGAAGTACATCCGCATCGACGTGATCGAAAAAGACAAACACGGGAACCCTACCATCGAACGGGTGCGGACCGTGGAAGACAGCAAGAAACATCATGGCAAGTAAAAAGCAGGAGGTGCTGCGCGGAATGCGCAGCACCTCCTGTTCCTATAAAACTTTGATTTCTTTCAGCCCTTGGACCAGCCAATTCCCTTGGGCATCCATCAGGCCCCAGCCTTGTTTTCCTTTGACAGGAGCTGTCTTGCCCTGGAAGGAGGCCGCTTGGGTCACTTCTGCCGGAATCCGGACCGGGAGCAAGCCTCCTTCCCGGTCCATCAGACGAAAGCTCTTTCCCTCCTGGATCCAGGTAACTTCGGCACCAGCCCCGTAGGGAATGACCGTTACCGGATCCTGCCAGATTTTGAGCACTTGGCCGCTGGTTTCGGAAACCAGCCGGGTGGAGGACCCTTCTTTGACCAGCATCCGCTGACCGCCCAGGAATTGGATGCCATCCCAGGCAAAGGGCAGGCGCAGGGAACCATCGCTGAGATCCACTACACCGTATTTCCCGCTGGTTTTGTCCTGGATGGCCCCCAGCCCTTCTGCTTCGTCCAGGCCGCCGCCGTTGAGGTCATATTTCCCCGGCCCGAACAGGATCTTTCCCTGCCGGTTGGCGAACCACAGCTCTCCCTTGTCTTTCACGAAAGTGCCCCAGGGAGTCATGGGGAATACAGAATCGTTCCGGTCATCGATGATGATTTGGCCGGACCGGTCGATATAGCCCCGTTTCACCCCGTCCCAAGTCAGGCTCAGGGGTGCTTCTGGATCGTATACACTGGTGTCCCACAGGGCGGAGCCCAGGGCTGCTCCGACGGCACTGGCCCAGTTGAAGGAACGGACTTTGCGCCGGGTCTCTGCCAGGCCGTCCTGGAAAGGGAAGACATGATCATAGGGAGCGGCAAAAAGCTCTTTGCCCTGGGTATCGATGGCTACGGTCCTGCCCTTGCTGTTTTTCACAAAAGCGATGCCTTCACTGAATCCCGTGAGCACGGCTTGGTAGACTGGGGCCAGGACAGTTTTTCCGGAGGCATCCTGGAATCCCCAGCGCCCCTTTTCCTTGAAGGGATAGAGCCCTTCAAGAGAGGCAGGGTCCTGGGCCGGCTGGCCGTCCCGGGTCAAGTACCGAGGCGCTTTTTTGTCTTCCCAAGCCATGATCGATCCGTTTTTGCCAGCTTCCAGCTTTTTGAAATGGGGTGCCAGTAGCTGACGGCCCTGGCTGTCCCAAAGGCCCCAGCGCCCCTGCTGGTCCCTGCCGGCAAAGACCGGTGTCAGGGAAGCCTGCCGGGAGATCCGGTCCAACTGGGGCACTTTCCGATGGGGATTGGGAACTAGGATGTTGCCCAGGATCTCTGCAGAGCCTTCTTTGTCCAAGCTGACGCTGCTGCTGGAATGGGTGGATGTGGTGGAAGAAGAAGTGTGGGTGGAAGATTCTGTCCGGGTGGTGGTGTGGGATTCCCGATGTTCATGGGAATAGATCTCAGCTCCCTTTTCTGCCGCGGCGGGCAATGGAAGGGAAAGAGAAGCTGCCAGAGCAGCCAGGAGCAAAGGGGATTTCAGAGAAGCAAAATGACGCATACCGTCTCCTTTCAGTAAACAAAGATATGAAGATACAAAACAATAAGAAAATTATATCATATAGAATAGTTATCCGTAAAGAAAAAGTGGCTGCTGCTTGCGCAACAGCCACCTATTTTTTTACGCTTCTTTCATGGAATTCAAGATTGCATCTACCAGATCGTTCATGCTCCGTTCTTGGCCTCCGGTCATCCGGGAGTTGATGGTCACTCCGTCCTGGAGGACGGTCATGGCCTTCATGTTGTTTTCCAGGAATTCTGTCATGAGACCGCCTACGGTGCAGGCCCAGGATCCGTTTTCGATGATCCCTACGATCCGTTTCTGCAGGTTCAGGGCCTTCATGTCTTCCAGGAAGTTCAGCATCTTGGGATAGATCCCCAGGTTGTAGGTCACGGAAGCCAGCACCAGATGGCTGTATTTGAAGGCTTCGGAAATCAGGTAGGAAATGTCCGTTTTGGAAACATCGTACATATGGATATTGGTCATGCCCTTTTCTGCCAGTTTGGCTGCCAGGACGGAAGCGGTGCTCTCCGTATTGCCGTACATGGAGGCATAGACCAGCAGCACGCCTTTTTCTTCCGGTTCATAAGTGGCCCAGTGGATGTACTTGTCCACGATGTATTTGATGTTGTTCCGCCATACCGGCCCGTGGAGCGGGCAGATCATCTTGATGTCCAGCTGGCTGGCTTTGCCCAGGAGGTCCATGACGAAGGGCCCGTATTTCCCCACGATGTTGGTGTAGTACCGGCGGGCATCATCCAGCCAGTCCCGGTCGAAGTCCACTTCGTCGTTGAAGATCCGGCCGCCCAGGGCTCCGAAGGAACCGAAGGCATCGGCGGAGAACAGGGTGCCGGTGGTCAGGTCGAAGGAGACCATGGCTTCCGGCCAGTGGACCATGGGAGCGGCCACAAAAGCGATGGTGTGCTTCCCGAATTTCTGGGTGTCGCCCTCTTTCACCACAATCTGTTTTTCCCCTTCCACCCGGTAGCCGAACTGATCCATCAGGGTGAAGGCCTGTTCATTGCTGATCACGGTGGTTTCCGGGTGGCGGAGCAGCACTTCTTCGATGGAAGCCGCATGGTCCGGTTCCACATGGTTGATGATCAGGTAGTCCAGCTTCCGGCCTTTCAGGACTCCTTCCACGTTTTCCAGGAACTGCTTGCACACGGACCAGTCCGCGGTATCGAACAGCACGGTCTTTTCGTCCAGTAGCAGATAGGAGTTGTAGGAAACGCCCCGGGGGATGGGATGGATATTTTCAAACAGTGCCAGCCGGCGGTCATCCGCCCCTACCCAGTATAAGTCATTGGTTAATTTTCTTACACATTCCATAGTTATGCTCCTTTTCTCACTTTACGGGTACGAATTCAGTCTTGGCGGAGTTGCACAGCGGGCATACCCAGTCTTCCGGCAGATCCTGGAATTTGGTTCCCGGCTTCACATCCGCATCCGGGTCGCCCAGATCCGGGTTGTATTCATAACCGCAGCCCTTGCAGACATAGCGGCCTTCCGGCATGTCTTTCAGGATCAGAGGTCTCTTCATCTTGACCATGGGAGGAGCGGGCTTCTTAGGCTGTCCGTTGTTCAGGGCCTTGGCCAGGAGCGGCAGGATCACCTTCACGTCGCCTACGATGCCGTAGTCGCAGTTCTTGAAGATGGGGGCCCCGGCGTTGATGTTGATGGCCACGATGGTGGTGGCATTCTTGATGCCCTTCAGGTGCTGGACGGCACCGGAGATGCCGCAGGCAATGTACAGGTTGCCGTTGAACTTCTGGCCGCTCATGCCCACATACCGGTCAATAGGCACATACTGGAGGGTTTCCGCCACAGGACGGGAGGAACCTACCGCAGCCCCAGCCTGGCGGGCCAGGTCTTCGATCAGCTTCATATTGGCTTTTTCCCCGATGCCCTTGCCGGCGCTGACCACCCGTTCCGCATCGGAGATGGGAGTATCCAGAGGGATGCCCACGGTAAAGTCATAGCCGTCGTTCTTCAGGGCTTCCACCAGGGCTGCCACCTGTTCTTCCGGAGTTCCGTCTTTGAAGATCTGTTTCTTCCGGGCCCCGGTGATGGCCGCATTCTGTTTGGGAGCGCCCCCGTGCTTGGCTACGGACATCTTATCCGTAATGTGGGAGGCGATGACCACCCGCTGGATTTCGTTGGTGCCTTCGTAGATGGTGGTGATCTTGGCATCCCGGTAGAACCGTTCTACATCCATGCCTTTCAGGTAGCCGGTGCCGCCGAAGATCTGGAGGGCATCATTGGTGATAGAGACTGCCGCATCGGAAGCGTACATCTTGGCCATGGCACTTTCCATGCCGTAATCCTGGTGTTCCTGTTTCAGTTCTGCAGCACTGTATACCAGGAACCGGGCCGCCCGGAGCTTGGTGGCCATATCTGCCAATTTGAAGGAAACACCCTGGTTCTGGCAGATGGGGGCATTGAACTGGATCCGTTCCTTGGAATAGTTCAGAGCTGCTTCATAGGCACCCTGGGCAATCCCCAGTGCCTGGGCTGCAATCCCGATCCGGCCGCCGTCCAGGGTAGCCATGGCAATCTTGAAGCCCTGGCCCCGTTTGCCCAGCAGGTTCTCTTTGGGCAGTTTTACATTGTTGAAAATCAGTTCTGCCGTAGCGGAGGAACGGATCCCCAGTTTGTCATAATGGTCCCCGAAGGTGAAGCCGGGCATACCTTTTTCCACGATGAAAGCACTGATGCCCCGAGTTCCTTTCCCCGGTTCGGTGACGGCGAACACCACATACGTATCGGCTTTCCCTGCGTTGGTGATGAAAATCTTGTTCCCGTTGAGGATCCAGTGGGTCCCGTCGAATTCTGCGGTGGTTTCCGTTTCTCCAGCGTCAGAACCGGCATTGGGTTCCGTCAGGCCGAACGCCCCGATCTTTTTCCCAGAAGCCAGGGGCACCAGGTATTTCCGTTTCTGTTCTTCGGTGCCGAAAGCGAAGATGGGGTAGGACCCCAGGGACACATGGGCGGACAGGATGACACCAGCGCCCCCGTCCACCCGGGCCAGTTCTTCCACGGCAATGGCGTAGCTGATGTAGTCCAGCCCGGCACCGCCATATTCTTTGGGGAAGGGGATGCCCATCCATCCCAGTTCTCCCATTTCTTTGACTTGTTCGTCAGGGAATTTATTTTCCTTGTCCAGCATGAACGCAATGGGTTTGATCTTGGTTTCCGCAAAGCCGCGGACTTTGGCACGAAATTCTTCATGTTCCTGTGTGGTGGTAAATAACATACGCGTACCTCCTCTGTCATGGAAAATCAGGCTGTCAGATTCCTTCAAGTTAGTCATAACATACCAATTTAAAAATAAAATTATTTTAATAATAATTCTATCTTTTTACGACTCAATAGTACACTTTTCGTATACGTTTGTCAATGGGAAAAATCAGAAAGTTTCTGCTTCAATCGGTCCAGGAATACCTGGCTGGAACGGGACAGGAGGCGGAATTTCTTCCAGGCCACTACACTGGTGGTGAAAAGGGGCGGATCCAAAGGAATGAACTTCAGGCCGGGGGTCCCTTCCTGGAAGAAGGTGTTGAGGCTGATTAGATTGGTGCAGCCGGTGCGGACCAGAAGAGAAGCATTGCCCAGAAGATCGAACCGGCCGATGGCATGGATCTTGTCCGGGGTGACCTTGCCCTGGGACCAGGCGGTGAAATCAAAGTTCTTGGAAGCGGTCCGGGAGGAAACCAGCAGGGGCATCTGGAGAAAGTCCTCTGGGGTTACCCGGTCCAAGCTGGCCCAGGGACTCTGGCTGCTGGTGACAATCCAAATCTGATCCTTTTCCGGCAGCCGCAGGTAGTTGTATTTTTCCAGGTTGAAGGGCTCGATGAACAAACCAAAATCCAGCAGCCCGTGTTCCAGCCGCTCCTGGACACCATCCGCATTGTTGGTGAACAGTTCGATGGTAAGCCGAGGATAGTCTTGGTGCAGTTCGGCGAAGGTGTCAGTGATCCAGTGCATCACTTTGGTTTCTCCGGCGCCGATCCGGATGCAGCCGGAAAGGTCCATGTCGTCTTCCCGGATCTCTTCCTTGGTCTGGTCCACCAGGGCCAGGATCTCTTCTGCTCGCTGGCGCAGGTGCATCCCTTCTTCCGTCAAGGTGGTGCTCCGGTTGGTCCGGACAAAGAGCTTTTTGCCCAGTTCCTTTTCCAGGTCCGCCATCTGCCGGGACAGGGTGGGCTGGGTGACGAACAGCACATTGGCGGCTTCAGTCATATTCTGTTCCCGGGCCACCGCCAGAAAATATTTCAGGGTACGGATTTCCATGGTTCCCTCCTGCAATAGAAAAAACGTATTCAGATATAGTTGCTATAAGCATTATACATCTTAAGTGGTTTGGAATACAATACAAACAGAACAGGAAAGGAGAAATCATCATGGATCTGAAAGAACTGGAAAAAGAGAGCCCCTTTGCCCTGGGGGAAGAAAATACAGGCTATGCCCAATATTTCGATGGAAAGAGTTATTTGAACATGCTGACCCTGGAACAGGTTCCCACTGCTGTGGTGACCTTTGAACCGGGGTGCCGGAACCACTGGCACATCCATCATGCAGCCAAAGGGGGCGGACAGATCCTCATTGTCACCGCCGGCCGGGGCTACTACCAGGAATGGGGAAAAACCGCCCGGGAAGTGAAAGCCGGAGATGTGGTGAACATCCCGCCGGAAGTGAAGCACTGGCACGGGGCGGCCCCGGATTCCGCCTTCCAGCACCTTGCTCTGGAAGTCCCCGGAGAAGGCACCAGCAATGAATGGTGTGAGGCAGTGGATCCTGAGGAATACGGAAAGCTGAAATAAAAGGAGGCCCCATGGAACGGAAACAATGGTTTTGGCACATGACAGCAGGGATTCTGGCGGTTGTGGCGATAAGCGGAATCGGATTGCAGACAGGGGAGGTTTTGGCCATGGAACAGAAAAAAGAACCGGTCAAGGTGGTACAGACCGCAGGACGGGATCAGCTGGGGACTTTTGCCCCGGATTTTGCCCGGTATAATGATGACATCCTTTTTGGAGAAGTGTGGAGCGCCAATGATAAGCTGAGCCTCCACGACCGGAGCCTGGTGACGGTGACAGCTCTTATCGCCCAGGGGCTTACGGACAGCTCCCTCCAGTATCACATGGCCACCGCCAAAAAGAACGGAGTGACCCGGGAAGAAATGGTCCAGGCCATTACCCAGCTGGGTTTCTACGCCGGCTGGCCCAAAGCCTGGGCGGCGTTCCGGTATGCCAAAGAGGTATACGGAAATGAATGAAAAGGAGGCGGAAAGCCTCAAAAAGACGGCTCTGAGCCAGGAAGAACTCCAGGCGGCCGGCTGTCCGGAAGAGACCATCCGGAAAATCCTCCAGGAAAAGAATGACCGGAGCCAGTGCCGGTGTCTCCGCCAGTACCGGAAGGAGATCCTGGCCAAGCTCCATCGGGAGCAGGAAAAGCTCACCAATGTGGATTATCTCCTGTATCATATGGAAAAATGACGGCAGGGAGAAGAATAAAGGAAAGCGGGAAAAATATGTCCAAGATGCTGATTGTCTATTATTCCTGGTCCAACGGGAATACGAAAAAGATTGCGGAAGAACTGCAGAAGGCAACCGGGGCCGATCTTGCCAGGATCGATACCCTGACTGCCTATAAAAACCAAAGTTACGATGAAGTAGTCCGGGAATCGGAAAAGGATATCGCCAAAGGGTACAAGCCGGAACTGGCCCCTCTGTATTTCCACCTGAAGGACTACGACACGGTGGCGGTGGGCACCCCTACCTGGTGGTATACCATGGCTCCGGCCATGAAGACATTCCTGGAAAGCCAGGATTTCACCGGGAAGAAAGCGGCCTTTTTTGCCACCCACGGAGGTTGGCCCGGCCATGCCCTGAAGGATATGGAAAAAGCCTGTAAAGGGGCTTCTTTCGGTCCGGAACTGACCATCCAGTTCGATTCCACCGGCGGCAGCCGTCAGGTGACCAGCCAGGACAAAGTGGAAGAGTGGATCCGGAAAGTACAGGGATGGAAGTAAGCATCCCATTGGCCGCGGTCTGCGCCGCTGGATGTAAAGCAAACAGAGTAAAGCTGTGAAAGGGGAAAGCATCATGGAAAGAAAAATACTGCCCGGCCTGGAAAAAAAGGCCCTGGGCATGAGTCTTCTGGCACTGGCGGCCGTTCCGGTGATCCTGGCCAGTTCCTGTACGGTGCGTCGGGTAGCAGGGCTTTCTCCTGTGGCAGCGATGAACCGCCAGGCAGTGGTGGAAGCGTCTCGGGCGGATCTGGGCCTGCTCACCTGGCCGGAACAGTTGGATGCTGTCCGGTATGAACTGGAACTTTTGGACGGGATTCCTCTAAATCTGGATCCCGCCCGGGAAGCAGACCATGCCTTATATCGGAACAGCCGGATCTATTCCGCCCAGGCCCTGCTGCCTCTGGAGGAACTCCGGAAGAAACAGACGACTGGCGTCCTGTATTACCGGGTACGGGCTTTTGACCTGGATGGCCGGCCTCTGGGGAACTATTCCCAGCCGGCGGCCGTTGAGAGCAGCCTGCGGAAAGTGGACCGGAATGCCCCGGTGCCTCGGAGCCGGATGGAGGATACCAATGGCTCCCTGCTGCTTTATCCTGTCTATGCCTATACCGGGAACCCGGGAGCAGTCCAGTACGAAGTGGAAGTAACGGACCGGATGCCGGAGAATCCGGAAGGGATCGCACCTTCCCGGTATCGGGTCTTTGCCCAGGTCACCTCTCTTACGGATCTGTATGACGAGGCACCCCGGTTGGGGACCTATTACTGGCGGGTCCGGGGCATGGACAAGGAGGGGAATCCGGTGGGCCAGTGGAGCCTGCCCCAGAAGTTCACCACCCTGCCTTCCCGGAAGATCGGGGTGGGCATCTACGGAGACAGCATTTCCCACGGAGGAGGACATCTTTCTTTCAGTCCCGTGGATTATGCCTACAGCTACAGCCATTATCTGGCCTTTCCTACAGTGAACCTTTCGGAAAGCGGGGATACCAGCGCCATGATGGTGGAGCGGTTCGGACGGGATGTGCGGTCCTTCCATTTGAAGTACCTGCTGATCCTGGGAGGCACCAACAGCCTCCGGGCAGGGATGCCGGCAGAAGAAGTGATCCAGGACCTGGACGAGATCGGCCGGAAGGCGGAAGCCCTGGGTATCCGTCCCATCTATCTCACCCTGCCGCCCATCAATCCCGCCAACATCCAGAAAGCTTTTGACGAACCCACCGCTGACAATTGGCGCCAGTCCTTTGCCCAGGTGAACGCCTACATCCGCAGCCGGGAACATATCGACGTGGCGGCCTCCTTTGAAAACGGGGGAGACCTGCCTACGGAACTGGCCCTGGACGGAATCCACGGCGACTGGAATATGAAACAGGAAATGGCTCAGGTGATCAATGAGGGGATGAAACGATTCGGCGTGCAGAGATCCTGAAACGGCATCTTCCCATGGGAGTAACTGCCGGTATACAATAAAAATAAAACGAGATTTTCAAGGAGGAATAAAATATGAAGTGGAAAAAAGCAATCTCTATCGTTTGCATGGCTCTGTCCCTGCTGGCGGTTACGGCCTGCGGCGGACAGCAGGCTGCCCAGAATGGCGGGGGCAAGGCAGCGGGTACGGCGGCTGCGGAAAAAGCGCCTGCCAAGACCAAAAAGGTACTGGTGGTCTATTATACCAATACCCACCGGACGGAACAGGTGGCCAAGGCCATTGCCGGGGAGACCGGCGGGGATCTGTACCTGCTGGATTTGGAAAATCCCTATACGACCGCAGACTTGGATTACAACAACAAAAGTGCCCGGGTCTACAAGGAACATGATGACCCCAGCCTGCGGAACGTGGCTCTGAAGAACGCCAAACCCGCCAACTGGCAGGACTATGACACCGTATTCGTCGGGTATCCCATCTGGTGGGGCATTGCCGCTTGGCCCATGGATACCTTCGTGAAGAGCAATGACTTCACCGGCAAGACGGTGATTCCCTTTGCCACCGCTTACAGCTCCGGCCTGGGCAGCAGCGCCGACCAGCTGAAGGAAATGGCCGGCAGCAAAGGCACCTGGCTCCAGGGCCGCTGCTTCACCGGCACCATCCAGGACAGCCAGGTGAAGGATTGGGTGAAGAGTTTGGGAGTGAAATAAAAAACGGGGCTGTTGCTTATGCAACAGCCCCGTTTTTTATTTCTTCCCCCTGCAAAGTCCACAGTTTCCGCAGTTTCCTCCGCAGGAACTTTTCCCGGCCTTATGGTCCCTGTACATCTTGCGGATCACTGCCGCAACGATGAGAAAGAGCACCAGGCCCACAATAAATGTACCCATAGGTCATTTCTCCTTTTATGCATTGGCAGATGCTCTGCATCTGCCTTCCTTCGGCCGCTGACCGTTGACAGCTGACTGTTGACAAAATGGGGGTGTGGATCCCCACACCCCCATTATACCTTATTCCGTTACATCCGCTGCATCTTTGATCTGGATTTCCCCGTTATACTTGGGAGCCGGACGGAACAGCAGGTAGATCATGATGGCCAGGACCACACAGGCTGCTGCCGTTCCCAGGGTAAAGGTACCGGTGGAAATGAAGCTGCTGAACTGATAGAACATCAGGGCCATGCAGTAGGCGAATCCGCACTGGTAACCGATGGCGATCAGGGTCCAGCGGCCGTTGTTCATTTCCCGTTTGATGGCGCCCATGGCAGCCACACAGGGAGCGCACAACAGGTTGAACATCAGGAAGGAGTAGGCGCTGAGCACCGAGAAGTCCTGGGCAAAGGTGCCCCAGAATTCTTCTCCGTCTTCAGCGGCATCTGCCAGCCCGTACAGGATCCCGAAGGTCCCTACCAGGTTTTCTTTGGCAATCAGGCCGGTGAAGGCAGCCACAGCGGCTTTCCAGTCACCCCAGCCCAGAGGGGCGAAGATCCAGGCCACTTTGGAACCGATGAAGGCCAGGATGCTTTCATTCAGGGCATCCTCGTCCAGCATGGTGAAGGCACCGTCGTCCCAGCCGAAGCTGGACAGGAACCAGACCAGGATGGTGGACAGCAGGATCACTGTGCCGGCCTTCTTGATGAAGGAGGAGCTCCGTTCCCATACGCTCCGGGCGATGTTCCCCAGGGTGGGCATGTGGTAGGGGGGCAGTTCCATGACGAAGGGAGCTGGATCCCCGGCAAACAGTTTGGTCTTTTTCAGGATGATCCCGGAAATGATGATGGAGAAGATCCCTACGAAATAAGCAGAAGGAGCCACCCACCATTCTCCGCCGAAGTAGGCACCGGCGATCAGGGCGATGATGGGCATCTTGGCGGAGCAGGGGATCATGGTGGTGGTCATGATGGTCATCCGCCGGTCAGATTCGTTTTCAATGGTCCGGGAAGCCATGATTCCGGGCACGCCGCAGCCGGAGCCGATCAGCATGGGGATGAAGGATTTCCCAGAAAGACCGAACTTCCGGAAAGCCCGGTCCAGGATGAAAGCGATACGGGCCATGTAGCCGCAGGCTTCCAGGAAGGCCAGGAAGATGAACAGGACCACCATCTGGGGTACAAAGCCCAGCACGGCGCCTACCCCGGAAATGATGCCATCCACAATCAGGCCGTGGAGCCAATCTGCCACTTCCATGCTGTCCATCAGATCATCAGCAGCAGGGATGAGCATCTCTCCAAAGAGGGTGTCATTGACCCAGTCCGTAGCATCGGTCCCGATGGTGGTCACAGAAACATAATAGACCAGGAACATAATAGCAGCAAAAATGGGAAGTGCCAGCCACCGGTTGGTGACGATCTTGTCAATCTTATCGGACGTGGTCAGTTTGCCCTTGCTCTTTTTGATGTTGCATTCGTCGATGATGGAGCTGATGTATTTGTACCGTTCGTTGGTGATGATGCTTTCTGCATCGTCATCCATTTCCTGTTCCACCGCTTCGATATCCCCGTCGATGTGGTCGATGACGGATTGAGGCAGCTTCAGGGCATCCCGGACTTTTTCATCCCGTTCGAACAGCTTGATCACGTACCACCGTTCCTGGTGGGCGGGAAGCATTCCTTGGGTGGCTTCTTCAATATGAGCCAGGGCATGTTCCACCGGTCCGTCGAAGGAATGCTTGGCCACCATCACCTGCTGGTGCTTGGCCACCTTGGCAGCCAGGTCGGCCGCTTCCTTGATCCCTTCTCCCGTACGGGCAGAGATTTCGATCACTTGACAGCCCATTCTTTGGGACAGTTTGTCGATGTTGATGATGTCGCCGTTTTTCCGGACCATATCCATCATGTTCACGGCCATGACCATGGGGATGCCCAGCTCTGCCAGCTGTGTGCTCAGGTACAGATTCCGTTCCAGGTTGGTCCCATCCACGATGTTCAAGATGGCGTCCGGCCGTTCTTTTACCAGATAGGTCCGGGATACCACTTCTTCCAAGGTGTAGGGGGAGAGGGAATAGATGCCGGGCAGGTCCTGGATGATCACATCCGGATGGCCCATGAGCTTCCCTTCCTTTTTTTCTACCGTTACACCGGGCCAGTTCCCTACGAACTGATTGGAACCGGTCAGGGCGTTGAACAGAGTAGTCTTGCCGGTATTGGGGTTCCCGGCAAGGGCGATTTTGAATTCCATGAAAATACCTTCTTTCCCGTCTATTACTCTTATCAAAATAAGTTAGAAAAACCTAATGCAATGGTAAAAATGTTACAGCTCCTTGACTTCCACCATTTCTGCATCGGCTTTCCGCAGGGAGAGTTCATAGCCCCGTACGGTCATTTCCACGGGGTCTCCCAGAGGGGCCACTTTCCGGATGTGGACTGGTGTTCCCTTGGTGATGCCCATATCCATGATCCGGCGCTTGATGGCTCCGGTGCCGTGGAGTTTCACCACTTCATAATCTTTGCCCGTCTGGGCGTCTCGTAATGTAGTCATTGCAGATTTCCCCTCCTTGGTTTCGTTTTACTGTACAGTGATTTTGGCGGCCATTTCCATACTGATGGCGACCCGGGATTCCCGGATGTTCAGGATCAGTCCGCTGGGGGTGTGTTGGACGATGGAGATCACCGCACCCTGGGTGATGCCCAGATTTTCCAGATGGGTCCGGATCTTGGCAGAACCGCCCACCCGCAGGACAGTCAGATCTTTGCCTTCATCGGCAAATGTCAAGGGCATGTTGCTACCTCTTTTCACAATTTATTCATGAAGCCTTAACTTCATACAGGATATGTTAGCACACACTAACGATAGAGTCAACAAAAATGGCAAAAAAGGGGGCTGTGAGGAAATAAAAATCAATTTCCTCACAGCCCGCGACCGGGGTGTGCAATCTTTCACACCCCCTTTATTTCTCCGGCTTCATCTTCTTTTCCGTAAACGCCTTCAGTCCGTTCAGGGCTGCCAGGAAGACGCCGCCCATCAGGAACCAGAAGAGATGGAAGGTTTCCCAGGTCATGGCTGGCTGAGGGACCTTCAGGGTAGTGGGCCCCTGGGCGATAGCGTACAGGGAACCGATCATCAGCCCCAGGATGAAGTACACCATGGCGGACCGGTGATTGTCCAGGGCGTTCTTCACCAGTTTGATGATGCCCACGATGCCCGCCAGGACTCCGAAACCGAAGATGCACAGCACCGGGAAATAGGACAGGTTCATGTGGAGGAATTCCTTGATGGCGTTGATGATGGGTACATAGAGCCCGAAGATCAGCAGCATGGTGGAACCGGAAATCCCCGGCAGCACCATGGCGCAGATGGCAATCATGGCACAGACGAAGATATAGCCGCCTAACAGCGGCGTCAGATGGGCGATTTCCACATTGGTGCCCTGGCCGCCCGTGGGATTCACCGCCGCAATCACCAGCACCAGTACGATTCCCAGCACCATATAGACAATCCGGCTGGTCCGGCGCAGGCATTCCTTTTCTTCCTTGATGATGAGCGGCAGGGAAAAAATGGAGAAGCCCAGGAACAAGGAACTGAGTTCATAGATCCGGCTGGTGAACAGACTGGCGATGACCAGCACCGAGGATCCCATGCCGATGACCCAGCCCATGCCCAGCTTGGCCAGGAACCGGATGCCTTCCAGCTTCAGCTCCCGGCTGCCATGGGTGAGCACGTACAGGGAACTGATGAATTCATCATAGAAACCCAGCACAAAAGCGATGGTACCGCCGGAAACCCCGGGGACGCTGTCGGCCAGGGCCATGCAGAACCCCCGGACCATATTCAGGAACAAATCCATAATCGTCATCCTTTCTTGGGGCCATGCCCCTCCGTTTCTTTCCTATATTATAAAAACCGGGTTTAAACAATTCCAAAACAAACAGGAAAAAAATAGACAAGATTTGTGTTATAATGATTCATCGGGCTGGCTGTTTTGCCAGACCCGACAGTGAGTCTTAATTATATCGTATTTCAGGAGAAAATAGAATAGCGGAGGAAAATCTCTTTTCCGATGCGAAGGAGGGAAAAGTTTGGATAGAAGCGAACTGAAACTGAAACTCATGGAATTTGCTGCCAAAGGCTTTGAAGTGCCCCGGATGGACATGATCAAGACGCCGGAACAGATCGAAGGGATCCGGAAGGCCGGCAAAGTCAATGCAGAAGTGCTGGATGCCGTGGAAAAGAACATCAAAGTGGGGATGACCACTGACGATATCAACACCATTGTCTACGATACTACCCTGAAGCTCCATGCCATCCCGGCCTGCTTGAATTATGAAGGATTCCCCAAATCCGTGTGCACCTCTGTGAACGATGTGATTTGCCATGGGATCCCGGACCCCAGCCAGGTGCTGAAAAGTGGGGACATCGTCAATGTGGATGCTACTACCATCTATGATGGGTATGTGGGAGATGCTTCCCGGATGTTCATGCTGGGCCGGGTGCCCGCCGAACGGAAGAACCTGGTGGGGATCACCCGGGAATGCCTGAAGCGGGGCATGGAAAATGCCGTGGGCTGGAAGAATACCCTGGGGGACATCGGAGCCGCCATCCAGAATTTTGCCCAGAAGCATGGCTGCAGCGTGGTCCGGGAATTCGGCGGCCACGGCGTGGGCCTGGAGATGCATGAAGACCCCTTTGTATCCCATGTGGGGAAACGGAAAACCGGCATGCTGTTGGTCCCGGGCATGGTGATCACTATCGAACCCATGATCAATGCCGGCAGTCCGGAACTGTGGATCGACGAAATCAACGGCTGGACCGTCCATACTGCCGACGGCAAAGACAGCGCCCAGTGGGAACATACCCTCCTGATCACGGAAGGGGAACCGGAAGTGCTGAGCTGGTAAGCAATCAAAAAACGAAAGGATGAAAGAAAATGACCTTCATGGACCTGGCCAAAGCCAGATATTCTGTACGGAAATTCAATGATAAACCTGTTGAAAAAGAGAAACTGGACGCTATTTTGGAAGCCGGGCGGATCGCTCCCACCGGCCACAACTATCAGCCCTACCGGGTGTACGTGCTCCAGAGCCCAGAAGCCCTGGAAAAGATCCGGGGACTGACCCGGTGCGCCTTCAATGCACCGGTGGTGCTCATGGTCACCGTCCGGAAGGACGAGGAATGGGTGAACCCCTTTGAACACAGCATCCGGGCCGGGGAACAGGATGCCAGCATCGTGGCCACACATATGATGCTGGAAGCCTGGGAACAGGGCATCGGGTCCTGCTGGGTGAACTACTTCCCGGTGACCCAGACCGCTGACGCCTTCGGCCTGGAACTGAACGAAGTGCCTCTGCTGCTGCTGCCCATCGGCTATGCCGCAGAAGGGACCAAACCTGCCCATCTCCACACGGAACGGAGAAGCAATGAGGAATTGGTAAAAGTGCTGTAAGAGAAAAAGGGGGTGCTGCACAGAACGGTGCAACACCCTCTCGCTGTAGAGCCGTATAGCGGTTCCTGACTCATATAGGCTCATCTTCTGAATCATAAAAGAAGTCAGATACGGCCCTGACGGGCCTTGAGATATCAGAGGTCAACTTTGTACGATTTAGAGGCAAGACCGGTCTGCTTATCGCGGCCAAGCTGACGTCTGACATCTGACAGGCCCGTCAGGGCCGTGTCTAGCTTCTTACACTACGATATATCATACTGTACAAGGTTCTATCTATACGGTAGGCGGTCAAATCTTACCCCAGAGATGGGATGAGGACCATGGACGAAACAAATCTAACTTTATTTTTGTTAATCGTCCTGGTACTTCTTTTGCAAAAAAGAAATTAACCGCCCCACGCTCCCAAGCTAGGCGGTTAATTCTCAACTAAGCTATGGGGCTGACCTACTGGACAGGTCCCTGGTTCCATTGTATCATAGCTTTCTGCGTTTGCAAGGCTGAAGTAATCAGGCTACCATCAGATTTTTTCTCCCGCCAGAACACGCTATGCTGCACCGTAACTATCCAGAGTTCTTCGTTTGAATCCATTTGCTGTTTCATGGATTCGATAGATGCCGGACAAGGAAACCATTTACCGGGGGCAAATGGACATAAGCTTACAGTCTCTGGTCACTAGTCTCCAGCCGATGGAAGGAAACTGCAGGGTGGGTTCCTGGAAATATACGGAACCCGCAGGCCGGGAAGGGCGTGCCTGGGGCCCGCCCCTACAGCGTCAGGGTCTGGCAAACCGATAACAACGTATTTCATCGATTGGCCGCACCCTGCAAAAACCAGGACCCTCCGGAGTATTACGTTGTTAGCGGTCCATGGACAACGACGACGTAGACCAACTATATAAAGTCAAGCCAATTTTAAAATAAATTTCAGTT
>ERZ791914.930-NODE-930-length-23726-cov-2.748173_pt1 | contig 23726 bp, 20 predicted proteins | sample MGYA00510140_ERZ791914 | MGnify/ENA primary metagenome ERZ791914 (study PRJEB30046, sample SAMN00792079) | human gut metagenome | study: EMG produced TPA metagenomics assembly of the A metagenome-wide association study of gut microbiota in type 2... | reverse complement strand
TTGCAAGGTTCTTAAATTATAGATAGTATATATAATCAGATTTTGGATTAATTCGTCTAAGGTTCTGAAAAAAGATTGCAACATCACGATGATTGTTGTAATCTTTTTTTATTTACATTTCCTTACTATCTCCATGAGACATACTTTTGGGTAAAAAAGTTTATGTCTTCCATATCAATAGATATCACTGCCAATTACAAGCAAGTAGACGAGGCTATCAAGAAAATAGAGGAACTAAAGAAGGTCTTGAAGGATGTCCATGTGGATGATCCCAGATCGAAAGTCATATTGTCCCAGATAGAGGATCAAAAGAAGGTGATCGACGAGCTTACCGAGCAGATACGAAAGCTAAAGGAGGAGCAAGCCCAACAAGTCCAATCGGCTATCAATGATAGCAAGAGACAAGAGCAAGAGATAGCTAGGCTTGCGCAATCCTATAAGGCGTTATATGAGCAGATGAACGCCGAGGCCGGAAAAACCAAAAGAACGGTCGAGGTAATTCCTCCGTCTGCCGCCCAGACGCAAGCTACCGCCCAAGTGAACCAACAGAGATCGGCTTATGACAACCTTAACGAGGAGATCACCAAGGTAAACGGGACATTGGATCAGCATGTGGCGAAGCTTATCCGAGAACAAGGCTCATTGGCTAAGGTAAAAAACGAGCTGGCCAATCTAGCCAAGCAGGAGAAAGACAACGGATCGTTAAACGATAAGCAAAAACAAAGAAGGGAGGAACTTACCAGATCCTTATATGAGTACAAGCAGAATATATCCTCTCTCCAGCAATCCATACGTAACGACGTAAAGCTGAACAAGGCCGCTCAAGGATCTATTGATGAATTGTCTCTATCCTTGGGGAAGATGAGGGATCTTTATCGTTCCATGAGCGCAACGATGCAATCCTCTTCTTTTGGGAAGGCGTTGCTGTCAGAGATAAAAAACGTGGATGCGGAAGTCAAGCGGCTTGACGCTTCTCTCGGCAATCATCAAAGAAATGTAGGTAATTACGCTAGCGCCTTGGATGACGCAAGCGTCTCCCTTAATGACATGATGCAAAACATGTCGGCACTTCCCGGTCCTATAGGGCAATCTGCTTCCGCTATGCAAGGCTTGACTAAGGCATCCTTGCGATTTATCGCTACGCCAATAGGGGCGGTTTTGGCTGGGATATCGTTGGCTCTTATGGCCTTGACTTCTTGGTTCAAACGGACAAGGGAAGGTGAGGAAGCGTTGAATGTCACGAGCGCTTATTTCAAGCAAACCTTGGATTCCATATTAGATGTGGTGGATGATGTTGGAGAATGGCTTTATAAGGCGTTCACGAAGCCTAAAGAGGCTATGAAGGATCTTGTTAGCTTCTTGGAAGGACAGGTAATGAACCGTCTTAACGCAACGGCTAAGATCGGGGCGGCTATATGGAAGATATTTGGAGGTAAGGTAGGAGAAGGTTTGAAGGATTTAGGGAATGCTATCGCACAAGGTTTTACCGGTATAGAGGACCCCTTGAAGAAAGCTTCCGGACTAATGGATGATATCATTGATAAATCAAAAAAGCGAGCAGATTTAGCTAAACGTGAGAATGAATTAGAGAATAGACAGCGATCATGGCTGGTTAAGAGATCCGAAATAGAGGCAAGAATAAGCGAGTTGAGGGAGAAATCTCAAAATGCGGCTTATTCAGATAAAGAACGTCTGGAAGCCTCAAAAGAAGCCTCTAAGTTAGTAGAAGAAATGTATAATGAGGAAGTAGATATGGCTCAAGAACGTTTTGATATCATAAAAGAGACAAATTCCTTATCACATTCTAATGGAGAAGCGTTGCAGGAGCAAGCGGAAGCAGAGGCAGACGTAAATAAGCAATTAGCGGAAAGAGCATCAAGACTTCGTGAATTGTCTAGTCAGCAGAGAGAAATAGGTAACAGGATTAAAGCCCAAGGCGTTAGCGCCAATAAAGAAAAGGTTGAGACCTCCGAGAGACTTATGGCTATAGAGGAAGGCCGCAAGAAGATCCAAGATAAGGAATTGGAGGTAGAGATGCAGATCCAGCAAACCCGCATAAACGCTATGAAAGAGGGATCGGATAAGCGTATCGCCCAATTAAGGCTTGATTATAAGAAGCAGACACAAGAGGTTACGAAATTAGGGGAGGTGTTCTTGAAGGCTCAACAGGAGATCGAGAGAAAGGCGTTCGAGGCGGCTAATCCTAAAGCCAAGGAAGAAGGGAAGGCTTTTAATCCCACAACAACGAAGGTTTCTGAATTGCCACAGGAGCAATTACAGCTACTTGCTGATATGTTAGCGGCTATAACGATCGAGACACAGGCTAAAGAGACTGAGTTACTCAAGGGTACATTGGATAAGTATAAGGATTACGCCAAACAAAGGGAGGATATCGAGAAGCAATACAATGAGGATGTCAAGTTTTTGCAGAGCCAGAGAAACGAGGAGAACGCCAAACAGATAGACTCCGCTTTAGAAGAGGCTGACAAGAAAAGGAAGGAGAGCCTATCTAAGATCAACCTAGAGGAACTCAAGGAGAATATAGATTGGACTTCCGTGTTCGGCAACCTTGACAGAGTTGCTACCGAGGCATTGTCCGGAATCAAGGAAAAGCTCCAACAATACCTTCAAGACGCTGTCGGAACCATAAGCAAGGAGGATTTCAAGACGGTATCGGACGCTATCGAGCAAATCAACGAGGCCATGACCGATCGAAAGCCTATCGATCAATTACGCCAAGGGTATGATGAGTATAAGGAGACAATAGAGGAAGTGGCCGTCGCTCAAAAAGAGTTGAATGATCTGGAGTCTAGAGGGGCCGCATCCAAGGAGGCTTTGGAGATGGCGAACAAAAAATTGACGGAATCGTTAAACAAGCGTAGATCCTCCTTGGTCAAGATGACATCGGCCATAAACTCCATGGGAGAGAAAGGGCAGGATATCGTTGCTGCTGGGAATAATATTGCTGATATGCTCACCGACTTGGGTGTTTCCGTCCCGGAATCCATATCCAAGGCTTTGGACGGAGTGAGTCAAGTCATGTCCAGTCTGGCTAGCATAGATCTCACCAAGCCGTTTAGTGTCATTACGTCCGCTACCGGTATAATCGGAGGTATCGGCAAGGCCATAGGAGGATTGTTCGGTGGTGGTAAGAATGTAGTGGCTCAAGAGACGATCGATAGCTATAATGACCTCATGGAGGTGATGGATGGCGTTATCTCCCGTCAACAGGAGTTACTTGACGGATTGAGTGGGGCTGATGCGGTGGAAGCTTACAATAAGGCTGTGACGCTTATTGAGAAGCAGATTGACATGACAAAAAAATTAGGATTGGCTCAACTCAATGCGGGATCAAGTGCGGGGTCTCACTCTTACGGATATAGGGCTGTCAGGGATTTGAGGGCTTATGACAAGGAGCTGAGGGCTATCGGTATCAATCTGGACTCATTGGGAGGTCGTGCGGAGGGATTATTCGAGCTTGATCCAGAAGTGATAAGGCAACTTAGGGATGATGTTCCGGAAGCATGGCTAAAAATTGATGATGATGCTAGAGGATATGTTGAGACTTTGTTGGAACTGGATGACAAGATGAAGGAGTTGGAAGAGGACAGTAAGGAAGCTTTTACTGGCATATCTTTCGATTCCGCAAGATCAGAGCTTAGAAATCTCTTGTTGGATACAGACACCACGATGAAAGAAGTATCGGAGCATTTTGAGGACTATATGAGACAAGCCATTGTCAATACTATAATTGACAAGACATTAAGTGAAAGAATCAAAAAATGGTATGAAAAATTCTCTGAAGCTATGGCTGATGGAGAGTTAAGTGATTTAGAAAAAAGGAATTTACAGGAAACCTATAAAAAGATATACGAGGATGCCGCCAAAGAGAGGGATGCTGCATTTGAGGCCGCAGGGCTTGAGAAGGAGACAAAGACAGAGGATCAAAAGGCTACCGCCAGAGGTTTCGAGACCATGACACAGGATCAGGCGGCGGAGTTGAATGGGCGTTTCACGGCGTTACAGGAAAGTGGAAATGTAATCTCGGAGCAAAATTTGACACAGACATCCTTGTTGTCAAGTATTGTTACCTCTATTGGAGGTGTTTTGTCCGCCAATGATTCCGTAAGGGATATAGCGGGAGAGATACGGGATTTTCAAGTTCAATCGTTTTTGGAAATACAAGAGATAAATGACACGACAAAAAGCATAGATAAGACATTAAAGAAGATGTCACAAAACATAGAACAAGTGAAAATAAATACGGGAGGGATATAATGATAGGGCAATTATATATAAATGGAAGTGACGCATACATGATGTATGGTGTCATCATGGGGGATGGTTTCATTGAGAACATATCGATGGCCGCTCCATTAAAAGAGTTTGTTGAGAATGATAGCCGTCTTGAGCATGGCAAGAGAATGATAATATCCAATCCTCGGTTAGCTAGCCGCAACGTGAACCTTACTTTTACGATAAACGGAAAGACACCAGAGGAATACCTAGATCATTATAGGGCTTTCGTAGCGGAACTGCATAAGGGTAACGTTGCTCTACGTGTGCCTGCATTAGGGGAGACCTATAAGTTGGTATACCTAAACTCAGCGTCATATGCCTTGGATGGATCTCGCACCGTCTCCAAACTGGCTTGCAAATTTGTCGAGCCTAACCCATATGACAGGGCGTAGCAACAAAATTACAACAATCCCGCCATTGTTTTTTTTAGGTCCGCTTGATTTTTTGCCATCCCCCTTATATGCGTGAACTTTGAGTTCATGATCGAGATTAAGGACATATCTGGCAATACTCGTTTCTCGACTCCTATAAACCGGGGCGCAAAGGGGAGATTCACCTTGATGAAGGAGGACTATATAACCCTTCCTTTTAGCGTTGAAACGCCTATTGATTTCAAGCCGGGCGACTATGTGGACATGAGAGGGGTACTCGATGACGCTTTAGGAGGTAAGTTGTCCAAGGTATATAAATACCTATCCTTGCAGAAGCCCAATGTGGTGCCGGGAAAATATGATTATGAGTTAAGGTTGGACGCTTATTATTATGAGTGGAACACGAAGATATTCAAGTATACCCCGGAAAATCATGGACAGGAGGCAGGATGGAACCTTACCGCCACTCTTGACACGCAACTGGGCGTGTTCCTGCGTAACCTTAAAGCTAACGGATATACGTATAACGGCGTCGATTATGACTTTGATATAGACAACACGGTCGAGAACAAGGCCGTGTTGATGTCTTATGACAATATCCACCTTTTGGACGCCCTTTTCTCGATGGCCGCCGAGGACAAGTGGAATTGCGACTGCTGGATAACCGAGAATATTATCCATTTCGGGCGTTGCGAGTTCGGTGACGCCGTAAAGATAGAGTTGGGCGTGGAGGCTTCATCCATGACCCGTAACGATAGCAAGGGTACTTACGCAACACGTATATACGTGTTCGGAGGTACCAGAAACATCCCTGCCAACTATCGTCCGGTAGATGAGCATACCGTAGTCAACGGTGTCGTGCAAAAGCGGCTCATGCTCCCGTCCGGGACACCGTATATCGATGCCTATACCGGCATGACCAACGCCGAGGCCGTGGAGGACGTGGTGGTATTCGATGATATCTATCCCAGACGGATAGGTACGTTGTCGGATGTTAAGACCGTGAACAGGAACATAGAGACGGACGGAGAGGTGACGGGGACTTTCAAGGCTTATCAATACAAGGATACCGGATTGGTGTTCAAGGATGAATATATCATAGAGGGCGAGAAATTGAAGGTCACGTTCCAATCCGGGAGACTTAATGGCATGACTTTCGGAGTCACTTTTAATCCCGAGGGATCGGAACCCGTCGAGCAATTATGGGAGATCGTCGCTAACGAGGATTATGGCCGCTTGTTACCAGACGATGTGATCCGTCCGGAGAACGGCGATAAATATATACTTTCCGGATTCAATATACAATTAGTGTCCGACCAATATATACCGGAGGCGGAGGCGGAGCTTCTGGCCAAGGGTAAAGAATATATAAAGAGAACCAGTATTGACGATGGCACGTACCCGACTACGTTGGACTCGGAATGGGTCTATCAAGACCAGATCAACCGGACTTACGACGTGGGGCAGAGGATGCGGATGGTCAATCCCGCTTTCTTCTCGTCGGAAGGGCGTATCAGTCGTGTTATAGGCTGGGAGATGAGCCTTGATATCCCTTATGATTCTCCTGTATATACTATAGGCGAGAGCACTCAATACAGCCGGCTTGGTGAATTGGAGGACAAGGTTGATTCCTTGACTTATAAAGGACAGACATATACCGGTTCAGGGGGAAGCGGCGTATACGTTATCCGTACCAATGACTCCACCCCGGCAAGCGACAGCAACGTATTCTCCGCCCTTCGCTCATTGGCTACCTTCCTCCGCAAGGACAAGCCCGATCAGACCAAACATCTCATCAAGTTCCTCGGGGGACTTATATCGGACAACATCGAGTCGCAAGACTTCGCGGCCGGGCCGTTCGGTACCGGGTTCGTGGTGAAAAGAGACCCGAAGACCGGCAAGTCGTACATCGAGGCTGACGAGATCTACATCCGTCTCAAAGCCTATTTCGACACGTTGGAGATCAAGCACCTCTCTCACGTGGGAGGGCGTATCGTATTATCTCCGGCGAGCATGGAGTGCATTAGGGTGGAGGAGGTATCGGTAGAGCTGGATGCCTTATATGACTTTAACGGCGATCCCTTATATGACACCGAGAATAGCCGGTTATACTCCTTGGGGGGATCGGCTCGTGCCACCACCAACGTGTACAGGTGTTATTTCCGGCAGACCGACGGGGAGAGGGAGATCGTAAATTAGTTCGCTATCGATGACATGGCCCAATGCCGAGAGTTTAACGTGAAGACCGGGATATCCCATAATGTCCGTAACCAGTATTACTGGCGCAGGGTCGTAGGCTTGGGGGGTGATTATATAGACTTGTCGATGGATGATTGTGACCCCGGCAGCATGGTCCCGAAGGCGGGTGATACGATCGTCACGATAGGCAACAAGACGGATACCAATCGTCAGCATGTAGTTTATCTATCCTCCTACGACGATGACGCTCCGTGCTTCAAGCTGTATTCCGGTATCAACTCTTACTCGATGTTGAATAAGGAAGTGACGGTCATTTCCCCGAACGCCGACAAGAACGTATTCACGGGCAAGGTAGTCATAAAACCGGGGTCTGCCGGCTTCGAGAACTTGACAGACAAGCCGGACATGGAAGGCATAAATAATTCCATCAAGAATGCCCAAGAAGCCGCCTCCGCCGCCCAAGAGGCTATCGAGGGAGTGCAAGGCTCGGTGGATGATTTCAAGTATTACGTTGATAACACCTTCGCCGATGGAATCATATCGGAGGCGGAGACCAAGGATATCGCCCGCTATATAGATATCGTAAACAACGAGAAGGCATCGTCATTGGCTACATATAATGAGTTGAGGATCAATCCTTATCTTGACGGGGCAGAGCTTGTCTCCTTGGATAATGCCAAGGAAACCCTGTTCTCTTCCATAGATAGCCTGATCGACGCCGTAAACAAGGCCATAGCGGACAAGAAGGCCACGGAAGAGGAGATAGCCGATATAAACGATAAATACACGGAGTTCAATACCGCTTGCGGTAATTTTTATTCCGCTGTGGAGAACGCTAACAAAAAAATACAGGATAATCTTAAGTCATACTCGGATAACGCCCAGAAAGCCGCGGATGAGGCTAACAAGAACGCTACGAGCGCGATGGACAGCGCCAATACCGCCAAGAGCAATGTCTTGGGCTTGAAGGACTTCACGGACGAGGCATTCGAGGACGGGATTATCTCCAGATCGGAGGCGGTGGCCATAGGAAAGTACACCAATACGGTGAACGCCACCAAGAAAGAGGTGGAATCAACCTACAACACGTTATATACCAACCCTTTCCTTTCCGGTACCCCAAAAACGGATTTACTGAACGCCAAGGTGACGTTCATGGGAGCGGTGGATAACCTGTTGGCATCTATACAGACGGCCATTTCGGACGGTAAGACGACAATAACCGAGAAGGAGATTGTCGATAGCAAGTTCTCCGCGTTCAACAGCGCCTATGCCTCACTTGCCACGGCCATAGAGAACGCAAACAAGGCGATTCAACAGAAGATCAAGGAGGAGGCGGTCAATGAGGCCTCCGATGGTTTTATCTCCGATATCGAGACGATTACCGAGGCGGACAAAAACGAGATGGCCAAACAATTGGGATACGCGGATTACGCCTCGATGAAGGAACAAGCGGCGAAGGGCAAGACCCTCATAAACGGGGCATCTATCAATACCCAGTTGATAGATACGGACTTGCTCATCACTTCTCTCGTTATAGCCAAGGCGATAAAAACAAGTAACTTGAACGTAAATGATAAGTTCATAGTTAAGACCGATGGCTCCGTGGACATGAACGGCATCTTTCACTCCCTTGGTACTAAGACGGAGCTTGTCATCTCTAACGGTTATTTGAGGATCGCCTATAACGGGGAAGAGATCATGCGTTTCGCCGTGAACCAGAATACGGGTATGCCAGAGCTGAATATGCACAAGGGGGATAAGAGCGTGTTTATCTCCCCGGAGAAACTTGTGTTCGGTTTTGGCTCAGGGAATAATTTCTTGACTCTTAATCCCAGTGACATTGGAGGGGGAGACGTGAGAAAGAAAAGTGATGGGACCTTGTATGTGACCACTGGAGAAACCTCCTTGATAACGGTTGGGATCTACGTGTCTCCGCAGGAGGGAGGTACGACAATCCCTACACCGGGATCTATGCTGTTCAAATACGAGGGAGAGCAGGAGTACGTGGAGGCTATACCCAACGATGGGTATGAGTTCTCCAGATGGAGCGATGGTGGCGCCCAACGCCATTTGGTTACATGGGATGTCTCAGGCAAGGGGATAACCGCGTATTTCACCAAGATACAGGTGACTCAATATACGGTGACCCTGATAGCCAACCCGCAACAGGGCGGTACCGTGTCTGGAGGAGGTGCCGCCGACAAGGGGACGGTACGCGCGGTATCCGCTACCCCCGCCTCCGGTTACCGCTTTGTCAACTGGAGCGATGGGGGGAACCAGACCCACAACGTCACTTGGGACGCTAATAAGACCTTGACCGCTAATTTCGAGAAGGCTATTATAACGGGTGACGAGATATTGTTGGGTACCTCGTTGACATCAGGCACGTATACGAGCGTGTTGAAGAAGGGGACGGGTACCTTGACGGCTTCCACTTCCGGCGGTAATATGACGGTCATGTCCTCGTCCGGCAATCAGGGATGGGTGCTGTTCAACAAGGGATATCTCGGGAGCAAGTTGTCGCAAGGGCATATATACAGGCTAAGTGTCACGGCCAAGGTCGCTTCCGGTACGGTCACTTTCTTGGCCGGCATAGGCTCTATAGACTCCGGAGGAGAGTTCAACGACCTTTCCTCGGGAGATATGATCTATGGCGAGCAGATAACGACATCCGTAAAGACCTTTGTCGTGGATATAACGGTCTACAAGAGAGATAGCACGGTAAGCGACGCGGTGGCTATGTCGTTCTTCCCCGATAGTACGGCCACTATAACAATAACGGGTATATCGTTGAAGGAGGTGTGATATGGGAATCATTAACAAGACAACAGATAAGATAAACGTCTTGCTTGACAAGATAGCGGATATTCCAGAGGAGGGTCTGGCAGGGAAGACCCCAGTATTGGAAGACGTGAGAGTCACCACCCTATCCGCGGGTAGCGATGCCACTGGCGATATCGTTAGAACCGGGGTTGATAGTGAGGGAAACCCATCGTACGTGATAAATCTAGGTATCCCACGAGGTAAGGACGGGACTTCTGGAGGTCCCGCCAGTATAGACTGGACCAATGTCCTTAATAAGCCAGAATGGATAATGTCATCCACTAAACCATCATATACGGCCGATGAGGTCGGGGCATTACCCTCAAGCACCTCTTTCAAGACGGTTAACGGGGAATCCATATTGGGTGAGGGTGATATAGAAATCTCATCCGAGGGAGGAAACGGCGTAGGACGAAACTACCCCGGTTACAAGAACGCCGAGATATTCAACGATTACGAGAATAACAAGGCCGCCGGAGCCTACGCCCACGCCGAGGGCATGAATACGAACGCTACCGGTCCTAGATCTCACGCCGAGGGGCATAAGACAAATGTTTTCGCAGCTGACGCCCATGCGGAAGGAAGGGAGACATGGTGCGTAGGGCCACAAGGCCACGTGGAGGGCTCTTATTCCATTTGCCTAGGAGGCAACTCGCATGTGGAAGGCACGGCTTTCCAAGAAGGCCTGCAAGGAGAAGGCGTTAGGCCCGTATTATTGAATGATGAAGAGACCATAAGAACCTTCGTAGAGACTTTCGGTACCGATAATCAAGATAATTATAACAATACTTTTTTGATACGATTCGAGCAGTTGTACAAGGATTATTGCGTGCATATAGCCTTGGGGGAACGAAGCCACGCTGAGGGGGCCAATAATTTCGTATGTGACAATACGAGCCACGTGGAGGGATACAATAATATATGCGGGGATTTGTATTTTGCCCATAGCGCTCCGCGAGTCCATAAGGCTAACCATGTAGAAGGGGTGAATAACGTTCTCTATTCTGGGAATAAATCATCAATTCAAAATTTTTGCGTACATATAGAGGGTGAGACTAACATTGTTTATGGTGGATGTTCTTACTCCCATATAGGGGGGAAGGATTGTAAGGTCGGCGACCTTTCTCAAGAAGGGATGTCTCGCTATTCTTTCGGACATGGTTTAGGGATAGTGCTGAAAAATGACTACTCGACATCTTTCGGACGTTACAACCTCTATGAGATCGAAGGGAAGAATGTCCTATTTTCGTATGGTATTGGAGATGATGGACGGAGAGATAACGCCTTATCTATACTGGAGGATGGAACGGTGGTGATTCCCCGGCTGGACGGGGGAAGTGTCAAGGAGCAAATAGACGCGGCCATACAGCCATTGATCAACAAGGTTAACAACATGTATAAAGAGCTCACCGGGATTATAGACGAGCAATCCAAGCGAATACAAGATTTGTTAGCCTTGATACCATCGGTGAAGGTTGAGAATGACATATTGATGATCGGGACACCCAAGGCCTTCGTGATAGGTAGCCTGCTTGTATTGACAAGGAACCTTCCGGCCGGCGTTTCCGATGATACGCTTACGATTACCGATACGTCGGTGGAGGTAGATAATGATATATTAACAATTAAATAAACACTAAGGATATTATGAGCACGATTAAAAAGGTAAACGTAAACGGGCAAGAGTATGATTTGGCCGGTTCTGGAGGCGGTGGGGTTTTGATCGAGATAACCCACTCGGAACTAGTAGCTCTTAGGAATAGTGGCGGTCTTGTTCAAGGGAATAAATACCGGATAACGGATTATAACGCCGTCTTTAACACGTTAAGATCAGCGGGACATCAATTTGATATCGTAGTGGAGGCATTGTCTTCATCTGAGCTTTCCGAGAAAGCCTCCGCTATGATACATGAGGGGGATGTATATTTCGAAAACTCCCATCTGGATCTATGGACTGTCTATTACTCATTGGATAACGACACTTCTCGCTTTAAAGAGGCATCGGCTTCTGGAAAAGGCTTTATCTGGAGATTAATAGATGAGTATAATAACGATGTATGCTTCGATTTCAAGAACGCCCTTTTCACGTTGTCATCTTCTGATTTTGATTTTGTCACGAGTGATTCATTGGATTTTTATCTGTTCTCTCATTTAGAGACGGGAACCCCATCCCAGTCGGACATCAAGGATAAAACAATAGTGAGATCTGGTTCCGTTTATAATAATATTGTAAAATTCAAACTAACATCATCACCCAAATTGGTGTTTGGTTGCGTAAAAGGACTCTTTGATTCAATATCTCCTTTTTTACTGTCTTGTAATCGAATTGAGGCTATTGAATCTGTTATTGTGTTTGGTATGAGCGCTAGTAAGTTTGCCTCCAGTAAGATTTGTCTTGGCGCTAAAGTCATTTCAAAAAAAACGGTATCAAATATAATCAATTCTGTTTTTAGCGCTTCATTGACGCTTGAGGGAACTTATTCTATTAATAATACAAACATATGCGATATAAATAAAATATCTTATGAAGGCGATATTACAAATTGCTTTATTTATGGAGGACTTAGAAAGCCATCATTAAAATGCTCAACGATGAATAACGTATCCGTAAAAATTATTGCTACAAATAATAATACATTGTTGACTCTTTCCGATCGATTGGATTCTGTCGATGTTTACGCCAAGGAGAATGAATCTGGATCTTATGATATAAAAATCGTAGACCCGTTTGCGCAATAACATGGATAAAAAAAGGATATGGAAGCTATTCGCATAGGAAACGACATCAATATAGAATGGACCATCTTCCGGGACGGTAAGCCCGAGTCTTTGGATGGCAAGAACATTAGCGTCTTCATGACCAATGGCTATAAGAAGATGGCGGTAAAAGACCTCCACTTCCGGGATAACGTGATACGATTCACCTACCTAGGCAAAGACCAAGATTATAGCGGCGTCTATACGCTGACCCTTATCGAGAACAAAGGGAAGGAGGGCATGTACACCGTAGACGCTTGCGATGCGTTCCGTCTTATCCCACGGTCGTGCTCCGTAGGTGGAGATACGGGATGCGGCAGCGTCAAGGTGACAACGGTAAAGCTAACGGGAGATATATCCGTTCCTGCCGTAGGGACCGGAGATTATGAAAGTATGACCAATAAACCACGGATCAACGGGGTTGAGTTGGTCGGGGATAAGTCCCTAGAGGAGTTAGGGATACCCATTCTACCTGATAATATCGTAACCGATGCCGATTACACGCATACGGATAACAACTTGACGGACGCTCTTTTGGAAAAGCTCGACGGATTGAGTAATTACGATGATACGGCGTTAAGAGAGGCTTTAACCTCCGAGATCATCAGGGCGAAGGAGGTAGAGGGGGATCTTGACACGGCCATAAGGAAAGTGGCTTCCGATCTGTCCACGTTTATAACGGGAGATCCTGATGCGGACAATATCATCAACAGATGGCAGGAGGTGGTGGAGTTCTTGTCCGGTATGACAGAGGATAAGGATATGGCCGGAGTGTTGCTGGATTTGAAAAAACAAATACTTGCGGAGGTCACGAGTATCTTGTCAGGTTATTACACGTCCGGACAGATTGACGATAGGTTTGTCGAGAAGATCAAAGGGAAGGGACTTAGCACAAACGACCTTACGGATGAGCTGTTATCTAAGATCAACGGCTTATCTAACTATGATGATGAATGGGTCAGGAGTGAGATCGCCTCTATCAAGGCGGATATCGACACGTTATTGGGTGATGGAGCGAGCGACGCTATAGATACCTTCCATGAGATCGAGCTTTTTTTGCAGGGTATTACTGATAAGGAAACCCTAACCGGTCTTCTCAATGACTTGCGTGCGGAGATAACGGCTTTGATCCCAACCAAGACATCCCAATTAACAAATGACGATCACATCGTAAAGGACGCTAATTACGTCCATACGGACAATAATTATACTGACGAAGATAAGGGTAAGTTGGATGGATTGGATAATTACGACGATACGGATATCCGGAATCTGGTCACCGGCCTAAGGACGGACGTTAATAAGTTAAAGCCCGTTGTCACATCCACCCCGTCTAACGGCCAGATAACCATAACGCCGGACAAGGCCCAAAACGAAGATCCGGACGTGTCGATAACGCTGGAGACCAAGGGAGACAAGGATAAGTCTCTGATGGCCGACGGTAAGTACCGCAAGCTGCCCGTGTACGGGAGGAATCTGTTGTTGGGATCGGGGAAGGAGGTAAGTAACTCTAGTTACAAAATCGCTGATTATTGGTTGGCGGAACAGATACCCGATGGGACGCAGGTCACTGTAACTATATGGGGTGAGATAGGGGACGGCAAAGAGTCGTTCGACTTATTTAATTCTGGAGCGTATGTGGGGTCATTAGCCAAGTTTCTTCCTACAGATTTTGTAAATGGGAAAGCTCACAAGACATTTAAATGGCTTACTACTTTAGTTGGTCATCAAGCGGATAATACACGTCTTGTTATATTTACCACTCCAAATACAGTTACCTCTACCTCCACCATCCACAAGATCAAGCTCGAGTACGGCGACATCTCCACCGAGTGGTCTCCAGCTTGGGAGGACATCCCGGATATAGAGGAGCGGTACGCCTACGGTGTAGAGTGGGACATGGCTTCGTCAAGCCCGGACGGGAAGCGTGTGGGGAATATGCAATTGCATAGGGAGTTGCCGGTTCAGAGCGGGATGATACGCTGTATTATTGATAATAATGGAGGTATTGTGAGATACAATGACGAGGCAGTTGATGATATTCTAACACAATCGGCTATGGTTGAGATCCCTGAACATTGGTTTAAATTATATACAAATGGTACTAAGTTTAAAGCGATGTTCTCTGCAATACCTTTACCCGGATATAACCACATAGATAAATTTTACATATCTACTATGGAGGCTAGAATTTATCGTAATAATTCGACTTTGTTTAGTTCTAAAGGTGTTAATTCTACTGATTCTAGCGTCCGCGGCGGCGACAACACCGCTGAATGGGACGACACCTATCGTTCCTTGCTAGGCCGTCCCGTCACCAACCTCACCCGAGACCAATTCCGGCAAGCCGCAAGGAAAAGAGGCAGCGGATGGGAAATGTATACCTACAACGCCCACAAGATCCTGTTTTGGCTATTCGCCGTCGAGTACGCCACTTTGGACAGCCAGAAACCTTTCAACGCCCAGAAGGACGCTAACGGTTTCGCCCAAGGTGGTTTGGGAGCGGGACCTACTCAAATGACGGATTGGGCGAACTTTAACAATGCGAATCCTCTTATCCCATGCGGCTATACCAACGAGTTCGGTAATGGCTCTGGAGAGAAGGCGTATGTCGTGAAGAACGCTTCCGGCGGTACTCACGCCACGTTGATGGCTAACAGGTACCGTGGTATAGAGAACCCGTTCGGCCATATCTGGAAATACACCGATGGGGCCAACATACAAGTCACCACGGGTGATTCCGGATTGTCTATCCTATGGACTACCGATGACCCGTCAAACTTCAGCGATACATCTTACACAGGTTATGACAAGAAAGGTAACATCTGCCGTACCAATGGTTATGCCAAGAAGATGTTACTTGGGGAAGATGGGGATATCGTGGCTACGGAGGTCGGCGGTAGTAGCTCTACCTACTGGTGCGACTATTACTACACCTATACGCAAGCCAACCGCTTACAGGTGGTGCTGGTTGGCGGTCGCGCGGACCACGGGTCGTATGCGGGCCTCGCTAGCGTGGATACGAATAATGCGCCTTCCGCTGCGACTCGTGACATCGGTTCGCGCCTTTGCTTTTTTCCCGAATCTCGTAAAACGTCGGCGTAGCCGCACGTATCACGTCGGAAATATTTTGTATAACAATTAAATAACAATATGAAATGGAAGAAAATAAGAATAAAGACGATGGCAGCTTGTCATTCTTGAACATCCCAAGGGATAAGAACTCAAGGCATTTTAATTGCCCGGATATCACACAACAGAAGTTGACGAACCTCACGTTTTGGGTCATTGATTACATGGACGGCGTGTCCACCAAGTTTGGGAAGGACCGGGCACTCGTTATGATCAAGAACAATATCGAGGACAAGGACAGTGATGCCAAGAAATTCTTTACGAATTCCCAAGAGATCAAGTACGTGCTTGGAAAGATAAAGGAGATGGACAAGTTCCCGAGGAAAGTGACGATGCGAGCCTCCGGGAACAGGTATTATCTCGAATAACGGAATAAGGGTCGATCATCCCTAGGTGGTGCTGGTTGGCGGTAACGCGGACAACAGGTCGAATGCAGGCCTCGCTAACGTGAATACGAATAATGCGCCTTCCGATGCGAATCGTAACATCGGTTCACGCCTATACTTTTAAGAAAGGGGAAAGATATTTAGGGAACAAACAGGGATGGTGGCCTCGCCTCTTGGCGAAAAAAGTCTCCCCATATAAAGGGTGTTGGTAGGGGAACCGAAGACTCCCTATGATAAAAAGCAAATTGATGACAATGAAGAGAATAGGAAATTTATTTGATAAGATAGCGAATATGGATAACTTGATACTGGCAGACATCAAGGCTCGGAGGGGGAAGAAGGATTCCTACGGCATAAGGTTGTTTGACAAGGACAAAGAAGGTAATCTCAGCCGTTTGCTAAAGTCTTTGCAGGATGGCACGTTCAAGACTTCCAAGTACCGGACTGATACCATCTATGAGCCTAAAGAAAGAGTCATATTCAAGCTCCCTTATTACCCGGACAGGATATTGCATCATGCCATAATGAACGTCATGGAACCTATATGGGTTTCCATATTCACTTCTGACACGACATCATGTATCAAGGGAAGAGGGATAACGGAGGCGTATAAAAGGACAAGACGGGCTTTGTCCGATCGTGAATCCGCCTATTGCCTCAAGGTTGATATCCGCAAATTCTATCCGTCAATAGACCATGAAGTGTTGAAAGGCATAGCTCGGAAGAAGATCAAGGACGATCGCTTGCTTATGTTGTTGGATGAGATCATCGATTCCGCTCCCGGCGTTCCGATCGGGAATTATCTTAGCCAATATCTTGCGAATCTTTATCTCGCCTATCTGGATCACGAGATAAAGGAGATTAAAGATATAAGGCATTATATCAGATATGCGGATGACATGACTTTTTTCCATCATGATAAGTGTTTCTTGAGAAACGTATTGCTTCCGTGGCTTATCGATAGGTTGACCGTGTTGAAGTTGGAGCTGAAAGGGAATTACCAGATATTTAAGATCGCTGAGAGAAGATCGGATAAAAGCGGCCGTGGTATAGATTTCGTGGGGTTCGTTTTCTATAAGGAGCATATACGGATAAGGAAGAGGACTAAGCAAAATCTATGTCGTGCGGCGGCTAGATTGAATAAAGTCCCGAATATATCCTTAACGGAATACAAGGCCGGTCTAGCCGGTTGGCTGGGCTGGATATATGATAGCGATAGCAAGCATTTAGCTAAGAAAATTTTAAAACCAGAGTTTTATGAAGCGATCATGGAGCGACACAATGCCGCCTAAAATAGAGCGGGACGGTGACGGTTCCTACCTTTACCGGTGGGATGTTAGAGAGGAGACAAGGGAGATGGGTGACGATATGGCCCCCATGATCTCCTATAGTTACAACGAGGTCAGGGTATGGCCCACGTTGACGGCCAACAAGATATTGGAGGCCTGTATCAACGCTCTATGGGACAAGGACGTGGAGCAAAAGAAACTGAACGACTACAACGCCGCCCAGCTAGGCATACTGGACTTGTCATACGTGGAGTCTTATAAGACGTTTCTGAATGAACGGAAGGCGTTGAAAGACTGTGTGGATAGCGATTTCGCCGAGTGGGAGGCGGCGAGAGAGGATGAGAGCGTAGTGGTTTTATAACTAAATAAAAAAAGGATCGGAAGAATGGAGTTTTTTAAAATGATTTGCAGTATGAGGGAGCTACTGACTGTAGTCGTGTTTGAGATGTTCATCGTTATGGTGGCGATGGGGTGGGATTTCGCCTCGGGTTATTACAAGGCTAAATTGAGGGGCGAGGAGCGTAATTCATACGGCATGCGTAGGACGGTCAGTAAGTTCATACTTTACGCTGGTAGCGTATGTATAGCGTGCGGGATAGACTCGGTTTGCTACGTGTGTCGGTTCTGGGAATTTATCCATCTGCCTTTCTTGACCAATGTCCCGGTCGTATCCTCGATAGTGACCGTATTTATCTTGATAACGGAGGTTAGGTCTATCTGGGAGAAGGCAGACGCTAAACAAAGGAGGCAGGCGATTAAGACAGCCGACATGATCGGTAAGGTTGTAACGCAAAAGGTTTTGGAGGACGCTTTGACAAACGCATTATCCAATGCCATGAATAAAAATAAGAAAGGAGAGTAAAATATGGGGAAAGACAATTTGCCTCGTGGGTATAGAAACGCAAACCCCGGAAACATTAGAATCAACGGAGACTTGTTCCAAGGTGAGATACGTCCGAGCAAGGACAAGTCGTTCAAACAGTTTGAGACTATGGCGTATGGCTACCGTGCCATATTCCGGATCTTGCGAAACTATCATAACAATTACAAACTTGACACGATCCGCAAGATGATTGGAAGATGGGCGCCGGAAAACGAGAATGATACGGACGCTTACATTAAGGTCGTGTCCGATTACGCCGGTATCCCGGCTGATGATCCTATCAACATTAACGATCGTGAGCAGATGATCCGTATTGTCGCTGGTATGAGTCGGATCGAGAACGGTAGGGAGGCTGATATGTCGGACGTGATAGCCGGGTGGAATCTGTTATGAGAGCATGGCAGGTTATATTAATACTAGTGTGCTTGGTAGCCAGTTTCACGGCTGGCTACCATATCAGGGGGGATGTGACTGATAAAGTCGTGTCTAAATCCGATACCGTATTAATAACCGACACGATCCATGACAGTATCCCGTATCCTGTTTATGAGACACTGGTACAAACAATACCTGAGCCGTTCCCTGTTTATATCACGTTGGACGGTGACACGGTAAAGGAACCTGTATATGTTCCGGTACCCATAACCAGCAAGGAGTACAAGACGGATGATTACCGGCTTTCAATTTCGGGTTACAAGCCTAATCTTGATTACATCGAGGTTTATAGAAGGACTGAGTATATAACCAAGACGATCACCCCCCGTAGATGGGGAATAGGTGTTATTGCCGGTTATGGGATCGGGAAACATGGACTATCACCTTACGTTGGATTGGGTGGATTCTGCAGGATTTGGTGAGGCCTCCATGACTCACGTCCGGGAAGCCCCTATTAACTAGTAATAATAATTCGTCATATGAATAACAAGGGTTGACGTTTTTTTGTTCATGTTTAATTTAATATTAGTTTGATGGTGACTTCGTGAGAACGAGCCGGAAAGGGAGGATAAAGAAAAAGAATCTTCCCTAAATAATCGGATCGGAAGTTTGATTATTTTTTCATGCCACGCACGACGGGAAGATTCTTATATGTCTTTCTGCCGTGCATTTTTTTGCCGGCTTGATAGTAAAACAAACCACGAAATAAAAAGTTTATGAATAAGGTGGAAATTTTTTACAAAAAAGTGATAGAGGCAGTCTGCAAGGAGTGCGGAACCGATCCGGTAATGATGTTTAGCAACAACAAGGAGAGGAACGTTGACGCTAGGGGAGTGGCTATAACCATACTGGCCGATCGCAAGTTGAGCGACAATATCATATCCGATCTGACGGGGATGACGAGGCAAGCCGTGAACCGGATGCGTAACTTGTACCCGGACAGGATAAGGAGGAGTTACTACCTGAGGAGGACGGTGGAGAGCGTCAAAGAGGAGCTATCCGGTACGGTCTGAGGGTGCGTTATGTTGTAAGGCATGTGATTTGTCTATGAAAAAATTTTCATATAACAAAATTTTGTGCGACCTTTGCGGCGTAAAAGGTGATTTTGTAGCCTCGTCAAGTAACCAGCCTTGGCAGAGGCTTTGTTGTATACGAAAAGTTTCATTATGGAAATATATATGCCACATGCGGTAAATGATATTAGGATAGGAGAAGCCTTCAATCATCTATTCAGGATAATCCTGAAAATGGAGAATTCCGATGATGATGATTTCATATGGAACTTCCAATATACGGCATTTGTGACTCCATTTTTCTTATTGCCTCTTATGCTTTATAGAGATAAGTGCGGTAAGAATGTGGTTTGCAAGAATATATCGGACAGTGTTAAAAGCTATCTGGACTCTATTCATTTTGAAGGAGGTGTAGTAGCTGACAGTGTTAGTGATTTTCATAATTATATGGAATATTTTTCTATGAAAAAATATATTCCTATAATAAAGTTCCCGGGATGTAAAAGCAAGGATAGCATAAAAAACGATATACTGTCTGTAGCAGAGAATATAATGATAAGGCAATTAAATATTGAAGGAGAGTTGAGAAAGGCTTTATCTTATATGCTGACTGAGACGATTGACAATATATCTGAACATTCAGAGAGTGAATTTGGTTATATATTTGCTCAGTATTATCCGTCAAAGAGTTATATAGACATTTGCATAGCGGATAATGGTATAAGTATACTGGGTAGTTATGTTAAGTCTGGCAAGGGAGGTATAACTAACGATGTGGAGGCTTTAAAAAGCGCTGGAAAGGGTATATCGACTAAAAATTTACCAGATACCGAGAATCGTGGTTATGGTATAAGTACTTGCAAGAGAATGTTGTCTAAGGGACTTGGAGGAACATATTTTTTGCTGTCAGGGCAAGCATTTCATCTTATGTCAGAGGAAGAGACATCATATATAGGACTTCCTGATTATATAAAATGGGATGGAACTATAGTGGCATTAAGGATACCATATAAAGAGGAAAGGATGTTTAATTTTTATGAATATTTAGAATGAAGATCATGGAAAAGACAATTGTGATATCAGAATTGATAAGGGGAGAGCTTCGTTCTAGGACAGAAGCTAAAAAAATCTATATGAGGGCTAAGGATTTGAATAGCCCATGTGTACGTATAGATTTTAAGGATGTATACTTTATGTCTCGATCATTTGCGGATGAGTTATGCAATACAATAGAGGCTTTGGCCTTGGATAAAGTGAGGGTCTCTATGGAGAATGAGAACGACTCTATAGATCTGATGATGAAAATAGTAAAAGGTAATAGAAATAAACCGAGGAATATGCATGAGGACAGTGAGGTTAAAGAATTTTCGGACATGGATTCATTGTCAGAGTTCCTGTCTACCATATAAAATTATTTCATGCTATATAAAAGAGAATGATATGAAAAATCCAAAAATAGCTAAGGAGTATAATGAATTCCTAGAAAGGAATAGTTTTGATAAATACTCAGATAGAAAAAACATATATCTAGTCCAACCACGCTACAATGCATGTATTGGAAACAGGTGGAACCGGTAGAAATAAAAAGTAACCAACCATAAAAATTAAGCGTTGTATATGCCTTTGGTTTGAAAGGTTTAAACAACAACAATAAGCGTCGTCAACACAAATTGGCGGCGCTTTTTTGTCTCATTCCCTTCCGCAAAGAACTAGCAACAACCTCGCAACAAGCTAGCAAGGAGATATTTATTTAGCAAGGCACTTCTCTGGATTTTTGTGGTGTCCGGGATAACCCGGATATGACCATAAAAAACTTCACATATGGAAGCAGAGAAAATTATTAAGGAGAAAGAGATCGTCCATGAGGATGAGCACAAGGATTACGCAAGCAAGGGCGTGGGTAACGCCGGCTTGACATTGGGTATCATTGGTACGGCTCTTGGAGCTTGGGCGGTGTCACGTAACCGTGGCGGCTTGTTCGGCGGTGGCTGGGGAGCCGGTATGCCGGAGAACGTTAACATCAACACGACCACAGGAGGCGGTGGTGGTTCCGGTGTAGGCGCTCCGACTGCGTTCATGGCTTGGGAAAAGGGCTGTGAGGAGGCGTTATCGCTTACAAACGCAATGTGGGGATTGAAAGTCTCAGGTATGCAAGCCGATTACGATCACCGCCAGACGGATATCGCCGAGAAATTCGCCTTGTGGAAGTCACAGGTAGACGCTGATTTCGGATTGTACAAGTCACAGGTAGACGCTGATTTTGGTCTATACAAGAACCAAAGAGACCAGTTCGATGTCTTGAAGGCTCAGATCGATGAATTGAGGTGTCAGGTGGCTGTAGGTTCGGCGATTCGTCCTTACCAAGACAAGTTGCTTCAATGCGAGATCGAGAAGGCGTTCACGGCTAGTGTCAATTACACCGATCGTAGAACCAGCCGTATGATCACGGGAGAATTGGTATTGCCAAATACCCCTACGGTAACAGGCTATCCTAGCTACAATCCGTGCTCATGCCCGGCATCCGCTCCGGCACCTACGGCTTAAGGTAAAGTTAGTGGCTTGTGCTCCCTAGGGGGCGCTTGCCGCTTTCCTTTTTTTAACCACTAACAGTATTATCATGCAGACAAATGTTTTTTTAGGGGGGAGTGACCCTGTATTAGGTAGCAACCCTTATAATCCGAATATAAGCGAGATAGAAGCAAACATTCAGCGTCTCCAGCAAGCGCAGCAACAGATGGAGATTCAGAAGCAACGTATGCTTAACCCTTCTGCGCAACAGGCCCAAAGCCGTAATCCGGTGTGGGACGAGATAGATAAGCTCGTTAGCGAGATGTCGGATAGCGAGTTCGAAATGGTCAATAACAATCCGGATTATCAACAGTCCTACCAGAAGGTAATGGCTATCCTTAACCGTGAATACATGCGCGTCATGCGTCCGTTGGTGGAGGAGAGCAAGGATGGCAAGGCCGCCTTGGAGGAATTGTTGGGAATGGCTAAGAAGATAAAGAAATCGGCCTCAGAGGAGGTTAACAAGAACATGGCGTTGTTCGCTGAGTACACGGCCAAATACGCCGATATGCCATACGCCGACTTCCTTAAATTGAAGAATAGCGGAAAAGGAGGTAAGAAATGACACGTGAGGAAGGTATGCTTATCGAATTGATCGATAAGGTCAAGAGACAAGGGTATGCTATCAATACCTTGAGAGAGGAAGTGGAACAATTAAAGAAAGAGTCATATGGAACTAAAGCAACAAGCTCTAGAGCTAAAAAGCAGGCTAATTAACTCGGTTGAGATATGGGCGGAGGAAAGGGTTGACTCTTTCGTCTCCGGGAACACGGCATTCAAGCCCCTTGGCAAGTATCTGAAAAGGGGTGTCCATAACATCATTGTACAAAAGGACAAGGAGATCACGGAGAAGGTGGAGGGATTCATGTTGTTCGTGGCCGACGAGAACGGAAACTACGATAAGGAAGAGCTATTCGATGACGCCATGAACGTATTCAAGAGCATGAAGCCGTATAAGTTTGAGCAAGGATTTATCAAGGGTACGATCGGGGAAGGCTCCATCTTGATAGAGCTTCCAGATAACGGACTCATGAATTTTATCCTTGGTGACACTAACGCTATCCGTATAACGGAAGCGGATTTTCTGGAACTGAAATCAATATTCACAGAATAAAATAAATGACAGGGTATGAGATACAAGGAATTGATGAAGGACTATCATTCGAAAGGGATGGTATCCGAGAAAAAGATGTGGGAGGCCATATGCGAGCTAGACGAGGCGATGGAGTGTCTAAAGGAAAAAGATCCCGACACGTATGACGAGGCCATACGTGATATACATGAGGTTTTTTGCGGTCCTCATTATAATGAGCATTTCGCTAAGATGGACGTGGCGGCAATGCACCATAAAGGCAAGTCGGGGGAGGATAAGGGTGAGCACTGGAACATCCAGCAAGTAACCGCCGTAGCTAAAGGCATGAGCGTACCGGGCAACGCTAACATATGGGATGTGTACGTCGCTCTTAACGCGAACTGGCACGACAAGGAGGTGAAGTTCTCGGAATGGTTCGGTCCGGACGCCGAGAAAAAGATCATCGAGGATGCTATTAATTTCTACTTCATGGACG
>ERZ791914.917-NODE-917-length-24032-cov-6.300455_pt1 | contig 24032 bp, 23 predicted proteins | sample MGYA00510140_ERZ791914 | MGnify/ENA primary metagenome ERZ791914 (study PRJEB30046, sample SAMN00792079) | human gut metagenome | study: EMG produced TPA metagenomics assembly of the A metagenome-wide association study of gut microbiota in type 2... | reverse complement strand
ATAGCGCCGTTTTTTCAGCGTGTCAAGTCTTATTTCATACAATTTATAACGAACCGATTGCCGGAGACAGGGCGCATTGTGCCTTGGCTTCGGCTTTTGCGTTTGCCGGAAGGGTGGTGGTTTGATATTGAAGTCCTAACCACGACCGGCAAATCTATCTTTTCCGGTTAAACCTCCTGTCTTCTCCGGCGTGTCCGCTGTCGGAGAAAGTAAAAATAGCGGATAGAATTATTTGGGAGGAATGAAAATGAAGAAAAGACTTCTAAGCCTTCTGCTTGCGTTGTGTCTTGTGATGGCGCTTGTCCCGATGACAGCGTTTGCGGCAGGCACCACAGACTCTTGGGATGGGACAGCCGATACAAGCTGGTATGATGAGAATGAAACGGAATTTCATCTGCAAACAGCCGAGCAGTTGGCAGGCATGGCAAAGCTTATCAATGATGATATGGCAAATTTTAAGGATAAAACCGTTTATCTTGAGAATGACTTGGATTTAGGCGGGCATGAATGGATCTCTATCGGTGACGGAGCAAATACGGCTGGGGGATCATTTCAGGGTGTTTTTGACGGACAAAGCCATGTAGTTTATAACCTGTATTCTCATGAGGGCCTAAAATCTGAAAACAAAGACAATAACAATAACTTGTATAGAAATGGTTTGTTCGGTGCTATCTACAATGCAACTGTGCAAAATCTCGGCATTGAAAATGCTGATATCGTGATACCGATGAATGATACCTCCACTTACGGAAAAGGCATTTTGGTGGACTGGATGACCCATTCCACTATTAAAAACTGTTATACTACCGGTTCCATTACCGGCGGTTCTTATATAGAAAAATACATAGGCGGTCTTGCAGGATTTTTAAATGGGAACAACAGTATCAGCCAGTGTTATTCTACCGCTGCAATTACGGGTAACTATGACGGCGAGTACTATGCAGAACAAGAAGGCGGGTTAGAGCCGATGGATTGTTGGGATTCGCTGGGTGGCATTGTTGGAGCCTCATATACTGGTCAGGTGACAATAAGCGACTGTTGGTTTGGCGGAGGAATCGTTGTAAACTCCATTCAGGCTCCCGTTGGCGGTATTATCGGATATGGCAAAGGTGTAAGCATGGTCAACTGCCTTGTCGCTACAAAAGAAATCGGCAACGATGGCTGGGAAAATACTTACTGGCTTGGTTATGTCGTAGATAAAGATGCAAAGAATTGTTTCTGGCCAAATGATGCTAAATATAATTCTAATGTTGCCAATGCACAAAGCGGAAATTCGGCAGGCACAGCAGTTGATGATTTTATGGATGAAGGCGTTTTGACGGGACTTAACGCCAATGCCGCGGAAGGTGTGAGATGGGTACCGGGTATAAAACATCCCACCTTTGATTGGGATAGCAAAAATATTCCGGCGAACTACTCTAAAGTAGATGAAGCCATTGCAAAAGCGGAAGCCCTGAACAAGGACAACTACAAGGACTTCTCTGCTGTAGAAGCCGCTGTGAATGCCGTTGTCCGTGACAAGAATATCACTGAACAGAGCGAAGTGGATGCAATGGCAAAGGCTATTGAAGATGCCATTGCTGCCCTGCAATACAAGGATGCCGATTACACAAAGGTTGATGCAGCCATCGCCAAAGCGAATGCTCTGAACAAGAATGACTACAAGGATTTCTCCGGTGTGGAAGCTGCTGTCAAGGCAGTTGTCCGTGGTAAAAATATTACGGAGCAATCTGAAGTAGACAAGATGGCAAAGGCTATCGAAGATGCCATTGCTGCTCTTGAGAAAAAACCTGCCAGCACCAAGCCGGGAACATCCGATAAGAGTCCGCAGACCGGCGATACAAGCAACCTTGCTTTGTGGATCGCCCTGTTGTTCGTCAGCGGCGGTGCAGCCATTGGCACAACGGTTGTCAGCAGAAAGAAAAAGCGTAGCGTAAAGTAAAATCAAATGTTTAACCCAAGGGCGGCTGTCGGAAACGGCAGCCGTCTTTCCTGTCACAATATACCGAAAAAGATTGACGAGCAAGTGTTCTGTATGATATAATCTATATGCTCTCATTAGAGGGCCACAACTGAATATCTGAGTGAAACACAAGGCAGCCGCCGAAAGAGATTGCGGCTGCGCTGTTCCTGTTGCAGCGTCTGCCTGCGGGACGGAAAAAGCAGACACTGAAGGTTTCTGAATTTCAGAGCCGGTACATAGTTTCATCAAAGATAGAGCGAGAGATTTTCTCCCGCTGGTTTGATGTGCTGTGTACCGGCTCTTTTTGTCGTTATAGATACCGTTCAAACAATTTTGCAGAGGGGGTTAATTTCCGGCCCTTCTCGCTGCCTACCAATTGAGGGGCAAATTGAAAACTGAATGACCGTCCGAATGGGATATGATTCTGCCACGACCTCCCCGATGGGGGCAAGCAGAACAACGCTGCGGTGAGATTCCGGGGCAGGGATAGAAAAACGATATTCGGAGAAAACGGCAAAATATTTGAAAAACAGTTCCGTTTTACACCCGTGATTTCTCCTATTTGTGAGGAAGTCGTTTGACGGTCAAGACTGTAATTTTTCGCAGATTTCTTTTTGTGGGAGCGCCAAACGGCCTCCGCATCGTCTGCGGCATTTCTATTAGAAAATCCGTGAATTCTGCCGGTCTTGAACAGGACTTTTCCCGGCAAAAACAGGCCTTTTACTCATGTTGTGATTACCGGTACCATGACCCAAAATGCGATTACGATTAAAGTGGATGGGGGAAAAACGGACTTTTCAATGTGGACATTCAAATGAGCAGCGGCTCTGCAATCAAAACGACAGGGCAGGGTGCGGTAACGCTGGAATTGAATGGCACAAATATAGCGAAAAGCAATACCGGCGGTGCCGGTATTCAGAAGATGAATACAGATTGGCTCGTTATTCAGGATAATAGCACGCCTGACGGCAGCTTGACTGCCGCAGGAGGGGACTACACGGCAGACATCGGAGGCAGTTAAGAGGTGCCGATACAAATACCTTTTCTTCCATTGGATGTACCTCCATATCTTCTGGGCCTTGATCCGACCCTGTATTTCGGCAGGTTCCACCTGTCAAAATACATATTACAACTTGCCAAAATAAAAAAGTTGGGAAAAGCTCTTGACAAAATCGAACAAAATGATATAATAAACAAGTCGCCGGTTGAGGGACTCATTTGCGAGTGTGCTGGAATAGGCAGACAGGCAAGCTTGAGGTGCTTGTGTTCGATTGGACGTGTGGGTTCAAGTCCCATCACTCGCACCATCCCTCTCCTGCGGTGAAAAAAAGAAGAACGGATATGCGCGAGTGGTGGAATTGGCAGACTCGCTAGATTCAGGTTCTAGTGCTCATTACGGGCGTGCGGGTTCAAGTCCCGCCTCGCGCACCATTCTTTTTTTCAAACTTCATATGGATATGCGCGAGTGGTGGAATTGGCAGACTCGCTAGATTCAGGTTCTAGTGCTCATTACGGGCGTGCGGGTTCAAGTCCCGCCTCGCGCACCATATCGAGTGGTCATAAGGGATTTCACTTATGACCACTCGATTTTTCTATTCTGATACGGTTTGATGCAGGGAGCAGGCAAGTGCCTGCTCCTTTTCGTTATGCTGTTTTCGGCTCAGTGAGGTATTCGACGGCGACTCCTTGGCGGGTGTCCGCTTTGTAATGCGGATGCCTCGGCGCAGCCGGGATCTCCACATAGCCAACAAAGCGGTAGTAGATCACGATCCGCTGGGTACGATTCTTGCCGATCCCCTCCGTTTCAAACACATCAATGTGGTCGATCAGCTCTCGCAGCAGCGGCGCTGTCAGGTAATCCACCTGCATAAACCGCCGCACAGCAAGGATGAAGCTCTCCCGCTGCTGTTGCTGCTTTCCGGATTCGGACAGCTTCTTGCGAAGGGCGGTGATCTTACTTTTCAGCGCCATTCGCTCCACCTCATATTTATGGGACAGCTGCATAAACCACTCATCGCTGACCTTTCCGGTGGCGTTGTCCTCATAGAGCCGGGAAACGGTGTCGTTCCGGGTCATCGCCTTTTGCAGTTCCTCCTCACAGCGCTTTTGTTCCCTTAAAAGTTCCTTGTCGGTCTTTCTGGCCAGCAGCTCGGCAAAGGCATCTTCGTCGCTCAGATATTCTACCACCTACACCAAGGGCGGCTCCATCATTTCCGCTTACCCGGAGGAGGCCACCGTGCTCATGCGGGCCAGCAGCGAGGGTGACTTCTACAAGGCCGGTTGGTGGAACGGCATCGACGATCCTGAGGCGGGCCTGAAGGGCCACGCCGTGGCTATCGACTATCGGGCCAACGGGCTGGATATGACGGTGTTCTGCACCAGCATCACCAACAAGGCCCACCAGACCGACGACTACCGTCTGGCTACCAACGCCATTTACAGTAAGCTCCTGGGTACCGACTTCACCGTGGAGTCCGGCGAGACGCCTGAGCCCACCCCCAACCCGGATACCAAGCCCGATACCGGCAAGGATACCCAGTCTCCGGAGACCGGCGACGGCATGACCGTCACCGTGTGGGTCATGGCAGCGACCCTGTCTGTGGCCGCTGTGCTGGTGCTCTCCGCCAAGAAGCGTGAGGATCGATTTTCTTCCGCCACATAACCTGAAAACAGCCCCCTCCGCCTTACAGGCGGAGGAGGCTGCTTTTTCGGCGGGTTGCCGGAAATGGGAAAATGTGGTATGATACTAAAAAACATTTTCCCCGGAGGTGCGTTATGACCCAACTGCAAGGCTTTTTTGAGAAGAATTTCACCCTGTCCCCGGACTACTGCGGGGCATCGGCCCGGATGTCGCCGCTGGCGGCCTTCACCATGTTTCAGGCCATTGCCGCAGAACACGCCGAGCGTATCGGCGTAGGCGGCGCAGCCATGGCCCGGCGTGGTGCCTTCTGGCTGACGCTCCACAGTCGGGTGGACTTTTTTCAATGGCCTGCTCTGGCGCAGGAGGTGACGGCGGCCACATGGCCGGAGCACTGCGAGGGGAGATCCCTGCGCTGCTTCCGCAGCTACAGCCTGCGGCAGGGAGATCAGCTGCTGGCGCTGGGCCGCACCCAGTGGGCGGTGCTGGGGGAGAAGGGGCGGCTCATTCCCTTTGCCCAGTCTGGCTTCCCGGAGGATTTCCCCTTTGTGGAGCGGGAGGGCATCACGGAGGCCCCCGCCCGGTTCCGGGACGACCTGCTGCCGGAGGAACTGGTGCAGCGGCATACGGTGCGCTCCACGGACATCGACATGGGCCGCCACATGAACAATGTGGCCTATGTGCGGCTGCTGCTGGACTGCTTCCCGGCCAGCGTGCTGGCAGGCGGGGAAATCGCCTCCATGGAGATCCACTATGCCGCTCCCTGCTTCGAGGGGGAGGAGCTGTCGGTTCTCTGCCGCCAGGAGGGCAGCATCTGTCGCATGGCGGTGCGGAAGCCCGACGGCAAGACCGCCGTACTGGCTGCCGTCCGCTTTCACGAAAAGTAAGTGAGCATACAAAAGCCCCGCAGGAAACGCTTCCGTTTCCTGCGGGGGCTTTTTGCTTATCCGAACACGTGGAGGATGACGCACAGCAGGATCAGGCACAGACCCAGACACGCCATCAGCAGGGCAAAGGAGAGACTTCCCTCCATCCGCTGGAAGGTGTCCAGTACGGTACCTACGTGATCTGCCGTCTCCTCTTGGGAGTACTTGCTGTTGTGGGACATGGCCCGCACCACGGAGCTATGGGGCGAGCGGCGCACGTGGTCACGGGTATCCCGCAGCAGAGTGCGGCGCATCACCAGCACCAGTAGGTCCAGCAGGTCGCATGCCACCCGGCACAGGGTCATCAGTACCCGGATGAGCCACCGGAAGAAGGGCTTGTAGACGCTCTCCTCCAAGCTGAGCCACGCCGGCCACAGGGAGCGGTAGCGGACCTCACCGTCCCGGCGCTCCATGAGAAGGGGCCGGATCAGCAGGAAGTATACCAGCATACCGATGGACAGGGAGATGACCATGCCCTTGAGGTTCTCCCAAGCCAGATAGTGGACGGCATGGGAGAAATCATGACCGCCGGTGAAGGAGAGGGTAGCGGCGGCGAGCTTCTCCGACAGCCCATGGGGCAGCAGACCCAGCATCGGCAGCGGTATCGCTGCCAGCATCAGCGCCGCCACGGAGAGGGGCGTTCCCCAGCGCCGGGAGGCAGCGTGGGCATCTGCCGGGGCCTTCTGCCAGAATACCGCCACATAGATCTTGGTGAGATAGGCCACCGTCAATCCGCCGGACAACAGGAACAGCCACTCCACCGCCGTGATGGCGGAGCTGCCGGTCTCCACCGCCAGCTCCACCACGGCCTCGTGGACCAGCGTTTTGCTGATGTAGCCCAGAAAGCCGGGGATCCCGGCCAGGGAGCAGGCTCCGCACAGGAACAGCCCGTGGAGCAGGGGCTTACCTCGCCCGAAGCCACGGATGCGGTTCAGATCCAGCTGGTGGGTGTTGTAATACACCACACCGGCAAAGAGAAAGAGGGTCAGCTTCACCAGTGAGTGGTTCAGCATATACAGCACCGTACCGTGGGCGGCCAGCGCGTTGTGCTCCCCCAGCAGGGTCAGCATGGCCACGCCCACCAGAATGAACCCGATCTGGGACAGGGAGGAGCAGGCCAGAATGTACTTGAGGTTGGTGGAGAACACCGCCATCACAGCGCCCAGCACCATGGTGATGCAGCCCAGTATCAGCACCAGAACGCCCCAGCTGCGGCTGCCCGGCAGCAGGTAGACGGTGACGACCAGAATACCGAAGATCCCCGCCTTGGTCAGCACGCCCGACAGCAGAGCGCTGGCGGGGGCCGGGGCCACCGGGTGGGCCTTGGGCAGCCAGATGTGCAGCGGGAACACACCCGCCTTGGCGGCGAAGCCGAAGAACACGCACAGAGCCGCCCACCACAGGGCCGTGCGGTCCGTTACGGCGGCGCAGGCCGCCTTCAGCTCCGACAGCACCAGTGTCCCCGTCAGATGCTGGAGCAGGAACAGCCCCATCAGCGTCACAAGACCGCCCAGAACAGCGATGGTCAGATAGGTCTTTCCGGCGTCCAGCGCCTCCGGCGTCTCCTCCTGTACCACCCACACATAGGAACCGAGGCTCATAAGCTCGAAGAACAGAAAGGTGGTCTTGAGATCCGCCGACAGGAACACGCCCAGTGTGAAGCTCAGGCAAATGAGAAAGAAGAAATAGTACCGCCGCAGGTGGTGATGGCCCCGGAAATACTGGGGCGACAGCATGGCGCAGATGAGCCACATGAAGCACACCACCAGCCCATAGAGCCGCTGGAAGCCGCCAAAGGTGAAGGACAGCCCCACTACGGGGGAGACGATGACTGTCCCTACCGGCAGACGGCACAGGGCCAGCATGGCCCCCAGCACCAGCAGCGCCGTGGCGATGACCAGCTCTCCGACCCACTGAGCGGAGAGCTCCCTCCGCCGTGGGATAGCGATGCCGACAGCCATGACGGCGGGCAGCATAAACAGAATCAGCAGATAGAACGTGGTCACAGTGTCACCGCCTCTCGGATCAGATCCAGCAGCCCCTGAGGCATCAGACCCATCAGCAGGCAGGCCGCCGCCAGCACCACCATGGGTACCAGCATCTGCCACCCCGCCTCATGGACGGAGCCCTCCGGAATGGCCGGAGCGCTGTGCCGGGGGAACCATGCCCGGACTGCGATCTGGAACATATAGATAGCCGTCAGCAGCGCCGACACCAGCAGCACGCCGAAGCCGATGATGGGCAGGGGCTGATAGGTGTCCACCGCCGCCAGAGCCATGTACCACTTGCTGACAAAGCCGGTGAAGGGGGGGACGCCCGTCAGGGCGCAGGCCGCCACCGTGTAGCACACGAAGGTCACGGGCATCCGCTTGCCCAGCCCCTCCAGCTGATGGACGTACTCCCGGTGACTGTAATGCAGTACGGCTCCGGCGGTGAAGAAGGCCAGGATCTTCACCACGGAGTGGACGATGAGGTGCAGGAAGGCCGCCGTCAGCGCCGGAAGGGTCATAATGGTGGCGGCGAAGAGGATGTACGACAGGTTCGACACCGTGGAGTAGGCCAGCCGCCGCTTGAAGTGCCGCTGCTTCACCGACATACAGGAGGCGAACAGGATGGTGATGAGGGTCAGGGACATCACCGCCTGCTGCGCCCACGTCCCCACCAGGATCTCCGTGCCGAAGGCGTAGTAGATCAGGCGGATGCAGGCGAAGGCGCCGGATTTCACCACGGCCACCGCATGCAGGAGCGCCGTCACCGGCGTGGGGGCCACCGCCGCAGCGGGCAGCCATGCGTGCAGGGGCCAGATGGCCGCCTTGACGCCGAAGCCCACAAAGGCCAGCACGAATACCGCCAGCAGCAGCTGCCGGTCACCGGTGTAGCCCGCCAGATGGCCGCCCAGTGTGAAGTCCTGCGCATCGTTGACAACGAGAAAAACCAGCCCGATAAAGGCCAGCGCCGCCCCGCTCATGGAGTAGACGGCGTACTTGACGCCGGCCTTCCGGGCGGTGGTGGACATGGGCTGCATCACCAGCGGAAGAGTGGCCAGCGTCAGCAGCTCATAGAACAGATACATGGTCATCATGTTTCCGGCGAAGGCCACTCCCAGCGTCACACCGAAGGAGACGGTGAAAAACGACCAGAACATGGACAGATGCTTTTCGTGGCTCATGTAGTCGAAGGCGTACAGCATGGTGAAGGGCCACAGGGTAGCGGCCAGCCCCGCAAAGAGCCGGGAAGCGCCGTCCATCCGCAGGGTGAGGGTCAGCTCCTCCGTGAAGCGCAGCAGCTGAAAGCTCTCACTGCCGCAGCGGAGAATGGAGAGCCACGTCACCGCCGAGGTCAGGCAGATCAGCACCCCATAGAACAGATGGCGGCTGCGGCTGTTAGGGAAGCGGATCAGGTACGAGACAAGCCCGCCCACCAGCGGAAGGAAAATGGGAAGCGTCAGATAAAGTCCGTTCATTTACCCGCACCTCCTTAAAGCACCTGCGCTGCCAGAGACTGGAACAGCGCCGTCAGCCGGTCGGGGAACAGACCCAGCACCAGACACACCGCCGCCAGCACCACCAGCGGCAGGGTCATGGCCGGAGGCTCCCGGAGCCGTGGCTCCCCGGCGAAGTCCTCGCCGGGGAAGAAGCCGCTGACGATGGGAGCAAACAGGTATCCCGCCGTCAGCAGCGCCGATACCAGCAGCACCGCCGGGACCAGATAGGCCAGAGGGCCGCCGAGTCCGTCCAGTGCCGCCAGAGAGATGGCCCACTTGCTGACAAACCCCCCGAAGGGCGGGATACCTACCAGCGACAGAGAGACGAACACCAGACACAAAAACGTCACCGGCAGGCGCCGTCCCAGTCCCCGGAAGTCCTCCACATTTCGCAGCCCTGCCAGATGGATGATGACACCGGCAATGAGGAAGAGGCCAATTTTGGCCCATGCGTGGAAGAATACCTGCAAAAGACCGCCGGTGAGGCCGTCCTCCGTTAGCAGGAACAGCGCCGTCAGCACGTAGGAGATCTGGGAGATACTGGAGTAGGCCAGCCGCTTCTTGAAGTCCCGCTCGCCGTAGGCCAGCATGGAGCCCATGAACACCGTCCCCAGCGCCAGCACCAGACAGGCCGTCTGAACCCATGTACCCCGCAGTGCAGAGGGACCGGCGATGAAGTACAGTACCCGGATGATGCCGATGACGCCCGCCTTAGTGATGATACCCGACAGCAGGGCGCTGGCGGGGGCGGGGGCTACCGGGTGGGCTGAGGGGAGCCAGTTGTGCATGGGGAACAGGCCCGCCTTTGTACCGAAACCCAGCACCACGAAGAATACCGCCAGCAGCTCCAGTCCCGTGTGCTGCCCGGCAATGAGGGTGCCGCCGGGGGCAAAGTCCAGGGTGGAGGTATTGGTATAGAGCACCACGATGCCGAACAGCACGAAGAAGGCGCCGCCGATGGAGTAGTAGAGGTACTTCATAGCGCCGGTAACGGCGTCGTGGGTCAGCTCATGGAGCACCAGCGGCATGGAGCAGAGACTGGTGAGCTCGTAAAAGACGTACATAGATACGAAGTCTGCCGACAGGGCCGTTCCCAACAGCATCCCCTCCGACAGAAAGAGGAACACATAAAACCGTGCCTCATTTTGGGAGTGGCTCATGTACTCCACAGAGTAGATGAGGGCCAGCAGCCATGCTACCGCCGTCAGGGCGGAGAACACGGCGGCCACGCCGTCCAGCTTCATGGCGATGGTCAGGGACTCCGTCAGATGCCAGATGTTGGTGGTATAGCTGCGGCCGGACACCAGTGTCCAAACCACCAGCGCCGTTTCGATGATCTGCATGGTCAGCAGAAACGTGAGCCGCCCCCGGCGGCTGGGGAAGGGGAGCGCTGCCGCCAGACCGGTCAGCAGGGGCAGTGCGATCAAGAGAATCAGCATAGATGGTCACCTGTTCCTTTCCGGTCAGCCGCAGAATAGACCCATGCCCATGGTGAACAGCTCCGTCACGGCGGCGGAGCCAAGGCCCACGGCCAGATTCATGGCCGCCAGACCCGCCGTGGGCAGGGGGGAGAAGCGTTTGGGACGCTGGGCGTGCTCCGTCTCCTCCGGCACCCAGATCAGCATGGCGGTGTAGAGGAAGTAGAGCACGTTCAGCACCGTGGAGGCCCCCAGTGCCAGCCATACCGCCCAGACTCGCCACCCGACGGTGGCGGCGGCAGCGGTGGCGAAGTACAGCTTGGGGATGAACCCGGCGAAAATGGGAATACCCACCATGGACAGAGCGCCTATGGTGAACAGCACGCCTGCCGCCGGAGCACGATGGGCCGCCCCCCGCAGGGAACGGAAGTCCTGATGGCCGCCGGAGGCCCCGGCCAGTCCCGCCCCGGAGAGGAACAGCATGGGCTTGGTGACGGCGTGGGCCACGATCTGCAGCAGTGCCGCCAGCAGGGCGGCCTGCGTCCCCATGCCCAGCCCCATGTAGATGTAGCCGATCTGTGCGCCGGAGGAGTAGGCAATCATGGTCCGCAGCCGCCCCGTCTGAATGGCGGAAATGCTGCACACCACCATGCCGCCGATGCCCAGCACCAGCAGCAGGTCCTGAATACCGCTGGCGGCAAAGACCTCGATGCCGATGACCTGATAGATGATCTTGATGAGCAGGAAGATGTACCCCTTGGATACCACACCCGACAGGATACCGGCGGAGGCGGGGGTGGCCCGACCGTAGGTGTCGGGCATCCAGAAGTGGAAGGGGAACAGGCCGCTCTTAATGGCAAGTCCGCCCACCATCAGACCGATGGCCACAGTCATGGAGAAGCGGTAGGTGCCGTCGGCCCACAGCAGGGCAATGGACTCCTTCAGCTGCGGGAACAGCAGCTGACCCGTAATGGAGTAGGTGAAAATGACGCCGATGAGGAACAGCCCGGAGCCCACCAGTGAGAAGATCATGTACCGCACGGCGGCCAGCAGGGGCCGTCCGCCGTCACGGGCCGCCAGCAGGCAGCAGGAGGCGATGGTCAGTACCTCAATGAACACGTAGGCGGTGAAGATATCATTGGTGTAGCACAGGGCCAGCAGGGCCACGTGGGCCAGATCGATCATCACCCAGTAAAGCCTCATTCGGTGCTCCGGGATATCCCGGCGGATGCGGGGCATCCCACCCAGCACGCTCATCAGCATCACCGCCGCAAACAGCAGGGCCATGAAGGACTCCAGCACCCCCACGGTGATCTCGTTGCCCCACGGGGCGGGGTAGTGACCCATCATATAGGAGTAGCTGGTGCCGTTTACGGCGCAGAATACCAGCAGCGCCGCCTGCATACAGACGCTGACGCTCAGCAGGAACAGTGTCAGTCCTCTGGCCCAGCGGTCGTTGGCGGCAAAGGAGATGACAGCACACACCAACGACAGGATGATGGTAAAGAGGGGGAAGTTCTGCACGAAGCTCATCGACGATCCCTCCTCTTTTTCTTATGGGAGATCATCATGTAGAGCTTATCCACGTCCAGTGTCCGATACGTCTTGTAGATCCGCACCGTCAGCGACAGCATCACCGCCGACACGCTGACGGAGACCACAATGCCCGTCAGCACCAGACCGGCGGGAATGGGATTGACATACCGGCTCATGTCCGTGACGCCGTCCACGATGATGGGAGCGGTGCGCCCGGCGATGTAGCCCCGGTCCGCCAGCAGCAGAAAAACACCGCTGTCCATGATGTCCAGCCCGATGACCTTCTTGATGAGATTCCGGGAGAACAGCAGCATGCAAAAGCCGATGACGAACAGCAGCACCGCCACGGCCTCCTCGTAGTTAAAGGGGAGATTTTCCAGATGCATTTTTTACAGTTCCCCCCTTCGGAAGTACATATAAAAGCTATACATGGTGCAGCACACCACCAGTCCCACCGCCACGTTCAGCGGCAGGATCAGGCCGCCGGAGAGAATGTTCCCCGGCGTGCCGGGAGAGATGATGGAGTGCAGATGATTGGCGCCGGTGAAGAAGGAGTAGCTCTTGGCCAGACAGTAAAAGCCCAGAGAGCATACCACTACCGCCCGGAGAATGGAGGCCCGGAAGGTGCGGGAGGCGGCCTCGTCGCCCCATACCAGCGCATAGATCATCAGACCCGCCGCCAGCACCGCTCCGCCGGAGAAGCCTCCGCCGGGGGAGAGATGACCGTTGAGCAGGATGTATACGCCGAACAGCAGGATCACCGGGATCAGCCCCCGGCATACCCCGGCCACAATAGGGTCGGCGGCGTAGTTCACCACCTCCTTGGGCAGGGGGCGGCGCTTTTTGGGGGAGAGATTCATGAGGATGGTCACGGCGCACACGGCGGTGAACAGCACAAAGGACTCACCCAGCGTATCGAAAGCACGGTAGTCCAGAATCATACCCGCCACGGTGTTGACGGCCCCGGTCTCCTTCGTACCCTGCTCCACATAGCGCTGGGCCACCTCATTGACGGTGGGTGCATCCGCCGAGCCGTAGCGGGGGAGGTTGGCCACCGTCATCAGCATCAGCGCCGCAAACACGGCGCACAGCAGGAAGGCCAGCACATTATAAAGCCGCAGGGAGCGCCGCAGGGAGCGTAGGAAGGTGTCCCGATCCCGCTTGGGCTGATAGGGCTCCACAGCCTCCGGCTGAGGCTCGTCCTTCTCCACATACAGCTGCTGAGTCAGGTCCAGATCGCCCTCCAGCCACTGGTGCAGCAGTTCCTGCTCAGTGGGTCGCTTCGTTTTCTTCATGGGGTTCCTCCTCTCCTTGCGTCTCCTCCACGTCGGCATCCCGGTCGATGCGGTCGATGCGCCGCAGCGTCAGGAAGAACAGAATGCCGGTGATGCCTGCGCCTACGGCAGCCTCGGTCAGGGCCAGATCAGGGGCCTCCAGCAGGATCCAAATGACGGACATGATGATGGAGTAGGCCATGTAGATGATGACCGCCCGCAGGGGCTTTTTCACCAGCGCCGTGGCCACGGCGCACACCAGCAGACCCGCCAGCAGCAACAGACGGAATACGGTGCTCATGGGGCGCTCACCTCCTCCGTTTCCTCCGGCAGCTCCAGATAGCGGGCCAGATCCTCCTGCCCGGCCCGGTACTCAAATTGCGCCAGCATATGGCTGGACAGGGGAGAGGTATACCACTGGATCACCAGCACCAGCACCAGCTTCCACAGCACGGCCCGGAAGCCCACCGCCACCATGACACCCAGCAGCACCAGCCCCAGCGCCAGCGTGTCGGCGATGGCGGCGGCATGGAGCCGGTTCAGGGCATAGTCAAAGCGGAACAGGCCCAGCAGCGCCGTAAGCAGGGCAAAAAGCCCCCCCACCACGCACAGGGCGGTCACACCAAAGCGGATCCATTCACCGATCATGGGACGCCTCCTCCTTTTTCCGCTGATTGCGCTGATAGAGATTGATGTAAATGCGGCAGAGCATCATCACGGCGATAAACGACAGCACCACATAGATCAGGGCGATGTCCGCCAGATAATCCTCTCCCAACAGGAAGGTCAACACTACGATGACCATCACCACGATGGTGCCGACGAGGTTGATGCCGATGATGCGGTCCACCGTCAGCCTGGCCCGGATGATATACACCAGCGCCGCAAGAATGCCTGCGGCCAGTACCACCAGAGCGCCCCAGAACAGATAATTATAGCACTGCTCGATCAGATCCATCACTTGCTGCCCTCCAGCTTCTTCAGAATACGAACCAGATTCCAGTCCGGGATGGCCTCACCGCCGTCCTTATCCAGACACAGTACCAGAAATTCCTCCTCGTGCTGCCGGATGGTGACGGTGCCGGGGGTCAGGGTGATGGAGTTGGACAGCAGCACACGGGAGCTGGCCTCCTCCAGCGGCACCTGCAGCCGCACCACGGCAGGGCGGTAGGCAGCCTTGGGGGAGAGAATGACCTTCATGGTCTGCACATTGGCCTTCACGATCTCCCATACCAGCGTCACGCCGTATTGGAGATACCGCCCCAGCCGCCCCAGTACCCGCCGCTCGTTCCGGGGATGATACCCCAACACGGCGACGCAGAAGGCATATACAAGCCCCGTTACGACGATGCCGAACAGGCAGATCTCCAGCGTCACCCGCCCGTTGAAAATAAGCCACAGCAGAAACAGAAACACACACATCAGCATGGACTGTCACATCCTTTTCCGGGGCGGGCTGTTCCGTACCCATCCCCTGATAATTTACATAAAACGTCCAAAGTTGCACGCAAAATTCATTGTACCATGGTTAGAAAGCACAAGTCAATAAAAACCGGTTTCACAATGCGAAAAAATGAAGGAAAGCCGCCGGGAAACCCGGAAAGTTCCAGCCCGCAGCATAGGAAATCGTGCCGGTTTTTGGCATATTTCCACCGCCGGAAGGCACCCCTTGCGCCGGAGGGCGTCTCCTGTTATAATACGGTGAAGAACAGGAGGTGCGTTCATGGCGCTATACACACAAAAGGCCATCATGCGGGCCTTTGGGGAGATGCTGGAGGAGATGCCCTTCGACAAGATCACCGTGACGGCCCTTGTAAAGCGGTGCGATATCAGCTCCAACACCTTTTATTACCACTACCGGGACATCTATGATCTGTTGGATGCGTGGTTCCATCTGGAGTTGGGCCGCTTCACCGGAGAGGGTACCGACTGGCATACATCCACCAAGGCCATCATGCGGGAGTGTCAGGCCCATCCCGCCAAGATCTACCATGTGTTCAACGCCCTGTCACGGGACCGGATGGAGCAGTATGTGTTCTCCCTGACGGACGACACCTTCTTCCGGCTGGTGCAGCAGCAGACGGCAGACAGCGGCCTGCCGCAGGAGCGGGTGGAGGAGATCGCCGCCTTCTGCCGCTATGCCTATGTGGGCTTTTTCCTGCAATTCCTGTGGAACCGTATGGAGGCGGACATCGACCGCAGCGTGGACCGGCTGGGGGAGCTGATGACCGCCTTTGTCCGCAGCGCCATGGCGGAGCCGGCGAACTGAATTTTCGGATAAACCGGCAGAAATGTCCCAAATAGGACGCTTCTGCCGCCGTCTATGAGGGCGGGGCTATCATGCGGCCCAGGAGACGGCGGAAAAGTACGATATCAACGTGCCGTGGCTGATCCGCATGGATCCCACCTCCGCCTGCAATATGCGCTGCACCGGCTGCGTGGCCGGCGGAGCACCAAAACTGAAGCCGATGAACGAGAGGCCCACGGCATCGCCGTGGGCCTCTCCCTGTCCGGAGATAAAAGACAAATTGTAACCATTTTGTGCATATTTTGTAATTGTAATTCCCATGGGGATAGACCATAATAAAATACAGTTTCACGCAGCTTACGGGACAGCCTGCAGAGTGATCTACGGGCTGTCTTTCTGGATAGACAGCATCGGTCACGTTCAATACCATAGGAGAATCGCATGGGCTTTAACACACTACCCTTTATTTTCATCTTTCTGCCGGTGTTTCTGGCAGTATATTACCTGATGCCGGAGCGACTGCGAAACGGCGTTCTGACATTAGGGAGTCTTGTCTTTTACCTGCTCGGCACATGGAAGCGGCCGTGGTGTCTGGCGCTGCTGATGGGGCTCATGGCTCTGACGTGGCTCTCCGGCCGGAAGCTGGCGGGGAGCAAGCCCCTGCTGGTGGGGAACCTGCTGGTGCTGGGCCTGTGCCTTTTCGGCTTCAAATATGCCGGCCTGCTGGGCAGTGGCATCGCCCTGCCGCTGGGCCTGAGCTTTTACTCCTTCCAGATGGCCGCCTACGTCATCGACGTGTACCGTGGCCGCATGGAGCCGGAGGAGTGTCCGGTGTCCTACGCCGCTGAGATCCTGATGTTCCCCAAGCTCCTTTCCGGCCCTCTCATGGATCCGGCGGATCTGAAAGCGCAGATGTACCGCCGCACCTGCACCCTGCGGGAGCTGGATGCGGGCCTGCGGGACTTCATCATCGGCCTTTCCATGAAGGTGCTGCTGGCCAACCAGATCGGCGGCCTGTGGCGTCAGGTCAAGACCATCGGTTTCGAGAGCGTCTCCACCCCTATGGCGTGGCTGGGCCTTGTGGCCTACTCCCTGCAGCTGTATCTGGACTTCTGCGGCTATTCGTGGATGGCCATCGGCGTGGGGGAGATGCTGGGCTTCCGGCTGCCCCGGAACTTCGAGCATCCCTACGCCGCCCGCTCCATGCGGGACTTCTGGCGCCGCTGGCACATCAGTCTCAGCTCTTGGTTCCGGGACTATGTGTATATCCCGCTGGGCGGCAGCAAAAAGGGGGAGGGCCGTACCTACCTGAACCTGCTGGTGGTGTGGCTGTTTACGGGCCTGTGGCACGGCAGTACGCTGAACTTCCTGCTGTGGGGACTGTTCCTCTTTGCCCTCATCTCTCTGGAACGTCTGGGCTGGGGCAAGGTGCTCCGGCGCAGTCAGGTGATCTCCCGGCTCTATATGCTCCTGGTGATCCCCCTAAGTTGGATGCTCTTCGCCATCCCCTCCCTGAAGGACATCGGCAGCTATATCGGGCGGCTCTTTGCCTTCTCCGGCGGCACGGCGGTCCATGCACGGGACTTTCTGGTCTACGGACGGCAGTACGCCGTGGTGTTGGTCATCGGTCTGCTGGTGTCCACGCCCTTACCGGAGAAGCTCTGGCGCCGCATCCGCACCTCCCCGCTGGGAACGGTGCTCCTGCTGGTGCTGTTCTGGGTATGCGTTTACTGTATGGCGGTGGCCACCAACGACCCCTTTATGTATTTCAGCTTTTGAGGACGAGCAGCCATGAAGAGATTAGAACCAAAAAAGAGAGGACTGGCCGTGCTGGCCATCCTGCTGGTGGCCACCTCCCTGGCAGCCACCGTAACGGGCCTTGTGCTGAAGGCCCAGCTGCAAAAGTATGTAGGGGGCTGGGAGGACCGTCTGGCCATCGCCGTGCCATTCATGCTGCTGCATGACAACACGGACCTCCGCCGCATGGAGCAGGCCAAGCAGCGTAGTCAGGATGAGCCAAAGCAGCCGGAGCAGCCCACTGAACCGGAAAAGCCTGCCGAGCCGGAGCAGCCCACTGAACCGGAAAAACCCGACGAACCGGAGAAGCCGCAGGTGCCGGGAGTGCCTACGGAGCTTCCCACCGTGGTGCCGGGGGCCAAATACGGCGAGGACGAGAGCTTTTTCGACGATGCCCTGTTCATCGGAGATTCCCGCATGGTCAGCTCCGCCTACTATGCAAGGCTTGGCAAGGCGGATTACTTCACAGACGTTGGCATGAATGTTTTCCAGATGTTCTCCGTTACCGCCTCGGACGATAACTTCGATGCCACGGACCTGACGACCCTGCTGCAAAACCGTACCTATAAGAAGATCTTCATCATGCTGGGCATCAACGAGTGTGGCTACCCCATGAGCAGCCTGCTGAGCGCCTATCAGGAGGACATCGACACCTTGAAAAGGCTCCAGCCGGATGCCACCATCTACCTGCTGAAGGTCTACGGCGTGTCCCGCTCTGTGGCGGAGGGTACCAGCTACTTCAGCCCCCAGCGCCTGCAGGAGATCAACGACGGCATCGCCGGTCTGGCCGACGGCAAGAAGGTTCACTGTCTGGATGCCTCCCACCTCTACTGCGATGACGAAGGCTACATGAAGGAGGAGTACACCAGCGACGGCGTCCATCCCTACGCCAAGGATGCAGCGCTGTTTGCCCAGTGGCTGTGCCAGCAGATCAGCGGCGGCCGGTAGGCCTTTACAGATCACCGGATGTGTGGTATCCTGTGTAAGAACGCAAAGGGAAAGGGGGCGGCAAAATGTCGGGACTCTATGACCGGGTGCAGCGCAGCCCCCGGCAAAAAACCTTCCCGTGGTGGGCGGTCATTCTGGCGATCGCTCTGGTAGTGCTGACCTGCATCGGCCTGTTCATCAGCCGACCCCAGCACATCAAGAACCGCTACGAGGCCTGCATGGACGCCGTCTCCACCAGCACCATCTATGCCAAGCGCCACCGGGGCGTCCGGGCGCTGGTGGACGGACAGGAGCTGCGCCTGCGGGAGAGTAACGCCCGCTCCATATACAGCAGTCTGGCCGCTTTGGGCGTGGGCCACTTCACCGACCGGCTGCCGGAGGGGGAGCCGGATGCCACCCTCTATTACAGCGACACCTCGGTGATGCGCCTGTGGCGCTATCCGCTGAAGAGCAGCAGTTCCGGCCGTTGGGAGGGTGTGTTCATTTCCTTTGTATCGCTGGATGGCACCACCTATTCCTACTACACCGACCGAACGGACTGGCAGAATATCTCATGGCCATTGTCACCTGAGAGCAACGCCCCGTGGAGCAACTGAAGAATGACCGAAGGAGGTGTGACCTGTGGGTCACACCTCCTTTTTCACAGCTCCTGCTTGATGGAGCGTATGGCATTTTTCTCCAACCGGCTCACCTGCGCCTGTGAGATGCCGATCTCGGAGGACACCTCCATCTGGGTCTTGCCCTGACAGAACCGCAGGGCCAGAATGTTCCGCTCACGGGGCTGCAAGTGGGAGATGGCGTCCTTCAGCGCCAGCTGCTGCAGCCAGCCCTCATCGCTGCTGTGGTCGTCCCGGATCTGATCCATGACGCACACGGCGTCCCCGCCGTCGGCGTACACCGGCTCATACAGAGACACCGGGGCCGACATGGCGTCCATGGCGAACACCACCTCCTCACGGGGCAGCTCCAGCTCCTGGGCGATCTGCTCCACCGTAGGCTCCCGCTGTTGCTGGCGCAGGAGCCGCTCACGGGCCTGCAGGACCTTATAGGCAGTGTCCCGCATACTCCGGCTGACCCGCAGGGTGCTGTTGTCCCGGAGATAGCGGCGGATCTCCCCCACGATCATGGGAACGCCATAGGTGGAGAACCGCACCGGCTGACGGATGTCGAAGTTGTCGATGGCCTTGATAAGACCGATGCACCCCACCTGAAACAGATCGTCGGCGTTCTCGCCCCGGCTGCTGAACCGCTGGATCACCGACAGCACCAGCCGGAGATTGCCCCGGATCAGCCGCTCACGGGCCGCCATATCCCCCTGCTTGGTGCGCCGGAGAAGCTCCATCATCTCGTCGTTTTTCAGGATCTCCAGCCGGGCTGTATTGATCCCGCAGATTTCCACCTTCCCCTGCATACGCCGCCTCCACCACTTGGATGATGACAGTATTTCCCGCAGATAGGCGGCTTATACGGCGTGACAAAAATCCCGCACATTCGACGGAGAATAGAGAAAGCCTCTTGGCTGTCAAAAAGGGGGGACACTTTCGTCAACGGGGCGGAAGGGTGTGTGCGGGAAACCCGGAAGGGGTGTCCTGCACGATAATAATCACCATTTTTTAGAACTTTTTTGAAGTTCTGAAAAATGATTGCAGCGTGTCGAAAAAAACTTTTCGACACGCTGAGTCCCTCAGCTGTATCTGACAGCTGAGGGACTTTTGACCTGTAAACGATTTCGCCCTTACACCATGCGGCAGGATTCCACCTCGCCGCAGTCATCCGGGAATTTGCTATGGTCATACTCGATGCCGTTGCGGTCGTAGTAGTTCTTGATGGCGGACTTGATGGACTCCTCCGCCAGCACGGAACAGTGCAGCTTGTGGGCCGGCAGACCGCCCAGCGCCTCCACCACCTGCCGGTTGGTGACGGCCAGTGCCTCATCGATGGTCTTCCCCTTGATCATCTCCGTAGCCATGGAGGAGGAGGCGATGGCGCTGCCGCAGCCAAAGGTCTCAAATTTCACATCCTCGATCACGCCGTCCTTGATTTTCAGGTACATCTTCATAATGTCGCCGCACTTGGCGTTGCCCACCTGCCCCACGCCGTCGGCGTCGGCGATCTCACCCACATTCCGGGGGTGCATGAAATGATCCATTACAGTATCGGTATACAGTGCCATGATAGTACTCCTTTCACTAAATCAACGCTTACAGCATGAATTGCTTCTTACCGGATTCCAGATCCTTCCATACCGGGGACATGGACCGCAGATACGCCACCACACGGGGAACCTCCCGCAGGATGTGGTCGATCTCCCACGGCTGGTTCCACTCGCTGAGACTCAGCCGCAGGGAGCCATGGGCCACCTCATGGGGCCGCCCGATGGCCAGCAGCACATGGCTGGGATCCAGCGAGCCGGAGGTGCAGGCGGAGCCGGAGGAGGCGCAGATGCCTGCATCATCCAGCAGCAGCAGGAGAGACTCGCCCTCAATGCCCTCAAAGCAGAAGTTGACGTTGCCGGGCAGCCGGTTCACCGGATCGCCGTTGAGAGCGCTGTGGGGGATCTGGGACAGCCCCGCAATGAGCTTGTCCCGCAGAGCCGTCACCTTGGCCCGGTTCTCCTCCATGTGGGCGCAGGCATCCTCCAGCGCAGCGGCCATGGCGGCGATGCCGGGGACGTTCTCCGTACCGGCCCGCTTGCCCCGCTCCTGTGCGCCGCCCTCGATGAGACTGGTGATGGGTACGCCCTGCCGGACATACAGAGCACCTACGCCCTTGGGGCCGTGGAACTTGTGGCCGGAGAGACTCAGCATATCGATGTGCTGGGCATTGACGTCAATGGGCAGGTGTCCCACTGCCTGCACGGCGTCGGTGTGGAACAGCACGCCTGCCTCCCGGCATACGGCGCCGATCTCCTCGATGGGGAGGATGCTGCCGATCTCGTTGTTGGCGTACATCACCGTCACCAGACAGGTATCCGGCCGGATAGCCTCCTTCACCTGCTGGGCGGTAACGGTGCCGGTGGGGCCCACCGGCAGCAGCGTCACCTCGAAGCCCTGCTTCTCCAGACGCTTCAGGGAGTGGAGAATGGCATGATGCTCGAAGGCGGTGGAGATGATGTGCTTCTTGCCCTTCAGCCGCCCCAGCTCCGCAGCGGACAGCAGAGCCTGATTGTCGGCCTCACTGCCGCCGGAGGTGAAGAGGATCTCACGGGGCTTGCAGTTCAGGCACCGGGCCATGGCCTCACGGGCGCTCTGCAGCAGCTCGGCGGCGTGCTGCCCCACACTGTGCAGGCTGGAGGGGTTTCCGTAGTTGTCCTCCAGTGCCGGCAGCATGGCGGCCAGCGCCACAGGACTCATCTTGGTGGTAGCGGCATTATCTGCGTATATCATAGGGATTCCTCCTGAAAAGATTTACCTACCATTTTGGTATGTTAGTAGTATAGCAGGATTAACCTACCAAGTCAAGGGGATATTGAAAATTTTGGGAGAAAAAGCCCTCTCCGCCGGTGCGCTTGCATCTCACCCTGCTTTGTGATACACTGAAGCACATATATAGATTCAGGAGATAACGCATATGACCGACTACCTTCACATACAGCTGCCGCCGGATCAGATCCGGGGCATCAGCAGCATCGGTCTGGCCCATATGGGGGACGCCGTGTATGAGCTGCTGGTGCGGACATGGCTCTGCGCCCACGGCAAAGCCACCGGCAAGGGCCTGCACCGGGCCACGGTAGCGCTGGTGTGCGCCCCCAAGCAGGCGGAGCTGGCCCAACGCATCCTGCCCCTGCTGACAGAGGAGGAGCAGGCGGTGTTCCGCCGGGGCCGCAACGCTAACGTCCACTCCATTCCCGCCCACGCCAGCCGTGCGCAATACCAGCAGGCCACGGCGCTGGAAGCGCTGCTGGGCTGGCTGCACCTCAGCGGCCGCCACGACCGGGTGGAGCAGCTGTTCGCCGTGATGATGGAGGAGGAATAATATGCCGCTGGACGCCATTTGTATGCAGGCCGTGGTCCGTGAGACCGCCGCCCAGATAGAGAATGCCCGCATTGAGAAGATCCAGCAGCCGGCACGAGATCAGGTGATCCTGCTGCTGCGGGGCGGGCGGCGCCTGCTGCTCAACGCCGGAGCCAGCCAGCCCCGGCTGCATCTGACATGGCAGCTGCGGGACAACCCCGCCCAGCCCCCCATGTTCTGTATGCTGCTGCGGAAGCATCTGGCCGGGGGACGGTTACTGCGTCTGGAGCAGGAGCCGCTGGAGCGTGTGGTGACGCTGACCGTCCGGGCCGTGGACGAGCTGGGGGAGCAGAGCGACTACCGCCTGATCCTGGAGGCCATGCCCCGCCACGCCAACCTCATTCTGGTGGATCGGGAGGGCCGCATCGTGGACTGCCTGCGCCGGGTGGACTTCGAGATGTCCCAGCAGCGTCAGGTGCTGCCGGGGCTTTACTACCACCTGCCGCCCCGTCAGGATAAGTGCGACCCGCTGACGACGGAGGAGGATGCCTTCCGCCGCCTGCTGGCCCGGCGCCCGGAGGACAGTCCGCTGGACCGCTGGCTCATGGACACCTTCACCGCCATTCCGCCCCTGCTGGCACGGGAGTTGGTCTGCCGCACCTGCGGCGAGACGGACGCCCGCAGCACCGACCCCGACACCCTGTGGCAGACTTTCCACACATGGCAGCAGCAGGTGCAGGAGGGCCGCTTTCTCCCGCAGCTGCTGGAGCGTGAGGGCCGACCGGCGGACTTTTCCTATTTCCCCGTGACCCAGTACGGACCCTCGGTCACCTGCCGCACCTACGACACCTTCGCCCAACTGCTGGATGACTTCTATCAGGGCCGGGAACAGGCGGACCGTGTTCGCCAGAAGGGGCAGGACCTGATGAAGGCCGCCACCGCCGCACGGGATCGTGTCCGCCGGAAGCTGGCCCTTCAGGAGAAGGAGTACGCCGCCGCACAGGACCGGGAGCCTCTGCGACTGGCCGGTGAGCTCATCACCGCCAATCTCTACCGCTTGGAGCGGGGCATGACCTGCCTGACGGCGGAGAACTACTACGAGGAGGGCTGCCCCCAGCTGGATATCCGTCTGGACCCGCTGCTGACGCCTCAGCAGAACGCCGCCCGCTATTTCAAGCAGTATGCCAAGGCCAAGACGGCGGAGCGCATCCTGACGGAGCAGCTGGAAAAGGGCCGGCAGGAGTTCTCCTATCTGGAGAGCGTGGTGCAGGAACTACAGCAGGCGGAGCTGGAGCAGGACTTCAACGACATCCGTACCGAGCTGACGGAGGGCGGCTACCTTCGGGGCCGGGGCAAAAAGCAGCCCGGCTTCCAGCGGGCCTCCCGTCCACGGGAGTTCCGCTCCACGGCGGGCCTGCGAATCCTGGTGGGCCGCAGCAACCGTCAGAACGACAGGCTGACGTGCAAGGACGCCGACCGCCGGGATATCTGGTTCCACACCCAAAAGATCCACGGCTCCCACGTGATCCTCTGCACCGGCGGCATAGAACCGGACCGCCGGAGCATTGAGGAGGCCGCTTCGCTGGCCGCCTACTATTCTCAGGGCCGGGAGGGCGGCAAGGTGCCGGTGGATTATACCCCGGTGAAATTCGTGAAAAAGCCCGCCGGGGGGAAGCCCGGCATGGTAGTCTATACCACCTATCAGACGATCTACGCTGTACCGGACGAGGCGCTGGCCCGCCGCCTGTCGGTGAAATAAGACAAGCCCCGGAGGCCTCTCCTCCGGGGCTTGAGCCTGTCAAAAAGAAGAAACCTTTCGTCAACGGGGCGGAAGGGTGTGTGCGGG
>ERZ791914.823-NODE-823-length-25822-cov-22.494897_pt1 | contig 25822 bp, 21 predicted proteins | sample MGYA00510140_ERZ791914 | MGnify/ENA primary metagenome ERZ791914 (study PRJEB30046, sample SAMN00792079) | human gut metagenome | study: EMG produced TPA metagenomics assembly of the A metagenome-wide association study of gut microbiota in type 2... | reverse complement strand
TGTTGCTCAGGTACTTAAAAAAAATATTTTATAATAGTGTTGCGGAATTAAGGTTCATAATAAAAACTTTAAATTTATAAATTTAAAAACTAAAATTGGTTATACATATTATATAAAGGACTTAATTGCCTTGTTGTAATCTTGCGAGATACCGCATCGGTGTGCTTCCCTCCAGTTTGTTGAAAGCTGAATAAAAAGCACTTTTAGAAGCGAAGCCACAAAGTCTTGGAATCTCAACCAATGTGCATGACCCCATACCTAACAGTTCCTTCGCATATTCTATCCTGTAACTGTTTAGCAGCTCCTTCAAATTGCATCCGAAATATCTGTTCACCACATTTGACACATAAGTCTGGTTGGTTTCAATCATGACACTCAGTTTCTTCAAGGATAACGCACTGTCAAGGAATACCTGCCTTATCTCCAACAGATACAGGATTGAACGGTATATCTCAAAATCTATCTCTCTCCCCTCTATTCCCTTTGAAACAAAATTCTCCTTCCATTGCTTCTCCACTGCCTTGTACAGTAAGTCCTTCTGTCTTGGAGAAGTAGAAGTTCCTTTTCTGCGTCTTAGAAATAGATATTCCATTTTTTATATCATTAATAATCATTGTTCAACCGTCTGAAAAACAGGTGCGTTAATTGTTGTCTAAAGCCCTGTCTTTTCTTATCTTTTAATGAGATAAAGCGGTAATTCGGTGCAAATATACATATTTTATTGAAAGTGAATATATTTTTCTTGTAAAAAATACTAGCTTACCATAATTTTAATGATTTTACATACTTGTCGGCTTAGTCTGTACCTTGTTTTAGAGAGCATAAATATGGTGAAATTAATGATAATAAACCTTTCAACATTTATGATAATGTGAAGCTATTGTAAATATTGCTTTTAAGAACAACCATTAAAACGGAAATAATAATCTATACTAACTAGAGTGGATTAATAAACAGCATTTGAGGAAACTCTTATGCTGTTCTTTTTTATATAAGCACTACGAATGTTACATACTAACAATCCAATTCTTTGGAATATAGGAAACTAATATTTAACTTTGTACCGTAGGTTTAGCTGTTGACTAATTGTTGACTGATAAACTTCCAATGAGATTATTAATACGTTGACATATTGCAATTTAATAGGATGAAATTTAGAGCCTCATAATCTGGAGGTCCCTGGTTCAAGCCCAGGCTGGTCCACAAAGAAGATTCCTAATAGATTGTTATTCAACAGTTTGTTAGGGATCTTTTTTATTTGTGTCAACAGAATGTCAACCAAGCTTTTAACTATCCGATTTTATCTTACTTACGCAACTGTTAATAATCAAAAGCAAAAGTAATAAAAAACACAGTTTTAAAATCCTATTATCAAAGTATTTTTTATCTTCACCCCAAATAGTAAAGTCATGGAAAATTATAAAGAAAAGCTATTTCAACTGTTAGAGCAACATTTAAAAGATAAGGAGCAGGCTGATATAAAGAAAATATGTGTAATGATAGAAGATAAATGTATTACAGATTTAAATGAGCATTATAAATCTATTTACAGCTTGTTTCAAGATAGCAATTATAGCTATATGGAGTTCAAACTTAATTTGAGCAAAAGAATATTGCTATTACAATATCGGAATGCTATTGTTATGCGTCAGCGAGCTTGGGAAGGTGAAGAAGAAAAACGTTTTCAAGAAAGTCTCAATAGAGTAGAAGAACAGATTCAAAAAAGTTTTAAGGAACTTTCAGAAACAGAGCAAATCGCCTTAGCTTTTTCCATTGCAGAGAAGACTTTGAAATTCAAAATGCAAATGTTTGTCATAGATGAGAAAATTGCAGTTTTAAGTGATAAAATAAGTATTATGTCGATTGGTACTCAACCGATCAAACAAATAGATCTACTGTGTCAAGTAACTAAGGAGAAAATAGCTTCAAAAACAGTTATTGATTTATTACAAAAGGAGTTCTTTGAATACATCCAGATTAGACGCTTTCAATTTGGAGGAGATAAGAATGAACTCAAAAAGGAAATCAAACAGCTAAAAATTGAGAAGAAACATCAGGTAAGTTTAGCTATCCGGAGTGTTGTAGAATCATTAGTTTCTAAAGGTATATTAACCCAAATTGCACCTAAAGGTAATTCTTATAAAATAATGAATGCAAATGGGGAGTATATTGAATTGCCTAATACGATGGCGATCAAAGTGTATGATATAGTAAAAGCATTAGGTTTTGACACTTCTTTCAAAAGACATAAAAAATTAGCAAACACTACATATGAAAAAGATTATCAGACACCTGACTTGGACGAGGAAAAGAAAGATTATGTTAAAGACAGATTAAAGAGAAGTGCAGAACTAAATATTAATACTGAAGAGAAAGAGTTCTTTTTTGATTATCACGGTCATATCTTATAATCCACAGACATTAGCCATATTCAATAAACAATTTCTGTTGCTGATAATCGGTAGCAGAGATTATTTAATTTTGTTCCCATTTATAATTCCCCTTTTCCAAAGCCTTCAAATCCTTATATATGAGAAAATAGCTTGGAGCATAATACAGCGCCACTAAGATAAGGTGCGTAGCTTCAAGCATTAATGATAAAAACAATTACCGGGTCACGCTTATTTTCAGACGATGGATAAGATGTAGATTCGATGATGCGTAGCAATTCCAGTATGTGGACAAGACATAAAGTTCCCCACGAAAGAATGTATGCCGCATGATAGGCCAAGTAAATGCGAGGAGCTGTTTACAACGGTTCAACTATCACAACCAGTCGAAAGATTGGTTTATTTTTTTCTTCTCCCCTTCCTTGATTTCCCCTCAAAGCCTTATATATGAGAAATATGTATATAAGAGAATAGAAATAATAACTAACAATTTAAAACAACAAAGAGACATGGGAAATTTAATTAAAGGATTGAAGGTCGCAGCTTATGTGGCCGAGATTATCGTGGCAGGTTCCGTAGTAGTCGAGCTTGCGGAGAAGTATAGTGGCAAATTCAGAAAAAAGAAGATTGCCACGGGTGAAGTCAAGGCCGTTGACGCTGCGACTGAAAACTGATAGAACGTCTGATGAATGGATTATGACAAGAAAGCAGACGTAATAATAACCGTATTGGAGGTAGCAACTTCAATACTCAAAGGGATAAAGAAGCTAAGAGGTATATTCATAAAAGCAAAGAAATGACACCTCTTGGCTTTTTTTGTTTCACCGTATTTTATTAACCGACTAAAAAATAACAAGAGTATGGAAACAATGACTAATGAACTTACTGTCATTCCAAGAACAATCGGAATGATGGGCGGAATGGGTATGCTTAAACCTGAATTTATCGAAGACGCAGTAATCGTATCGGAAGAGCAGAAGGAGCATCCAAATTTTATTGAGAGTAACACTTCGGGTATTACGCTTGAAGAACTTGAAAGGAACTGCATTGTCCCTAGTTTCGGAGACAACCAGCTTACCATCAGCCACCAGACATTTATTCACCAAGTAGAAGATGCTGCAAAGATTTATTTTACAGGTGAAAACTTTGGAAACACGGAAATCAGAGTTTCACATAAGATTTTAGGCAGGGTTCCGGGAGCATTAACCAAAAAGAAGGAAGAACTTAAACCGGAAGATGAAACGATTTATTATCAACGTATGGCTTTCTGTTTTCATATCCGTTCCATGAGCAGAAAAATGAATGGTGAGGAGGTATATCTTTGCATAGGTGGAGTACGTAGTTTGAATGAAGAAAACTTATACGCCCGAAAATCACCCGAGAAATTCAAGATATTCATAGGATGGAGAGTGAAAGTTTGCTCAAATCTAATGCTGACTAATGATGGCTTGACCGGAAGACTAGAAGTAATGAGCGATGCTGATATATACAGTTCAGCACTACGATTATTTCAAGACTTTAATCCTGAACAAAATCTCAGGCTACTTGAAAACTTGGGAAGAACGAAGATTTCACAAGAACAGTTTTGTCAGATAATTGGCAGGCTCAGATTATATCAAGCTTTACCTGCTTCACAACTTAGAGAACTGCCCAAGGTGATTTTAGGTGACTCCAATGTCAACGCAGCTACGAAAGGTTACATAGAGAATCCAAATTTCGGATTGTGTGGCAGAGAGAATATTACTTGTTGGGATTTGATGCAGCTACTCAATGATGCCGCCAAACAATCCTATATTGATAAGTTTCTGGAGAGGAATCAGAACTGTACTGATTTTGCTGTAGGTATCCAAAAAGCCTTGGATGGTGAGGATACAGAGAATTACAGTTGGTTTTTGAGTTAGACCTGAAAATAAATTGACTCACAAGGGAGAAAGATCTAAATATGACAAACATGATCTTTCTCCCTTTTTTGTTGAACTCTTTAACGGATACATGATATGGAAGTGAATGATATTATGACATACATAGACAGATTGCTGCAAGGCTGTTCTGATAAAAGATGTGCTGAGATTCTAAAGGAAGTAACGGAGGAATGTCAGTCACGTATAAATGAATGTAAGAAAGGTGCTTATTCTAAATCATTGCAATAGGAATAATATATAAACAATAATGAATATTATGGAAAGATACGAATTGGAAAACAGCAGGGAGTTCAAGGCTGCAAAAGAACTTGAACATGCCCTGAACGACTATGGGTGGAATGAGAAAAGGTTCGCTATTACAGTCACTACATTTCACAGGACCCTGCAACAGACCTTATTCAGAAGTATGGTTGAAGTAATAAGAGTCATGGGAAGTGAAGGTTACGGATATGACTTGAGGAACAAGGCTTCACATGAGATATGTAAGAAGATAGTGGAATCGGGAGTTCTGGAAGACAAGACGATACCATTCATCTGAAAAGGTTGAAACATACCAAGACTAATATTCCGGGGAGGGATATTTCCGATTAAAAGGAAGTATCTCTCCTTTTTTTATTTACTGACAATTTAAAATTCAGAAGACTATGTTATACTATAATTTTTATGGTTATGAAGAATTCAAGGCCCGTTTCGGACTTGAGAAGAGAGACAATGGTGTGGCGGTAAGAAAGAACAAGATACTGCTGGCCCACCTGAAAAATCCTGCACTGCTCAGATATTGCAGGGAACATGATGATTATGCCTTGTTACATATATATGATATGGCTGACCTACAGAAAAAAGTAATGGATGCTGTCATTGAATCAGGAAAAGGTGATAAAAAGCTGCCTTATAGGGTGGAACTGATAGGCAAGACATACCACTCTTCCAGATATCAGACTGACGAAAGCAAGGGTGTATGTGAGGATCTGGATAAAAGTTCAGTCCGCTATATAAATGTTGAACGTAACCGGGTCTTCAAGAAAAGAGCCGGAAAATTCATGAGAGGGCTTATCCTTGAGACAGAGATAGGAAAACTGCTCTCTCCAAGTGTAGTGAACTGGATTTCGGGAGACGTTTTCACTCAAAACTGGTGGACTTATACACATGGGAAATCACCTGATATGGAATTGCATGTGAATAAGGAGTTCTGGAAAATCTATGACAGCAACTGTTGTAAAGGGAATTTCGGTTCATGCATGGTGGATGAGAACAGGACTTCGTTCTATCGTGATTCGGTAGAAGCCAATGCTGCTTACATAACTGATAAAACAGGATTGATTGTAGCCAGATCCATTCTTTTTACTGACGTTACGGATCAGGATGGCAATAAATGGAGATTGCTTGAAAGGCAATACTCCTCAGGAGGTGATGATGTATTGAAACGGTTACTGATTGACAAACTCATTCAAGGTGATTACATAGACGGTTATAAAATCGTGGGTGCATCCTGTCATGAAGCTAACGCATTTGTAGATATTCATGGGAACTCATTATCCGACAAGAAGTTTGAGATTGACTGTGATCTGGAACTGGAAGACACGCTTTCTTATCAGGATTCCTTCAAATGGTATAGTTATAACCTGAATAAAGCCTATAACTACGAGAACTCACACTATTCATATAACCTTGACACCACAGACCTGAACTTATATGGTGACACTGACGATGATGAAGATGACGGGGAATGGGACGATTACCACCAGTATCATTGTTCAGAAACAATCTGTTGCTACCGGAATGGAATAGAGATTTGGGTGGATTCAGAGAACCTGGATGATTTTATATGGATAGAATCAACACAGGAATACCACCATGAAAACGATTGTGCCTGCTGTGACGAATGTGGAACACATATCCTGTTGGATGATGCCATGTGTTCGAAAGTGACGGAGGAATATTATTGCTGCAAGGAATGTATGGAGAAAGCGGAGAATGAGTTCAAGCGGAAGAACTGGCACTATTCAGAATATGATGATGAATGGTATGAGGATTACACCGATATAACCTACATCCATGTCTGGAATGAACAAGAATGCTCCTATCAGGATAAAAGCATCAATGTGGATACATTATGCAGGTTATTAAAAAATGAGGAAGCATGGGAATTTGGCGAGGATATATTTGACAAAGTAAATCCAAGTACCAACCTTCCATACGGCTATAAACTTAAAAAAGAGATAAATCATGAATATACAATTATTGAAGAGGCTGTATAGTATCTACAGCCCTAGTGGAAAGGAACAGAAGATGGTGAAGTTCCTCTGTTCCTATATAAGACAGCTTCCCGGAAACATATCCGTGTCAAAGGATAAATTCGGAAACTTATATATAGTAAAAGGAAATTCGGAAACTTATCCTTGCCTGGTGAGCCATATCGACCAGGTTTCACACTGCAAGCATTCAAAGGATTTTAAGGCAGTGGAGACAAGGGAAATCATATTCGGTTATTCGCCAAAGAACAGGAGGTTTGAGAATTTGGGAGCCGATGATAAAAATGGAGTGTTCATCTGCCTTGAATGCCTAAAGAAATATGATGCTGTTAAAGTCGTGTTTTTCAGAGAGGAAGAGACTGGCTGCAAGGGAAGTTCGGAAGCGGTGATGTCTTTTTTCGATGATGTAAGGTTCGTTATCCAGCCTGACAGAAAGGGTGATTCGGATCTGATTACAAACATAGGTTATTCCGAGTTGTGTTCAGAAAGGTTCATTGAAGCGATAGAACCTGAGAAATGGGGTTACATGGAAGAGAACGGATTGATGACTGATGTTCTAGCCTTGAAAGAGAAAGGATTGGAAGTGTCTTGTATCAACGTATCATGTGGTTATTACAATGCCCACACCGATGAGGAGATTACAGTGAAGAAAGACCTGATGAAGTGTCTGAGATTTATAGAACATATCATAGAGGACTGTACAGACACTTATCCCCATACACAAAGTGATTCATATTTCAGTCCCTATGAGTTTGAGGATGAGGTTTATGATATGCTGAACAATGACCCGACTTTAACTCCCGAAGACCTTTATGACATGTATTCCACCAATTTTCCACCCTTCGGATTGGAGGATTACAGAAAGATATATGAAGATTATCGGATGTTCTGGGTTGAGGATGAAGAAGATAGGAACTTAAAAACTTTGGATTATGGAAAGAGATAAGAACTACGATTTGGAACTGGCCAAGTATATCTGGTCAATCCTGAAATCCAATCTCCCGATTCTAATGTCTTGGGGAGTTGAGATTGAAACAGTGAAAGTAATAGCATGTGGTCTTGAATTCAAGGTCAACGGATTCAAGCACACCGGAAAAGTTCAGATAGTCTTGAATGAAGGTGCGGACCTGTTTGAAGTCTGTCTGATTGGTGAGGATGGAGAAATCAGGGACAAGAGGGAGGACATCTACCTTGACATGCTTGTTTCCGTGGTGGATGGACTTGTAGAGAAAACCGACGATTATGAAAAGAGGATTGCTGAAACATATAATATTATAAGGTATTAGCGGTTCTCTGAAAAATCGGGAAATGTGATAACTGGCTTTCTGTGAGGGAGTAGATTTTATAGGAACTCGAAATCTCATGGAAAGCCTTTTTTCTATGTATTAATGTAAATGGTTCCATAGATTAGACGACCATCTTGTCAGTGGAACTATTGTTAAAAAACGAATGACAATGAAGGATGAAAACCAATATGTGGCTTATCTCCGGGTAAGCACACAAAAACAAGGATATTCAGGACTGGGACTTGAGGCACAGAGGGAGATAATACAGAATTACCTTTGTGATAAAACTCCGGTTGCAGAATATATTGAAATTGAATCGGGTCGGAAAAAAGAGAGACCCAAACTTAAGGAAGCGTTGTCGTCATGTAGAAAGGACGGTGCTATTTTAATAGTAGCAAAACTGGACAGACTGGCAAGGTCTGTTTCATTCCTATCCAACCTGTTAGAAAGTGATGTGGAGATAGTCTTTTGCGACTTTCCACAGGCTAATAAAATGGTACTGCATATTATTTCGGCTATATCCCAATACGAAGCGGAATTGATAGCAGCCAGAACGAAGGCGTCATTACAGGCTAAGAAAAGCAGAGGATTCAAACTTGGTAATCCTGAACACCTGATGGATAGACATGAGCAAGCCATCCAAAACAGTATCAGGACTTGCAAGGATAAGGCTGACAACAACCCCAACAATAAAAGGGCTGTTGCTATATTACGGATTTTAGTGAAAGAGAGCCATAGCTATAATGAAATGGCAAATATCCTGAATCAGGAAGGGTTTGTATCTTCCAAAGGCTGTTCCTTCACAAAATCAACGGTATATAAACTGATTAAAAGGTATAACCTAAAAGAAGATTGAAAATCATGGAGTACAACTATCTTATTCTCCTGGATTACAGTACCGGAGAGATCATAAGGATCAAACTGTCGGAAGAGCAGAAACGTGACTCGGAGAAGTATGATGATTTTGAGGAGTATCTGATGACTCTGGAGGATGGTTACGGATTCAGGCTTCCTGACTGTAGCTGGATGGCGGTTGAACGTTTGCAGGAGACAGTCTGTGGATTCTGACACAATGGACAAGAGAAGAGACTTGGTTGAAACAGGTCTCTTTTTTTATTTTTTTCTCTTTCTTGCAGTAAAGTATATAAGAGAAACGTTTTGGGTAAGTCTGGAATATGAGACGAAGTATAGCTGAAAGACAAGATGGAATAAAAAGTGTACAAGCATGATTTGAAATGCCCTTTTTATTCAGAGCAGACAGAAGATGGTTTTTCGGTTATATCCACTCTCCCTTTACTATCGGCCGGTTCAAAGAGATAAGGGAGAAAGTCAACATTTATCTTAGAGCTCAGAATGGGAATGTAAAAAACTATGTAAATCCCTAGTCTTTGCAATTCAGGTCATGGTGACGGATAGGAGTCCGGCCGGTTGTCATTCGTTATATCCTCAGTATGCTTTTTATTGATCATCCAGAGAAAAAAACAGCACAATATCTTCAACGGACCGACTGGATTATCTAAAACTTCGATGAAATGGGGAGAATATTGTTGTAGAATCGGAGTTTGGCAGAGCCTGAAGTATGGAACGAAGTGGAATGTATAACATAGCTGGAAGACATAGGTGTAATAAAAAATGTTGCAAATCAGGTACTACAAATGCTTAAAGAATAACGTTTCTGTAGTTTTTTTATAACATCCCTTCGGATTATGCATATACTCATCCTTCGTCTTACCTCCATCTCCGATCCAACCCGAAAAATAAGGGTACCACTATTCTCCCGAACTGTAGTATCCAGGAATCTGTTCTATTTACCTTGACTGAATCTCCATCCAGTCTTCTCATTAATAGGGTCTTATAATATGTATGATAAATTTCCGGCAAAGATAACTGATAAATCCATGAAATCCAAATAGAAAAGAGATTGCCCGTATGGCAACAAGCAACCTCCTGTGGGATTTAAATCAATATGCCGTTACTATTCTCAACGAACCGTAACATGGAAATACTAACTTGTCAATAACCAGCTTTTATGCCTTAAAACACAAATGTTGACAGATAGACAAAACTAATCATAAATTCCGGAATATCAAAATAAAAAAACGCCACTGTCCCTCACGGATAATAGCGTCCCACACATTGAATCCAGTTTTATTATGAATAGTATATGATATAATGCTGCAAAGTTAGTGTATCCGGATAAAATCAACAACGGAAATGGTCATATAATGAAGAGGCCACCTGAAAAAAAGTGACCTCTCCCGAATTTAAAAGAATGATTTGATGATGCCACCGCTATTTATCCCAAACCACGGCAACAGAAAACATACTGATTATTTGTCGGCCGGATCTTCTCCGACCCTGACAAAAACATAATACACAAACGTTCAGGTACGAAGATATGTAATAAAATCAAGACGGACAATCAAACCGGTAAAATAAATTATATCAATAACCCTCTCCGGGGGATGTGTCTGTTGCCCCATATATGATAAGATGTAACTTGGTGAAGGAATGAAGAGAGGTAACTTCAGATTCGTTTTTTATCTGGATTTTTTTCTTCCTCCACTTTCGGGAGGCTACGAAGTCGTCTCTCATGTTTGTTATTATCCTTACCCGTAATATTTTACTTCTCTCTCTATATATTATAATATGTTCATCAAAAAACTCCGGATGATCGGGTTTTGGACGGAGTCAGGAGTATGAAATGAAGCGGAATAATTAAATTCCATTTAGGTAGTGTTATTTTCTTTAATAAAATTGGTGAATATCACATGCATTATTTAACTTTGTTACCATAAACAAGCAAGTAATAATATTTGATGTTATATGCCATATTTTCAAGGTCTTTTATTTTTGTGTGTAGTACTTGTATTGCTTGTGAGAAGTAGTACGGTACAATGTTTAACAACATAACATAGTAAAATATACGTTAAGTTGAATGGCGATTCAACATTCAAAAGCGTATTTTTAGTAAAATAGTTAATGTCTGTACATCCTTACTTGTGAAAGCGGGGGTGTACTTTTTCATGTTGATTATTCAGTCAGATTCAATATATGTTTGGACGTGGTAGAATTGCTACTACATGTATCTTTCATAATTAAACAAAAGTAGAACTATTTACATTATGGTCTGTGAGGATAGTAATGTATATCCCTTTGATGTTTGTGTTGTGAAGAAGTTGAATGGCGATTCAACTGATATTGTTGAAACAAAGGATCTGAATGGTATGGTTTGTGATAAACAGTACCATTCATATTGTATTTTTCATACTAATTGATATGTTTAATTACATGGTACATCATGGTCTGTGAAGATAGCGATGTACACATTTATGTTTTTTTATTTTTAAGTTGACGAGACACACACTGTTGCTTGTGACAAGTAGTAGTGTATTCTTTCTTGGGAGTTTTCACTATTATTGTGGAAATATATATCAACCGGGAACGAGTATGGTAACAAGAAAATCTTATAATGAAGTTATATATATATCATAAACATTCCGTTCAAACAGGATATTCCCTCCATTGTCCGGATAGAATGTTGACAATCAGGGTGTGGTTTCAGGCCGTCTTTATTTTGGTGAGGGGAATATTTGTCTTCCATTTTTATGAAATTCTCCGGGTGTTGTTAAAGAAATATGGGTTGTTATTATCCTTATCCCAACCCGTCAATACAAAAAATATCTGGAGAATTGACAGGAGAAAACGGAGAATTGTATATCTTTGCCCAACATTTTAGGTTAATATAGGCTATTTGCTAGGTTCATGAAGGTATCTATTGATTGACCAGTTAGAAGAATTACTAAATTCATATACTATTCGGTCTGTGAGAGATAGGATAGTATTTTTTGTTTTATTTCTCAGGCCCCGATAACAGTTTAAAAATCTTATGATCCCAATATTTCTCTTGTTCTTCCTGGTATGTTTTCATCTTATTTATCGGCCGGTTGTATACGGATATTTATTTTTGTAGTTCACAGTGGAAGGTTCTGAAGTACGTCCGATATGTCTGTTGTTCCATATATATAATAAGGTGTAACTTGATGAAGGAGCTATGTCTGATGAAGGAATGAAGAGAGGTGACTTCGTTCGTTCCTTATAACAGTGAGAGAGAAGGTTAGATTAGTTCTTTCTTCTCTTTATTTTCAGGAGGTTGCGAAGTGGTCTCTCTCATGTTTATTATTATCCCTACCCGTAATATTATAACCTGTCCATCGGAAAAATACGGATAATCGGGTTTGGACGGGGTCAGGAGCATGGAACGGAGTGGAATGTATAACATAACTGGAAGACACTCCGTAAGTGGAATAAAAAAAGCTGCAAATGATGTACAAAAGCTTAAAGAATAATCCTTTATGTGATTAAATTATTCCATCCCTTCCGGGTAATGTATCAATACCCCGTCTCACTTTCTGTCTTCGACTTAACCCGGTATTAACATATATTGTATCATGACATTCAGAATCTCCAGTATCATTACCTATCTTTGTGAGGCTTAAATAAACATGGCATCGGTTGTTTTTCGGCCGACATTAGTTGTATTTCTCATAATAGAATCCATTTTTATAAGTCAATCTGCTTCCCTGTAGCCTGTGACAAGTGGCAGGGAATAAATTTGCTTCGTTCCTGTAAAATATCTATCTTTACATCCACATAGTATCACAATCCGGCCGAAGAGTCAGTCGGAATATTATTTGATTGATATTGGAGGTAATGGACGTTGTGAAATGTCTGTTACCTTTATGAAGAAAGAGTAATAATCAGGAAGTATCGGCGTGATATTTCTTATTATATATAGTTGTCTCATTGTGGATAGCGGGTGTAGTGATATGCCTGCTATCTTTTGTTTATAAGTGATAGTCCGGAATTGTTCACCAAAACAAAAATATCAGGATAATTGGCAGGAGAAAATGGAGATTGTATATCTTTGTCCAACGTTTTAGGTTAATACTGGCTATTTGCTGGATTTGTGATGGGATTATTGGCCTAAAAATGAATACTAAATTAATAGAATTGCATATACTATTCGGTCTGTGAGAGATAGGATAGTAGTATTTTTTATGATTGACGGACAAGATACACCTTCCTGTTATGACCAGTAATATTATCCTCCCGTCTAAATCCGAACTTTCTGTAAAATGATATGATACAGTTCCCAGGATTACGAAGTCTTGCACCTCTGATCCTCATATGTTCCAATACGTGCCCTACCAGTCGTGAGGCGTATCCTTTTCTCCGTTCCATAGGGTGTACATAGAGAAGACTGATCACTCCCCCGCTCACTCTGATGAATGCGACAATGACTCCTCTCCTGTTTTTCAGTATACGGATTGTGGGTAAGATTTCCAGTTTTCCTTTCAACACATTTCTGGCCTGTAGTATCCGCTCGTCATAACTCATCAGGGGATAGCTCTCGTCCACCATTGTCTCCCAAAGGTTCAGTATCCCGTCAATATCTTCGATTTCAGGCTGTATGATCATTGTGTCTTCCATACCGACAAAGATAGTGATTTGGAATATATATTGCCGGGATTGATGTATAAAATTCTAATAATCGGATAAAAATCAAACCACCAGAGATCCATAACAGGAATGTCTCCGGTGGCTTGTCCAATGTTTAACCTGCTTCAAACGGACTCTCTAATCCGTCGTGTCTTATAACACAAAAACGTAAGGGTATTTCACAACAGCCTTGCAAACAAAAAAAGCTATTATTATTGGTAAATGTGGATACCATTCAATATCCGCCGCAAAATTAATTGTTTTTTATGATATGTCTGCTGCTTAAACAAAAAAACTATCGGGCCCCAAGTAAAATCCAGCCTTCAAATCCGGTAGTCCATTGTTCTTGATCTGCTTTTAGGCGACAAGGGTTATTTCACAACAACCTTGCAAACTAATCGAGAAAATTTGTCATTATTGGCTGGTGACAATCATGACGCCAATGATAATACTAACTGTTGCAAATTTATCTGTTATTTGTGGTATGTCTTTTGTCTGTTTGTAGTTGAAAATGGTTTAAATCTCAGTTTCTGTGATAAAAAAGAAAGAGGATGCCTTTTATCGAACACCCTCATTATGAAACTAAGGCAGGTCAGGTTAAAAATGAAATAAGAACTCGTTTAAACTCCATCATAGCATATCAATCACCTTTTGGTTCTTTTAATTCCCGGGGAGTGTAAACTAAAAACTGTTTTCTTATCAACAATCACAAATTTAAGGTGTTGTTTTTAAACTCCTATAATCTGTTTGGGACTATAACTGGTATTATTTTCTGCTTGGTTGGATTTTGGATTGATGTTTCCTGGTCTGAAAGTTTGCAGAAGAGTATCGGATCGTATATATTTGTAATGGCGTGATTTTTTTATTCATAGGATATTCGATATTTGTTTAAAGCTGAAGTTTATTATATACTGTCCGGTCTGTGAAGATAGGATAGTATGATTTGATGAGTGTCCCGGATGATAAGTGGGATATGATTGTTTCCTTTCCCCCTTTTCACTCTTGAGGACGGGAAGAAGAAACAAGGAATAATCTACTGCATGAATGGTCCCTGATACCTTGGTTAGTATTCAGACTCATGTTAATAATCTCTTCTTACAACCCGAATTCCTGATATCCTGTACATAGAAAAAAAGAAGGATTACCTTGCTGGTTCTGTTTGAAATCAGGACATTATCGGTTAGTGGATTGAATTGGTAAGGGCTTCGGATTTGTTCTTACCCTTATGAAGTGTCTCTCTCGGTTTTCGGCCTTCCAAATGACAAGTAAAAGGTCAACTTACCCATTACGGGCAAATTGACCCTTTACCATTACTTACAAATATCGTATATGTAAAGCCTATTTATTGTCACATATCAATTTCCAGACACATGAGGAAAGAAAAGCCCCAATAAAGGGAGCAACAATGAATATCCATAATTGCGAGAGTGCCTCACCACCTGCAAATAATGCCGGAGCAATGCTGCGAGCCGGATTGACAGAAGTTCCCGTAATAGGTATGCAACAAATATGAACAAGTACAAGAGAGATTCCAATTGCTAATCCGGCAAAATTACCTGCCCCCTTTTTAGGGTCTGTAGTACCAAGGACTACCAATACAAATACAAAGGTAAATACAACCTCTGCCATGAACCCACCAATGACTCTTACACCGGACGCACAAGAATTGGCACCGGTAGTGGTTGCATATACCATATCTATATTGGATGTCAATAGTGCTATGATTGAAGAACCGATTAACGCTCCTATAACTTGAAACAACATATACATTAATCCCTCTTTGCTTTTCATACGTCCTGAAAGCATACAGCCCAAGGTGATAGCCGGATTAATATGACATCCGGAAATACTACCTATAGTATAAGCCATAGCAACGACTGAAAAACCAAATGCCATTGCTACCATTAACACTTGTTGGGGAGTACCACAGCCACCGTTAAACACAGCACTACCACAACCCATCAATACGAGTACCATTGTACCAACCATTTCCGCCAAATACTTTTTCATATTCTTTTGAATTTAAAGACTGGTTCAAAAATAGTAATTTGTTCACGGAAATAAAAATTTTATGCCTTAAAACGTAAGTGTTAGAGGCAGTTCCGGAGTGAATCAAACCAATTGATATATAAGGCCGATCTGTAAGGTTGATTAAGTAAAGTGGTTGATATTGTTTTGAACGGAGCGGATTGTTTTCGGGAATAACCGGGAAGTACAGTGAACTGAAGCTTGATTGGATATTTTTTCCTTTTGAAGATAGGAATAAGGAGGAAACAATCACTGATATTCTATTATCACATATCTTCATAATAGTAAAATGTTGAAATAATTTAGGGTGATAGCCGTAACATTCATGGCCTATATAATTTTTCAAATCCTAGCTGTCCAAAAATCAATCAAAAGCTAGTTCCTACATTTTTTTCTTGAGAATGGGAAGAAGACAATAATGGACTGAAATCTACAATAAATCTTGATGATCTTCTAGAACTGAACATACTAGTAATTCTTTCAATCATAAATAAGCCTTGGGATGATTGACATGAGATTTATACCCTGCTTCTGGTTTGATGATATTAATGGCCGGCTAATATTTTGTTTGTCGATAAATAGGTATAGTTTGATTTCTGATAATAATTGGATAAGTAGAGTGATAATGTGATGATTTTATATCGGCTTTGGGGACGATAGTTAATATATTATGAGTTTGAGGTGTCTGTTAGTGGATGTTGTGATAGAGAGATAGCTGAGAATCAATCTTAAATGTTTCCTGATGTCCGGCAAATATTAGGTCTAGTCTACAATTATTTTTGTTTTTAGGGTGATGAAGATAGAATAATTATCGGCCGAAGTAATGAATGATGTTTTATTGGCATTGGATGGGAAAAAATCTATAAGCCAATTTTCTGATAATATTTTAGGTTGATGGGAATAGAATGATCACCGGCCGGAGTATAGTTATTGAAGTGAATATTGATCCTTTATGTTTTGTATGATGTTTGGGCCAGATATGATTCCGATATTCGATTACCTATTCTGACTGCCAAAAAAATCTAGTACTCTCTATATAGGCATAACAGAAAAGAAGAAAAAAAGTAACTGTAATTGTCTTTTGGAAAATCTTGGAACAACAGGTTAAGGGGTTTGCCGGAGGCGGAAGTATGGAACGCAAGTGGAATGTAATACATAACTGTAAGACAAGGTGGAATAAAAAAGTGTGCAAATCATGTACAAAAGCTTAAAGAATAACGTTTTTATAGTTTTTTTATAACATCCTCCGGTTATGTACCATACTCATCCTTCGTCTGTACTTCTGTCTCTGACTAACCCCTGATCTTATGATAGGTTGGATGACAGGAAAACAATGTGAAGCAGTTTTTATTTTCTGATCATCACGTTAATATCCCAGTCGTATCATATCATTTTATCCGGATGTGAATAGAAGCGACAGGAGATTCTTTTATCATTCCTACTGTTGGTTGAGGGCTGTTTTTCCCGCCGGTTCACAATCTTTTTTTATATTCGGGAAGAGATGATGCTCCTTCCGTTGATGATATTTTTTAAGTTTGTATTTGTCGGAGATAAAAAACAGCCTTTTCCCCATAACTTGTTTCAGGGCCGGTAAGCAAGATAGTTTTTTCTTCCGTATTTTGTGGTGTTTTCCTGTCTGAACCCGTTTTTTTCGTAAAACGAGATGATGTCATGTTTTGTCCTCCGTAATACTACCCCTTTGATTTCCATGTGTTCCAGAACATGATTGATCAGTTTTGAAGCATAACCTTTCCCCCGTTCTGAAGGGTGTACGTACAGGAATCCAATGATTCCTTCATCCACTTTAACAAGTGCGACGATTCTTCCGTTCTCATTTTTCAGCACATGCAATGTCGGTAATAATTGAACCTGTTCCCTCAGGGTGTTTTCGGCTTGTGACATCTTCTCGTGACTGATCAACGGATAGTTCTCGCTGATTGCCATTTCCCACAGGTCAAGCAGCTTTTCAATGTCTTTGGTTGTCGGTTGTGTAATCATGATATTTTTGTATTTAAGGTCCTTTCCAAAGATAGGAATTTAAAATGTAACAGGCAACTTCAGAAACAGTATTTTACAGGATGACCATATGTTTTTACAGGATGTGATGTGAATAATTGGTATCTTTATTCCTGTTATGATTACAGCCGGAGATATGAATGAATTGATGCCAGCTTTCAGGAGAAGGTATATGTAGGGTATCTGTCGGTGAAGGTGTTGTGATAGATATGGATAGGGAGATTGCTGAAAAGACGGTTGGTATACTTTCCTGCCTGGAGAAACGGAATATAGAACTTGATATTGAGGAAGTGGGGAAAAGAAAGATCAACCTGTATTATGGGGGGAGTTTTTTCCCGGTTATCTTAGTTCATGATAATTATGCCTCAGTCCGGTTTTACAATTGATGTGATGGAATGATTACCGGCTGAGTTGGTATCTGGGAGTATATATGGCATCGTATAAGAATGGATAGATATGATTCTGATATCCAATTAACTACTCCTACTGCTAAAGAGATCCTGGAAGAGAAAAAGGTAACTCTATTTGTTCTCTTGGGTATCAGGGTATTATCGGTTTTGGGGGTTGGTCGGAGACAAGAGTATGGAACGAAGTGGAATGTAATACATAACTGAAAGACAAGGTGGAATAAAAAAGTGTGCAAATTTATTACAAAAGCTTAAAGAATAAGCATTTATGTGATTAAAATATTCCATCCTTACGGTTATGTATCATACTCATACTTCGTATTAGGCTTCTGTCTCTGACTAACCCCGGTTAAATGAAGTGAAAGGATTACTGTAGACGAACCGGATGAAAAGCTCAAAATAAGATCAGAGAGAAAACAGCTGGCTTTATCCGATTATACAGATAAAATACTATCGGATACATGTTTTTTATTTAATAATATTAGCAAGTCTCATATATAATGTATAGTTTTGTTTTTCTAAGTATACAAGGATTGAACTAGGATTTAGTATATTCTAGTGTGAAATAATCTAAAAAACTTGGTATGATGTTTTTTAATACTTGTATTATTCTAGTGGGTTGTAAACAAAGGAGAAAAGTAACGTTTAATGACATTAAAATTATCGATATATGCAAGAAATTAACCAAGAAACGAAATGGCATATATATCATTATACCGATATTAATGCGCTAATTAATATTTTAGCCAAAGATAAAATTATATTAAGAGCAACGAACATTTTGTATCTTAATGACCCGCATGAACTAATTGAAGGAATAGCAGCCATTAATGGTACTCAAAATCTGTCTATACTACCAGAGGCATTTCGCAGCTATTATATAACATCTTTTTCATTGTGTAAGGATAATCTCAGTATGTGGGGTATGTATGCTGCAAATGGTAATGGTTGCGCCTTGATTTTTGACTATAATGAATTAACAGAGGGCTATGAAATAATGATAAAATGTACATATGGCAAGGATAATATAGAACAACAATTTGATAATTTTTGCAATCTTATACAAACAGGACGGTTTACTTCATTTGATTCAAAACTTTCTAAAGAAGACGAAGAGCAACATCGTAATACATTAACTATTAACAATATTATTACCACTTGTTTAGGAGCAAAGAACGCAGCATATAGTTATGAAAATGAAACAAGAGGTGTCATTTATTGCAACGATAACAAGCGAGTGCAATTTCGAACACGAAATGGTTACATAATACCTTATATAGAGGTATCACTACCCAAAAAGGCACTAAAAGGGATTGTAATTGGCCCGACAAATAATACATATTTGAAAGAACAGTCCATTCTTCATTTTTTGCAAATCAACGGTTATAATTTAGAAGATATACAACTTGTAAAATCGAATATTCCATATAGGGGTTAGATGATTTTTATTTCTGATAGCAAAAATCGAATGGTTACAGAATGTTTTGTAAAAATGAGTATCATATAGAAGTATCATACTTTTATATCATTCTAATTCACTTCGATTTTCACAAAAATAAATTAGCAAACACCTTTTCATTGTAAGAAATTCAAGAAATTTGTAAGGAAATTAAAAAGGTTACTCTGCTTGTCTTTTAGGTAACTAGGATGTCATTGGTTTACGGTGAGAGTTTGAAGTGGTTTAGGAGTTGTTGTTACCCCTATGAGCCACTTCTTTATTATACCAGTTTAAATTCCTTACCATCAGACTCCAGTTTTCCCTCACGTGCCAGCCATCCCAATCCGAGATATAATGATTGTCCGGAAAGCTTAGTCAGGCTCAACAACTCTTTTTCAGTCAATGCTTTCTCTGATCCGTTAAGTGTGTTCCAGATCTTACCCGCACTGGTTCCTACAATATCAGGAGTAATGATTTCTACAGGTGATTTTGTGGTTGTCTTCTTTGTTGTAGTCTTTTTAGTTGTTGCTGTTTTCTTAGCTGTTGTTTTCTTAGTTGTTGCCATTGTAATATGTTTTAGTTTTGTTTTTTCATGACAAAGATATAACAGTTCCCATGAAAAAGCAATTATATGTTTGGCTTTATTGATCGGGAAATGGTGGTGATCAAGTCTGCCTCTGGTTTTGGCACCTTATATATATAAATAGGTATGGTGAAAGAGAAAGGGTTGGGAAAGTTATTGATGATTAAAGGGTATGGAAAATAATGGGATCTGACTTCTTAGTTGTTTAAGTATTACGTCAGCATCATATAATCCTTTCTGTAAAAAGCACTGAAAGCCTTATTAATGAAGAAACAATACTCATAAGAAGAGTGTCTGATATTCATGGTTATAAATCTGATTTGAGGACACTTTTCTTTTATTCTTTCTCCTTCCCAAATCGCTAAAACGCTATTCTCGCCAGCTCAAATCCTTACTTCTGAAATATAAATCGCATTTAATGTTTATCGATTTTATAAGTAGGATATTAGGAGCTGAAAAAGTTTCTGTTTCTAATCGCTTGGAAAATAATGCTGAGCCAAGTGTTATCGTGACAAAAGACAGCAACAGACCTATCCCTGAGAAATACAAAAAAGACGTAGCATCACTCCGAAGCAAGTATGGGGATGATTTAAAAACCGGATTCTGCATTATCCTCACGCTTCAGGAGGCTTTATCAATCATGCCGAGAGATCGTAAGAGAGTAGATTCTTATGCAGGACTTATATCTTATCTAAAAAGAGAACAGGGAATTACACTAACCATTAAATCACAAAAAACTAAACTATGAAAAACTATTTTATAGCAAACGGAGAAGTGCTCAATACAAATATGAGCATTGAAGAAATGGAATTACGGGCACAGGAATCATTAGATGAGAGCACTTCTGGAATGGCACAATTCAGAATCAAGGAAATCAGCGAGAAGGAGATTAGAATGTTCTTTGTCAGGGATTTTCGTTGTGACCCTAATAAATTTATAGTCTATGACGCTGATATGGCTCTTATCACAGGTATAGAAATAGGAGCATTTCAAAGGATGGAAGTAGGTGGTTATCCTCTTCTGTTTCCACTGAATTTTGCAGGGAAGAACTTCTATACAGACATAACAGCTTTTATAAGATTCTATAAGACATTGTTATTTTTAGGAGCAAAAGGGCAACAGGTGGAGCATATCGGCCTGAGAACTTATTCGGATAGGATTTTAATGCAAATCATATTCTAGAAAGTATGAATGTCTTGGTAGCATGTGAAGAAAGTCAAGCCGTTTGTCTGGCTTTCAGAAGATTGGGTCATAAGGCTTTCAGTTGTGACCTTCAGGAATGCAGCGGTGGACATCCTGAGTATCACTTCAAAGGAGACATGTTTGATGTAATAGCCAATCGTGGTGGAACTTTGGAGAATGGTACTAAATATTTCCTTGATAGTTGTTGGGATTTGGTTATAGCCCATCCACCCTGTACTTATCTTGCTGTCTCAGGTGCAAGGTGGTATTATCACCCCGATGATAAAAAACTTCCGATAGAACAGAGAAGACCACATCCGAAGTTCCCTGACAGAGCCAAAGACCGTGAAGATGCAGTTCAGTTCTTCATGGATGTTTCAAAGATAGGAGTGAATAAACTGGCTATAGAAAATCCGGTTGGTATCATGAGCAGCCGATGGAGAAAACCTGACCAGATCATAGAGCCTTGGCAGTTTGGTCATGAAGCTAGTAAAAAGACCTGTCTATGGTTGAAAAACTTACCTTTCCTGGTTCCGACAAATGTAGTAGGGAAAGGTGAGGTCTATGTTTCAAAGAGCGGAAACAAATCCCCTAAGTGGTTCACTGATATATTCTTCTCGGGTGTATCGCCTGAAGAAAGAAGAAAACTGAGGAGCAAGACCTTCCCCGGAATAGCAGATGCGATGGCTCTACAATGGGGAGGCAGGATTATAGCAGCGTAGAGAATATTTTGATGATATAATTGTGGGATACCTAGGGAAAATGCCACAACTTCCATTGTTCTCCCCGATAAATCAAGGATCGGCAAGGAAACCTAGTGCTGTCCGGATCAGGGGAATGTTGGTGGGTGCTGATTATGAGAGGGTGGTGAAGTTGGTATATTAGTAAGAATCATATTTTCACAGAGAAGTATTGTACGTAATGTATGGTGCTTCTCTTTTTTTGTGGATGAGAGATTTCGGAGATTCACCGGATTGTGTTATATTTGCAATATAGTACAGATTTTTCTATATTTACCAATCCGTCAGGCTATGAAGTTTGATGGAAGTTTTGTTATTGTTATTAATTTATCCATCAGTTTGCTTTGTTCACAGACTGGTGGATTTTTTGTTCTGAATTCCCCAAGATCCAAGTACGTAGAGGATAAAAAGCAACAATCCCTGACTTTCACAAGCCAGGGATCGCAATTATAAATTTAAAGTTTTTCTATTATATCTAAGTATTTCTCTCACTAGAGAAACGACTTATTCTTTAAAGAGTTTACGTTAATCTTACTTGGTTGCAATGGTTACATTAACGTCTTTCGGAGTTGTGTAACCCCAAGCATCTTCCACTGTTACAACAATAGCAGAAGGAGTATCGTTAGGCAGCGGTTCTGCTTTCACATTGATAGTACCCAGTTTAGCAGGAGTATTACCCTGTTTAGCAGTATATTCAGTCAAGGCAACAGACTTGATATAAGTGTTGTTATCACCGCCTTTCTTAGCTACAGATACTTTTGCTATCTGTTTGCTTTCCCAAACATCATTTGTTGTAGGATCACCTGTCTTATCCGGCATGATATTGTAAGTGGTAACACCTGTATAATCCTTAGCAGAAATCATATCGGCAGTAATATCGAATCCCTTTTCAGAGTTAGCGATAACCTTGATAGAAGAACCTGTAGCAGGAGTTATTGTACCTTCAGCAATCGGACTCATCACCTTGATAGTAAAGCTTGCTGTCTTCTTATCATTTGTGCTGTATGCCCAATAAGAATCCTTATAATTTTTATTAGAAGCATTTACAGTCAATACCTTACCATAACCAAGTTCTTTGTTGGTTGTTCCATCTACCGGTACTTGTACAGTAGAATTCTTACCATTCAAAGTTAAAACGCCTGATTTCAATACAGCCAAATCATAAGAAGTATAAGTCTTATCATCTTTCTTAGCCACAGCATCATCTTGTTTCAATTCTAATAAAGCTTGAGTATCCATAGCCTCGAAGTATCTCTTCAATTCTATATTCTTGTTAGCTGTATTATAGAAGTATGCATTGATATTGCCATCTACAACATAACCGTCTTTCGCTGTGAACTGAGATGCTACAGAAGGAGCAGTGAATGTAACAGGAATTACGATTCTGTTAATGAATGTAGGATTCTTATCGTCCTTAGTCATAAATTCAACAAACAGATAATATTGTTTATCAAGTTTCAATACATTCTGTTTAGTAGTCTTATTTACTGTTACCTTGATGTTTTTAGCAGCGTTTACATCAGTTGTAGCAGTTCCGTTACCATTTACAATTGTTGTAGTCAAAGCATGATTTGTAGAAGAAAGTTGTACTTTATTTGTTCCGTCAGCTTTCTCACCAATGTAATACTTGGTATTCTTCAAGCCTACATTGTTACCCCAAGTCACATAGTTGTCACCCAAAGCAGTCTTCAATGTCTCTAGGCTGATATTGAAGTGCTCATTATTAGTGTCAGTATCATACAAGTTAGGAATATTGTATGTTACAGGTTGATAGTCAGGAGTAGCAATAATGCTTGAACTCAAGTTCACAGTATATTCTGCAACCTTGATAGTACCATTATTATCCAAAGTTGTAACAGTCAGAGGGAATGACAAGTTAGTAGTAACCATATCAGGCTTCTTTGTTACAATGAAAGTACGTGCTGCATTATCCCACTTAACTCCATAAGTATCCTTATCCAGATTGCTGACAGTAAAGTACATATCATAGAATGCTTCAGCTTCAACCGGATTGACTGTATAAGTTTCATTTACGTCCACTGTAATTGATTTAGCAGTCGGAGTCGATGCTTTTGCTACCAAGGTAGCTTCAGAATCAGATATTTCTTTTACTTTCACTTTATCCAAGGACTTAGGAGTACCCTGAACAATGGCTACATTATACAAAGAACGTGTGGTAGTTCCAGCAGTCACTGCGTATGCTACGTTATTAGCTTTAGTAACAGCTTCTTTAAAATCTTTAGCGTCAGCTTCTGACAAAATGAAAGATTTCATACCTAGACTCCAAAGACCGTTACCTGTATTTGCAGCCCGACCATTGATCTTATCAAAATCCAAAGCATCATCTCCGCTTTCAGCAGTTGCAGCGAATTTGATGTTAGGGAATGTTGAATTCTTGGTATTTACCAATGTGAAAGGAGTTTCAGCCACATTTACACCAACAGGGTTCACACGGATATCCAGACCTGATACTGCATAAATTACAGAATTGTTATCTGCTAATGCTCTCGGACCGTCCCATTTTTCAGGTTTTGCAAATGTATAGGATGTTACGTTTACTCCAGCAGTTGCGTTTTCTATAGAGTTGGCAACATCATTTGGAGCAACTACAATTTCAGAAATCATTGTAGCAGCAGAAGGAACTTCTATAACTTGTTGTTTTCCATCAGCATCAACAAGAGTCAAAGTCCAAGACTTGTCAGCATCATTCTGTACAGCAGAAAGACCTGATGCGGGGATCTTGGTATCTTCATACACACCTTTCTCATTAATCAGCCACCAGTTACCACCTTCAATTTTAATAGAAGGTTTACCAGCTTCAGCTTTTCCGGCCTTGATACCAGTACCTACGCCATCAATCATCAGTTCACCCTCATCGCTGATTGTAACCTGTTGAGCGTTCTTACCCGGTTCACCCGGTTTGCCATCAGCACCGTCTTTTACATCTAAAGCTACAGTAACAGACTTGCCTTTAGAGAAAGTGAAGGTCATACCTTTTCCGTCAGCAGTCTTTGTTACATTAGTAACATAGTCACCATTAGCAACTTCTGTTTGTAAAGCTGCAATCTGAGACTTCAGATCGTTCAACGTATTGTCGATACGATCGATGTCATCGTCATAGTCTTTACAAGACACAAATGTTCCTGTCGAAGTAACCATCAAGGCTCCGAACAGGACTGCACTTAAAAACTTTTTGTTCATAATAAAAATTTTAAATTTATAAATTTAAAAACTAAAATTGGTTATACATACCATTTATTGTAAAAGGACTTAATTGCTTTGTCTGGATCTTGTCATATATTGTATGGGTGTCATTCCCGTTATTTTCTTGAAAGCTGTATAAAAAGGGCTTTTCGAAGCGAAACCACATTTTTTCGGAAGATTTTCCAAAGTGCTACAGTCGGCTCTCAACAACTCCTTGGCGTATTCCACCCGATATCGGTTCAACAATCCTTTCAGATTACATTCAAAATACCGATTCACCACATTGGAAAGATAGGTCTGGTTTGTATCAATCATAGCACTCAACTTTTTCAGAGACAATCCCGAATTTAAGAACACCTTCTTTATTTCTAACAGGTAAAGCAAATTCTTGTAAATCAGGCTATCTACTTCTCTGTTGCATTTATTTCTCATAACGAATTCCTCCTCCCAATGCTTTTCAGCAGCTTTGAAAAGCAAATTCTTCTGTCTTTGAGAAGTGGAACTGGTCTCCTTACGTTTTAGAAATAGATATTCCATACTGTCTTTGCTTCTTTAAATTTCCTCCACTACACACCATTGTTAAATGTTGTCTACGGATTTGTTTTTTCCTGTTTTTTAATAGACTGAAACGTTATTTCGGTGCAAATATACATACTTTATCGAAACTTTGTGCATTTTTCCTATAAAAAAATATAGAATCTCGTAAAATAATTGTTCTGGAGGTTATTTTCAGACTGTTATGTGAAGCTGAGTTAATATTGGAATACATTATTAAAACGACAACAGGTAACAGAAAGGAGTGAAATAAAAAAGAGAAAGAGGCTTATCACACCTCTCTCTAAATAAATATCTATAAACAAAACTCCTTCTTT
>ERZ791914.814-NODE-814-length-25946-cov-5.363176_pt1 | contig 25946 bp, 20 predicted proteins | sample MGYA00510140_ERZ791914 | MGnify/ENA primary metagenome ERZ791914 (study PRJEB30046, sample SAMN00792079) | human gut metagenome | study: EMG produced TPA metagenomics assembly of the A metagenome-wide association study of gut microbiota in type 2... | reverse complement strand
CTTTCCAGAATCCGCAAACCGGAAACTTCGACAAGGATATGTTGAACAAGTTCCTCGTGGAATATGCCAAGATGAGCGAATCACAAATGCCGGCACAGTATGCTGAACAATACAATAACATGTATAAATACTGGTCTTTCATTCAGAAAACACTGATCGAGAGCCGTCTGGCAGAAAAATATCAGGCATTGGTGTCTAAAGCTCTTCTTTCCAATCCGGTGGAAGCACAGGACGCTTTCGACGCAAGAGTGAACCAGTACAACGTGTTGATGGCTGGTATTCCTTACTCTTCTGTAGTGGACTCTACAATCGTAGTGAAAGAATCGGAACTGAAAGACTTGTATAACAAGAAGAAAGAACAATTCAAGCAATATCAGGAAACTCGTGACATCAAGTACATTGATGTACAAGTGACTGCAAGTGCTGAAGACAGAGCTGCTATCCAGAAAGAAGTAGACGAAGCTACTGCACAGTTGGCTACTACTACGGATGATTATACTTCTTTTATCCGTTCGGTTGGCTCGGAAGCTCCTTATGTGGACTTGTTCTATAACAAGACAGCTTTCCCGTCAGACGTAGTTGCACGTTTGGACTCTGCTTCTGTTGGTGCTATTTATGGTCCTTACTATAACGGAGCCGACAATACAATCAACTCTTTCAAAATTGTAGCTAAAGCTGCTGCTGCCGATTCTGTCGAATTCCGTCAGATTCAGGTATACGCAGAAGATGCTTTGAAGACAAAGACCTTAGCTGACAGTATCTACAACGCGATCAAAGGTGGCGCTAACTTTGCTGATCTGGCAAAGAAATATGGTCAGACTGGTGATGCAAACTGGCTAACTTCTGCACAGTACGAAGGTGCACAGATAGACGGCGATAACCTGAAATTCATCTCTGCTATCAACAATACAGGTGTGAACGAATTGGTAAACTTGCCGATGGGACAAGCAAACGTAATTCTTCAGGTAACGAACAAGAAATCTGTAAAAGACAAATATAAAGTAGCTGTTATCAAGCGTGAAGTAGAGTTCAGCAAAGAAACTTACAACCGTGCTTATAATGATTTCAGTCAGTTTATCGCAGCTAACCCTAGTGTAGAAAAGATGGTAGCTAACGCTGAAGAAGCTGGTTACAGATTGCTCGACAGAATGGACTTGAGTAGCTCTGAACATAACATCGGTGGTGTGAGAGGTACAAAAGAGGCTTTGAGATGGACATTTGATAAAGCAAAACCGGGTGATGTTTCCGGCTTGTACGAATGTGGAGAAAGCGATCACCTGATGGTGGTAGGTCTGGTAAGCATTAAACCGGAAGGATACCGTCCGTTGAAAGCTGTACAGGATCAGTTGAGAGCTGAAATCGTGAAAGACAAGAAAGCTGAAAAGATTATGGCTGACATGAAAGCTGCCAATGCAACTTCATTCAACCAGTACAAAGATATGGCTAATGCAGTCAGCGACTCTTTGAAGATGGTTACTTTTGCAGCTCCTGCTTATGTATCAGCATTGCGTAGCAGCGAACCGTTGGTAGGTGCTTATGCTTCTGTTGCTCCAGAAAATCAGTTGAGTGCTCCTATTAAAGGTAACGCCGGAGTATTTGTATTGCAAGTATACGGTAGAGACAAGTTGAACGAAACATTCGACGCAAAAGCTGAAGAAGCTACGCTGACTAACATGCACGCACGTTTTGCCAGCCGTCTGATGAATGATTTGTATCTGAAAGCAAACGTAAAAGATACACGCTTCTTGTTCTTCTAAACAAGTAGCAAGTAATAGATATTAGGCACGGATTACACGGATTTACGCGGTTTAAACTTTTGAGGGAACCGCGAAACCCGTGTAATCCGTGCCTTTTTTGTGGTCGTTTTTTTGTTTATGGTCTTTGTTATCTGATTAAATTTCCATATCTTGCTAATCTTTATCAATTGGCTTTGCGAAATACTTCATTAACTAATACGAATCTATATTATGACTAAACAACTAGCCCAGTATTCAGTTCCCGCTGAAAATTCACGTGTTATCCGTGTATTCCTTTCGTCAACGTTCAGAGACATGGAGATGGAACGTTCTGCATTAGTCAAACTCTTTAAGGGTTTGCAAGTGAAGGCTGCCAGCCGTGGTGCCACCATTTCATTGGTTGATTTGCGTTGGGGAATCACAGAAGAAGATGCAAAAAGCGGCAAGGTTGTTGAAATATGCCTGAAAGAGATCGTTAACTCCCGGCCTTTCTTCATTGGTATGATAGGCGACCGCTATGGATGGTGTCCCAGTTATGAAGATTTATCTCAAACTCTCAATGACAGCTTGGGATATCGTTGGATAGAAGATGACTTGAATCACCATTTGAGTGTGACGGAAATTGAAATGCAGTTTGGTGTACTGCGCAATCCCAATCCGTTACATGCCTATTTTTATATAAAACAGTCGGCAGATGATGAACTGTCTTGCCCTGAAGAGGAGTCTCTTAAATTGAAACGTCTGAAAGAGAGTATTTTGCAACAGGATCGTTATCCTGTGCAGGTGTATGATTCGCCCGAGCAATTGTGTGACTTTGTAGGGCGTGCTTTCACAAGATTGATTGAACGGGAGTTTCCTGAAATACTGACTGTTGAAGATAATCAGGAGTTGCAAGAACAACTGGCACGCAATGAACTCTTATTCAATTATCACTCAATATCTGAAGCAGATCAGGCATTTGCTGACTTTTTGGCGGCGGATGAGCAACGGTGTCTGGTAGTGACGGGCGATTGTGGTCTTGGCAAGAGTGCTTTATTGGCTCATTGGAGCGATTTAGTGAATAATGATATGCCGATAATTCCCATCTATCATCGGTTAGATAGTACTGCTCTGTCTTCTTATCCGGCAACGTTGGTGAGAATGTTAGCCTCAAAGTGCCAGAATGCATTCAAACATCAATCTTTAGGTGAAGAAAAGTTGTTTGCGGCTGAAGTTTCTAAAGAGCCGGACTCGTCTCAAAGTTCCGCCAAATCAATCATGGACATTGTGCAAAATTCGATTGCACTTGGGAATAATATATTGGGTGCTTTTTCGGGAAACACGCTTCGAAATCTCAAGGAGATTGAAGAAGATTTGAATTCTATTCAGAAGTTTGCTCAATTGTGGAGTGTATTAGGCGCATCAAGGTATCCTGTCATTCTGTTGATTGATGACATTAGTTATTTAAATCCGACCGAAGTATCATTGTTCTCTTTATTCGCATCTATCCCTTCAAACGTGAAGGTTGTGTTGAGCTTTTCTGCATCATCTACTGCCTATCTGCCTTTTATTCAGAATGGGTACGTTCATTTCCAGTTGAATGGCTTTTCACAAGTGGATGCTAAGGAGTTCTCAAAACAATATTTGTCTGCTTACTCCAAGACCTTGTCTGCACAGCAGGAAGATATTCTTGGTTCGTGGGTGCTGGCTAAACAACCGCGCTGTTTAAGTGTATTGCTCAATGAGCTGGTTTCGTTCGGTCAGTACGATGCTCTCTATGAATATATGAGTGGATATTGCCGGCTCAATGAGGTTGAGCAATTTTATGACAGTGTGCTTCGGCGTTTGTCGGCTGATTATGGTTTCGAAGAGATTGGAAGAACGCTTCTGATGCTTTCACTTACTTTAGAAGGATTTACCGAAGATGAAGTAAAGAGCATGGCAGGCATAAATCAGATGCTTTGGTCACAGTTGAAAGTGGAAATGAGTAGCTGGCTCACCAACAAAGGAGGGCGATATTGTATTTGTGACACACAAATGGTAGAGGCGATTAAACGATGCTTCGCTCAAGGCGATATGTGCATCGATAAGTGTCGTCATAAAATAATAACCTCTCTTCTGGACAATGAAGATATCCTTTCGCACCAACTGACTTTTGCTGATTATAGCTATCGTATGAAACAGTTCTGCTACCATGATTCTTATCGCTATAAAGTGGAAATTACTTATCAAGGTTATAAGATGCAGGAGCGGAATTTCTTGAGAAAGTGGATTTGTGATGTAGAACTCTTCGAAATTCTGTATCGTACGAATTATTCTTTGTTGGAAGATTGCTGGAAGGCACTTATGAGCGACGACTCTTCTTTTATGCCTGATGTCTATGCCGAATCGGACTTTGGTCAGGTTGATTCTTTTTTGATTCCTGTCATTGCTAATGATATAGCTACTTTCTTAAGTCGTTCTTTTCACCTGACAAAGGTAGCAAATGTTGTGAGTGAGAAATGTATGGAAGGAGCTGCCATACCGCCAATTGCCAGATCAGTGCTGAAAATGAACGAGGGATGTCGCTATGCCCGTGACGAAGAATATGAAATGGCATGTGATTGTTTCTTGAAAGCATTGATGATGCAGGAAAATATTGTACCGATTCCGGTACCCCAGATTACTGATACATGTAGGAATTTGGGGATGGCATGTTATTATAATGGGCAATATAATGAAGCGGTGACTTATCTAAATAGAGCGCTTGGTTATCATGCGGCTTCTACTGACGAGAATAATATGGCAGAAATCATTGAACTTTACGAACTGCTGGCTTATTGCGATTATTATAAGAAAAACGAAGAGAGTGCGGCCGAACAATTCCGGAAAGTAGCTAAAATGCACGAATCTTTGAATGGTAGATTGTCAAGTGGAGTGGCTAAATGCATGCGTATGCAAGGTAGATGTCTTTATTGTGTTAAGCAATACGATGAAGCGTGGAATCTGATGAATCGGGCATTGGATATTGCTATGCAGATAGATAATAGAAAGCAGATAGTCGCTTGTCATAAACAGTTGTATTATCTATGCATAGAATTCAAACGTATAATGAATGAGCGTAACGATGAGCAGGCCGCTACTTTATTCTTCCATGAGTCTCTTCTGCATGAAGTGTTTTTCAGCGAAAAGCCTCGTTTGGCAGAATTGACTATCCGTTACGAGGCATTAAGATGTGATATTATGCAGCAATATTACATGAATAAAGATTATGATAATGTGATTCGTATAGCAACCTCCCTGGATATTCATGATGATGGTGACCCCGATTCTTCCTGTCTGGTATATTACTACAAAGCACTGGCTTATACGAAAAAGAAGGATTATCCAATGGCGAAAGCGGCTTTCTTCAAAGAGTTTGAACTGCGAAAGAAGCATCAGGGATGGGAGAATGAAGATACGATTGTGGCTTGTCAAAATTTAGGGGTTTTACACAAATATTGTTATGAACGGAAAGATGCGCTGGCTTGTTTCCGTGAGGCGTATGGTCACGAAGTGAAACGGAATGGCGAGGACTCTGAATTGGCGCGAACGCTACTTCAATATATCAGCTTTGTTAAATAATAACTTGGATATACTTCCTTTTTTGTTAACTTTTACATTCCTGCTATACGGAAATCGACTTTATTTCCTTACATTTGCAGATATAAACTATCAACAGAAAGAAGAATGTCTAAATATCCCCTTTTAGGAATGACTCTTGTAGAGCTTCAATCATTGACAAAAAGACTGGGTATGCCCGGCTTTGCTGCCAAGCAGATTGCATCCTGGCTTTACGAAAAGAAGGTAGCCTCGATTGATGATATGACTAATTTGTCATTGAAACACCGGGAGTTGCTCAAGCAGAACTATGAGGTGGGAGCGGAAGCTCCGGTAGATGAAATGCGCTCTGTAGATGGTACGGTGAAGTATCTTTATAAAGTGGGTGAGAACCATTTTGTAGAGTCGGTTTATATACCGGATGATGACCGGGCAACGTTGTGCGTGTCGTCACAAGTAGGTTGCAAGATGAACTGTAAGTTCTGTATGACCGGCAAACAGGGGTATACGGCTAACCTGACCGCCAGCCAGATCATAAACCAGATTCATTCGCTGCCGGAACGGGACAAACTGACTAATGTCGTAATGATGGGAATGGGCGAGCCGCTCGATAACCTGGATGAGGTATTGAAAGCATTGGAACTACTGACCGCTACCTACGGTTACGCATGGAGTCCGAAGCGTATCACGCTTTCTACTGTCGGGCTACGGAAAGGATTGCAGCGTTTTATCGAAGAAAATGACTGCCACCTTGCCATCAGCCTTCACTCTCCGCTGACCGTTCAGCGTGCTGAATTAATGCCGGCGGAAAAGGCGTTTTCAATCACCGAAATGGTGGAACTGTTAAAAAACTATGATTTTAGTAAACAACGTCGACTTTCGTTTGAATATATTGTTTTTAAAGGGCTCAATGATTCGCAGGTCTATGCCAAAGAGTTGCTGAAACTTCTTCGCGGGCTGGATTGCAGGGTGAATCTGATTCGTTTTCATGCCATACCGGGGGTAGACCTCGAGGGAGCGGACATGGATACGATGACCCGTTTTCGTGATTATCTGACGTCACACGGACTTTTCACCACTATCCGTTCATCCAGAGGCGAAGATATTTTTGCCGCTTGCGGTATGCTGTCGACAGCGAAACAGGAGAAAAATAATGAAAGTTAATATATAAAACCGAACATCATGAAAAAGTACTCTTTTATTTTATGCATCGCTTTGGTAGCCTTTGTCGTTGCATCTTGTGGTCTGAAAGGAAATCATACCTCTAGTGGTCGTGCTTACGAGCTTTTGGTTGTAGTAGATCACGGTGTTTGGGATCGTGCTGCCGGAAGGGCTTTACATGATGCGCTCGATGCTGATATGCCCGGTTTGCCGCAGTCGGAACCTTCTTTCCGGATTATGTATACTTCGCCGAAAGATTATGATTCTACGCTGAAGTTGATACGTAACATTATTATTGTAGATATACAGGATATATATACGAAAGCCTCGTTCAAATATGCGAAGGACGTGTATGCCAATCCGCAGATGATATTGACTATCCAGGCTCCGAACGAAGAAGAGTTTGAGAAGTTTGTGGAAGAGAACAAAAAGACGATTGTCGACTTCTTTACCCGTGCGGAAATGAACCGTCAGATTACGTTCCTGGAAGGGAAACACAGTAATTTCATTTCGCAGAAAGTGGACAGTTTGTTCGGATGCGACATCTGGGTGGATGCCGAACTGGCTAATTCGAAGACCGGGGATGATTTCTTCTGGGCTTCTACCAACACAGGTACTGCCGACCGTAACTTTGTGATGTACTCTTATCCGTACACTGACAAGGATACGTTTACCAAAGAATATTTTGTGCACAAACGTGACTCCGTGATGAAAGCCAATATCCCCGGATTCAAGGAGGGCGTTTATATGTCGACCGATAGTTTGCTGACCGATGTCCGTCCGATCAATGTACAGAACAGTTACACAATGGAAGCACGTGGCCTGTGGCGTATGAAGGGCGACTTTATGGGTGGTCCGTATGTATCTCATACTCGTCTGGACGAGAAAAACCAACGAATTATTACAGCAGAAATATTTGTTTATTCACCTGATAAAATGAAACGCAACCTGGTACGCCAGATGGAAGCATCTCTGTATACACTGAAACTTCCGAATGAAGTTCAGCAGAAGCAGATTCCATTGGGAGAAGCATCTAAGGAAGCGGAACAAACTAATAAATAAAAACATGGAAGATAACAAGATAAGGATAGGTATCACCCAAGGAGATATTAACGGGGTGGGCTATGAGGTGATTCTTAAGACATTTTCCGACCCTACGATGTTGGAACTATGTACTCCGATCATTTATGGCTCACCGAAAGTAGCGGCTTATCATCGCAAAGCGCTGGATATACAGGCCAATTTTAGCATTGTCAACTCTGCTACCGAAGCGGGGTACAACCGTTTGAGCGTGGTGAACTGTACGGATGATGAGGTGAAAGTGGAATTTTCCAAACCCGACCCCGAAGCCGGTAAAGCTGCGCTGGGGGCTTTGGAACGTGCCATCGAAGAATATCGCGAAGGGTTGATAGACGTTATCGTAACAGCTCCGATCAACAAACATACGATTCAGTCGGAAGAGTTCTCCTTCCCCGGACATACGGAATATATCGAAGAACGTCTGGGCAATGGTGATAAGTCATTGATGATTTTGATGAAGAATGACTTCCGGGTGGCTTTGGTGACGACACATATCCCTGTCAGAGAGATCGCGACTACGATTACCAAAGAACTGATTCAGGAGAAACTGATGATATTCTATCGTTGTCTGAAACAGGATTTCGGTATCGGCGCTCCGCGTATTGCGGTGCTCTCTCTCAATCCTCATGCCGGAGACGGTGGTTTGTTGGGAATGGAAGAGCAGGAAGTGATTATCCCTGCCATGAAAGAAATGGAAGAGAAAGGAATCCTTTGCTACGGTCCTTATGCGGCCGACGGCTTTATGGGTTCGGGCAATTATACTCATTTTGACGGTATCCTGGCGATGTATCACGATCAGGGGCTGGCTCCGTTCAAGGCCTTGGCTATGGAAGACGGGGTGAACTATACGGCAGGCCTGCCGGTAGTACGTACTTCTCCGGCTCATGGAACGGCATACGATATTGCAGGTAAGGGAGTGGCTTGTGAAGATTCTTTCCGTCAGGCAATCTATGTTGCCATCGACGTGTTCCGTAATCGTCAGCGGGAAAAAGTGGCTCGTGCCAATCCGTTGCGTAAACAGTATTACGAGAAACGTGACGATAGTGATAAACTGAAGCTGGATACAGTAGACGAAGATTAAAAACGAGTGATGACGAAAGCAGAGATACAACAAGTGAAACAGCGTTTCGGTATTATTGGAAATACTGAAGCATTGTCGCGCGCCATAGATGTTGCCATTCAGGTAGCTCCTACCGATTTGTCTGTGCTGATTACCGGAGAAAGTGGAGTCGGAAAAGAAAGTTTTCCGCAGATTATTCATCAATATAGCCGGAGGAAGCACGGACAGTATATTGCTGTCAACTGTGGCGCTATTCCGGAAGGTACGATTGATTCCGAACTGTTCGGACATGAGAAAGGTGCGTTTACCGGTGCGATTGGCGAACGGAAAGGGTACTTTGGCGAAGCCGACGGCGGTACTATTTTTCTTGATGAAGTAGGGGAGTTGCCGATGTCTACCCAGGCACGTTTGCTCCGTGTACTGGAGAGTGGTGAGTTTATGAAAGTAGGTTCGTCCAAAGTACAAAAAACGGATGTGCGTGTGGTGGCAGCTACCAACGTCAATCTGACACAAGCGATTGCAGAAGGACGTTTCCGTGAAGATTTATATTACCGGTTGAATACGGTGCCTATCCAGATACCGCCTTTGCGTGAACGTGGTGACGATGTACTCTTGTTGTTCCGTAAGTTTTCCGCAGACTTTGCAGAGAAATACCGGATGCCTGCTATCCAGTTGACGGAGGATGCGAAGAAAGAGTTATTGGCTTACCCGTGGCCCGGCAACGTTCGTCAGTTGAAGAACATCACCGAGCAAATATCTATCATTGAAACCAACAGGGAGATCTCTGCTGCTATCTTGCAGAATTATCTTCCTGCACAAAATACGCAACGTCTTCCCGCGCTGATGGGAACGCGTGAGAGTAAAGGCTTTGAGAGCGAACGGGAGATTCTTTATTCTGTTCTGTTCGATATGCGCCAGGAAGTGGCGGAGCTGAAGAAGATGGTGCACAACCTGATGGCGGAACGTGCCGGACAGGTGGGGCAGGTAGGGCAAATGGGAACGGTGGTTACTACTCCGGTAGTGACGGCGCATCAACCTTCGGTACCTGCTATCATTCACACCATGCAGCCTACGGTTTGCAAGGATGACGATGACATACAAGACACGGAAGAATATGTAGAAGAATCTCCTTTGTCACTGGACGCAGTGGAGAAAGAAATGATACGCAAGGCACTTGAGAGGCATCATGGAAAGCGGAAGAGTGCGGCCAAGGACTTGAATATTTCCGAGCGTACACTTTATAGAAAAATAAAAGAATATGAATTGGATTAAGAAAATAATACGCCCTTTGCTACTGTTCGGCTTGCCGTTGGTAGTCATTGCGTGCACTGTTTCCTATAAGTTTAACGGATCGTCTATCAATTATGATAAGGTAAAGACCATTTCGATAGCCGACTTCCCGATCAAGTCGGAGTATGTATATGCTCCGTTGGCAACCAAATTCAATGAGGACCTGAAAGATATCTTCATCCGGCAGACCCGTCTGCAACTGCTCAAGCCGAGTCAAAATGCCGACTTGCAGATTGACGGAGAAATCACAGGGTACAATCAGTACAACCAGGCAGTATCTGCCGACGGTTATTCTTCGGAGACGAAGTTGACTATCACCGTCAATGTGCGTTTTGTCAACAACACCAATCATGCCGAAGACTTTGAACAACAGTTTTCTGCGTTCCGTACCTACGACTCTACCCAGTTGTTGACTGCCGTACAGGACGGATTGATTGCTGAAATGTCTAAAGAGATCACCGACCAAATTTTTAATGCAACTGTAGCAAACTGGTAATATAAATGACTTCTGTTAACTTTCAACAATGGATTCAGCATCCCGAGACGCTGAATAGGGATACTTTGTACGAACTGCGCAATCTTCTTGCGAGGTATCCGTATTTTCAGTCACTTCGTCTGTTGTATCTGAAGAATCTGTATATTCTCCATGATATTAGTTTCGGTGGAGAACTGCGGAAAGCAGTTCTTTACATTGCAGACAGACGGCAGTTGTTCCGGTTGATTGAAGGTGACCGCTATGATGTGCAGGCACGGAAAAAGGGAGTACCTCTCACGGAGGTGCTGAAAGACGAACCGTCCGTAGACCGCACATTAGCATTGATCGACGCTTTCTTGTCCACAGTACCCGAAGAGGTGACTGCCCGGACCAGTTTCGACTATTCGATGGATTACACCTCTTTCCTTTTGGAGGAGACTCCGGCCACGGAACAGCCGGCTGAAGAAACGCCCAAACTCAAAGGCTTCGAACTGATTGACGATTTTATAGAAAAGAGCGAGAGCGACTCTCCCCTCTGCATGAAACCTTTAAGAGAAGAAATGCCATCTTCGCCAACCTCTTCGGACGAACTTACCGAAGAAGAAACGATAAAGGAAGAAGAGGAAGATGACAGCTGTTTTACGGAAACTTTGGCAAAAATCTATGTTAAACAGCAACGATATTCAAAAGCTCTTGAAATAATTAAAAAATTAAGCTTGAAATATCCAAAAAAAAATGCTTACTTTGCAGACCAAATCAGATTTTTGGAGAAATTGATTATTAACGCTAATTCAAAATAACTAAAAATGTACTTATTATTCGTTATCTTAATGGTTATTGCAGCCTTGTTGATGTGTTTCATCGTGCTGATTCAGAACTCAAAAGGAGGCGGACTTGCTTCTGGTTTCTCTTCATCTAACGCCATCATGGGCGTGCGCAAGACTACAGACTTTCTGGAAAAAGCAACATGGGGCCTGGCCATCTTTATGGTTGTAATGAGCATTGCTACTGCTTATGTAGTTCCTCGCTCTGCTGTTGCTAAAGACGCAGTGTTGGAACAGGCACAGAAAGAACAACAGACTAACCCGTATAACTTACCCGCAGGTACGGCTGCGCCGCAAACTGAAGCTCCTGCTACCAATGCACCTGCTACAGAAACTCCGGCACCGGCTACTGAAACTCCTGCTCCTGCAGCAGAGTAATTCACTCCGTCGTCAAGTAAGACTTTGGGGTAAAACCATTAATGGGAAGGTGCAGACGGATGCTGCATTTCTTTGATATTTAAGTGCGGATTACGCAGATTACACGGATTTTCAATGTTCCGCGTGGTCAGTGTAATCCGCACTTAACTTTTTCTTGTAAAAACAATCTCTTTGTGATAGAAACAAACGAGATTTAACTACCTTTGTTGGCTGTATAAGATTATTAACTACTTTTTTAAATATAACAATGACAGAACATTTGAAACAGAAATTGAATGACTCCGCCGTACTCCGATGGAGTGTTCTAGCATTGGTCGCATTTACTATGCTATGCGGCTATTTCCTCACCGACGTAATGTCTCCTCTAAAACCCATGCTTGAGAAAGAACTACTATGGGACAGTCTTGATTATGGTTTCTTCACAAGTGCTTACGGGTGGTTTAATGTATTCCTATTGATGCTGATCTTCGGTGGTATCATTTTGGATAAGATGGGAGTTCGTTTCACCGGAATGGGGGCTTGCTTATTGATGGTGTTTGGTTGTGGATTGAAATACTATGCGATTTCTACTACTTTTCCGGAAGGTGCCATGCTCTTCGGATTCAAAACACAGGTGACGTTGGCTGCATTGGGATATGCTATCTTTGGTGTAGGTGTGGAGATTGCTGGTATCACTGTTTCCAAGATTATAGTGAAATGGTTCAAGGGCAAGGAAATGGCATTGGCTATGGGACTTGAAATGGCTACGGCACGTATCGGAACAACTCTGGCGATGGTATTGACAGTTCCTTTGGCAGACTTTTTCGGATCTACGGATGAGAGTGGCACATTCCATACAAATATTCCTGCTCCGATTTTGTTTTGTCTGATTATGTTGTGCGTGGGTACGATTGCTTTTTTCCTTTATACTTTCTATGATAAGAAGTTGGATGCTTCTTTGGATGCAGAGGGATTGGAACCGGAAGAACCGTTCCGTATGAAAGATATTGTGTATATTATTACCAATAAAGGATTCTGGTTGATTGCATTACTATGTGTATTGTTCTACTCGGCTGTATTCCCCTTTATCAAGTATGCTGCCGACTTGATGGTGCAGAAATATAACGTAGATCCGAAGTTGGCGGGAACGATTCCCGGATTGTTGCCGATTGGTGCGATTATCCTGACTCCGTTGTTCGGTTCGCTTTATGACCGTATCGGTAAGGGAGCCACATTGATGATAATCGGATCAGTGATGCTTATTTTTGTGCATACGATGTTTGCTCTGCCTATACTGAATATATGGTGGTTTGCTACTATCATCATGATTATATTGGGATTTGCCTTCTCGTTGGTGCCTTCAGCTATGTGGCCGTCTGTTCCGAAGATTATTCCGGAAAAACAGTTGGGTACCGCATACGCATTGATTTTCTGGGTACAGAACTGGGGATTGATGGGTGTTCCTTTGTTGATCGGATGGGTGTTGAATACTTATTGCAAAGGTCCGGTAGTAGACGGTGCACAGACTTATGACTACACGTTGCCGATGACTATTTTTGCTCTCTTTGGTGTACTTGCTCTGATTGTGGCTTTGATGTTGAAGGCAGAGAACAAGAAGAAGGGATACGGTCTGGAAGAGGCGAATATCCAAAAGTAACTGGGAAATTCAATACCTAAAGTAACAAAGGAATTTTGTATCAAGGTGTAAACAAAAGGGTATCAGTATGAATACTCTGAAATAAAAAATAAGAAGTATGGCTGCCAAAGAGAAAATCAACCTGTTAGAGGTCATTCCCTGTCGCAGTGAACATATTACAGCAGAAAGGGAAGGGGAGACAATTGTGCTCTCCTTTCCCCGTTTTAAATATCCGTGGATGCAACGCTTCCTTGTGCCGAAAGGAATGTCGAAAGAACTTCATGTGAAATTGGAAGAACACGGTACGGCTGTATGGGAACTGATAGATGGAAAACGCAATGTTCGTGAGATTATAGAAAAACTCGCAGACCATTTTCAAAATGAAGAGGGCTACGAGTCGCGTGTATCGGCTTATCTTTCTCAAATGCAGAAAGATGGATTTATAAAACTGGTGATACCAGTCGCATAAATAGGAATTTATATTTCACCACAGAGGACACGGAGGACACAGAGTTCTTCTCTCTCTTTCCGCAAGTAAAACAGAGCGATAAATACGATTCTCAATACGTGAGACTCTGTGTTACTCTATAGTGAATAAAAAAGATTAAACCTCTGTGTCCTCCGTGTCCTCTGTGGTGAATTTATTATTATTTATTTGATAAATACAGCCCAAAGTATGACGGCAATTGCTATCAGGACTCCCATGATAATAAGCGTTCCCCAAACAAAATAATTGCTGTCTTTCTCTTTCTTTTTCTCCGAGTCGTGGATGATACGTTCCATTTCTTCGGGAGTGGTATTGGGTAGTGGATAAGGTTCGTTTGCACGGTTTAAATGCTTCAACTTGTCGTTAGCACGTTCACGACGTAGGCGGGAAGCTTCCCGTCCCTCTTTTATTCGGCGTATCATGTCGAATGCATGTCCTTCACCAACCATATTCTTTGTTTTTTAGAAGTTCACTTTCTCGTTTTTCTATTTCCCTTCTTCTCTGTCCACTTTGAGCAATCCTCCCGTATTCGGATCAAAATAAACTTTGATGGTAGAATTCTTGTTGAACAAAACCGGAGCCAGATATTCTATCACACCAAATTGAGTAATAGGAAGTTCACCTTCGTAAAGTTTCTTTTTGCCGTCGGTCAATGTAACCATAGCTTGTCCGGGTACGTTGTAGGCGATTCCATCCAAATCTTTCTTCTTCTTACCATCTTCCTGTGGTATCTTGACCGATTTCAGGTCTTTCAGACTGATATAAAACGGAGTTCCTGCCAAATCATTGTTGGCAACTACACCTAACTTCTTCGAGAAGCGGAAAGCAACTTCATTGTTGAATTCCTTGTCAGGGGTAAGGCGGACAGTGAATGTTCTCTCTTCCTTGTTGCAGGTGCCGGAGAACATTTGCGTCATGGCTTCTTCCTGTGCATTCAGATTGTCGAGCATAATCTTAAGCTGTGCTCCGTCTGAAGGCATATTGTCAGCCTGTCCGCGCAATAAGGCATTTTTGCTTTCGCGGATGTTATAGATTTCTTTAGCCACCAGTTCGGCCATCTTGGCGGTAGAGCTAGCCATCAGAATCTCTTCGGTCAGGAATTCACGAGGATTTGCTTTCTTTTGGAGGACTGTGGGAGCGGGAGCGGCTTTTTTGCCTACACTGCTGTTGCTGTAAGGAACATTGATCGTTTTCACAATGCCATCCTCTGTCAGTTCCATGAGCGGTGCTACTGTCTTATCCTTCAATTTTACGAAATACGTCGTTTCGCTGTTGGGCACACCTACGGATTTCACTTTTACGCTAGTCAGTTCCCAGTACTCTTCAGGGTCGGCGGAGACGTTGGTCAGTCGCAGGTAACGATCAGCATATTTGCTGAATTCTCCCGGAGTATAGTTGACTTTGTTGGCTTTTATTTCAAGTTCTATTTGGGTTTTGGGAAGACTGTAAACCACTCCATAGTCTTTTCCTCGGGTAACCCCTGTCAGTACTTCGGTTTGTGCATAGGCGGACGTTGTCATAAGTAGTCCTGCTGCTATAATCAACTTTTTCATATTCGGTTCTTTTTAACTGGTTTTGAAAACAAAGTTAATGAAGTTATTGAAAAAACTGTAAGTTCTTAACTTTTATTCGCTTACAAGTCGCCATGCTGTCGGCAGACAGGTGATAATATCGCTTGCGATCATTCCGATCATTCCTTGCTTCTTTTGAGCGACATCGCCCGCCAATCCGTGAATGTAAGTGCCGATTTTAGCGGCTTCTTCGGTGGGATAACCTTGGGCAAGCAGCGCCAGGATTACTCCGGTCAGTACGTCACCGCTACCTCCGGTTGCCATTCCCGGATTTCCGGTTGGGTTGAAGAAACATTTACCTTCGGGGGTGATGATGGCGGAGTAGGCTCCTTTTAAAATAATGTGGACATGGGCGGCACGGGCCAGTTCGCAAGCCTTCATCAGACGTTCGTAAGAGTCCTGGCATTTGCCGGTCAGACGTTCCAGTTCTTTTGGATGCGGGGTGAGGATGGAACCCTTCGGCAGATGGGTAAGGGCATGACGGTGGTTGGCGAGGATATTAAGAGCGTCGGCATCTACTACAACAGGAGTCTGGCAGTGTTCCAGTTGTTCCAATAAGGCAGCTTCCGTTTCCTCGTTTCGTCCCAGTCCCGGGCCGATGCCGACTGCTTGATAGTCGTCCGTGTCGGTAGGTACGGCAAAACAGGTTTCGTTGATGTCGGTTTCTACGATTGCTTCGGGTATGGAGGTCTGCAAGATGTCGTTGTTGCACATTGGCGCATGAACAGTCAGCAGCCCTACTCCCGAACGGAGGCAGGCGCGGGCAGCGAGAACAGAGGCTCCTGCCATTCCTTTTGAACCGGCAATCAATAGTGCATGGCCGAAGTTCCCCTTGTGGGCAAACTGTTTGCGTGGCTTGATGAGTGAACGGATTTCTTCTATTTCCAACATTTCGTAGTTAGTCTCCATCTCTTCAATACCGTCTTCGCTTAATTGGATATCCAGCACTTCCCATTCTCCGACAAATTCAGTGTTCTCTGCGAAAAGAAAGGCGAGCTTCGGCAGTTGCAGACTGAAAGTTACGTCGGCGCGGATAATATTAGCTTTTACGTTGAATGTATTTTCTTCTCCCATCAGTCCGGAAGGAATGTCGATGGCTACTACCATAGCAGGGGAGGAATTGATGTATTTCACTACGGCAGCGAATCCGCCGCTTAACGGTTTGTTCAGGCCTGAACCGAATAATCCGTCGATTACCAGATGGTCGGGCGTCAGGGCGGGAGGTACGAATTGGGTACTGATTTCGTGGAATTTTACTTCTTCCATCATTTCTACCAGTTCTTTATTGGTCTGGCAGTCGGGTGAAAGTTCTCCTTTCGTGTTGAAGAGAAATACCTCGATTTTATATCCTTTTTCAGCCATCATGCGGGCTACGGCGAGAGCGTCTCCACCATTATTCCCCGGTCCGGCAAAGATAGTGACCGGCGTTTCCGTATTCCATCTGTCTGTGATGGCTTTTGTTAATACGGTTGCTGCACGTTCCATCAGATCGATTGATGCAATAGGTTCGTTCTCAATGGTATAAGCGTCCAATTTCTTGATACTGCTGCTTGGAAATATTTTCATTGCGATGTTCTTTTAGTTTTCGGATTACAAATGTACATGATTCTTCTGACTTTTCCCGTTTGTTGTGGGAAGAAAACCATAATTGCAACTTTTAATTCATCATTAGTTCTATCTTTTGGTCAAAGAAATATCTGCTTTTAAACTATTAAGTGTTAGAATAACTCCGCTAAAAAATAATTCAATGCTGCACCATTATGAACTTACTTTTATTTCTCCCTGAAAAAGATTTCTTCATTTCATTTCTCATATTCTCATTGTTTTTCGATAAACGAAAGATAATCAAATAGATATCTTATGAGAAACACTTTTTCAAAACGGTATTTCTCATAAGTTCTCCCATGTTTTGGCTCAAAAGCCACCTTATTCTCATCGTATTTCAGGGTATTTCTCATAGTCAAAAGCCATTCTTTCTTCCTTTTTTCTTTCAGCCTGCCTTATTTTTATCAGGAAATGAAGCTACTATTTAGATAAAATAGTGGCTTTTTGCTTGGAGATGCTCGTTGTTCTCGATTGTCCCATATATTGTGGGAAAGTATTCTCGTATATTGAAGGAAAACTTTCCCACAAAATAAGGGAATACTTTCCCAAGCCTTAGGGAATCTTTTCCCACAATATGTGGGACTAAGACACTGTGTATGGAAGCAAGCAAAAGGAATATATAGTTCTATTTATTCAATGTCAGCTTCCGGCACGCTACACTATGAGAAATGAAGCAAAATCCGGGTTATTTTGCGAAGAAACTATGAGAAATGCCTGTTTTAAAATCATTTCTCATAGTCTATCTTATTAGTTTACTGCCACTTGTGCCTTATTTATGAGAATATGAGAAATGAAAATGAAAAATCTTTTTCTGTAGAGGGGCGGATGGAAATTGTGTTTAGTTTATCTCCATACCTTCTTAAACAAATTTTTAATGCGGTTCCCTTGATTAAGCCTTTGATTATTTGCCGTTTCCGATAAAAATGTTATCTTTGGAGATAGATAATGTGCATCACATTAATTTCCTGTGCTCACAATGAATTAGAATCTAAATAACGGATTGTTTAATCTTCTAAAGTTTGCATGATGGAAAAGACAAAAATTGGCTTGAATGCCGGGAAAGTATGGCGCATCTTAAATGAAAAAGGTGAACTTTCAATGTTCGATTTGTGCCGTGAATTAAGTTTGACGTTTGAAGACGTAGCTCTTGCTATTGGTTGGCTGGCCCGAGAAGACAAAATCTTTTTGAGGAAAAGAGAAGGAATGCTTTTTGCCAGTATCGAAAATGTCGAATTTACTTTTGGCTAAGGTGGTAGCTAACCTATATTTAAGATGGATCTCCACTTTGTTATTTACACAGCTAAAAAAATAATGAAGTGGATCAGTAGGATTTTTTATGCCCATTTTTATTATTCCCCCTATATTCCCGTTTGATAAGAACTTTCTTTTTTTGAAGCATTTAATCTATTTTTCGTACCTTTGCACCCCATAAACTACTAAACACATAAATTCATGAGTGCATTGAAAGGGCATCCGAAAGGCCTTTATCTGATTTTCGTGACAAGCACGGCAGAACGTTTCAGTTACTACGGTATGCGTGCGATCTTTATTCTTTTCCTGACGCAGGCATTATTGTTTGACAAAGAAGCGGCAGCATCCATTTACGGTAGCTATACCGGGTTAGTCTATTTAACTCCTTTGATTGGCGGATACATTGCCGATAAATATTGGGGAATCCGTCGCTCTGTGTTTTGGGGAGCAATGATGATGGCAGTCGGACAATTCCTGATGTTTATGAGTGCCTCTACTTTAGATAATACGGAACTTGCTCACTGGATGATGTATGGCGGACTCGGATTCCTGATCTTGGGAAATGGTTGTTTCAAACCTACCGTTTCTTCTCTTGTAGGTCAACTCTACGAACCGGGAGACAGACGGCTGGATGCTGCATATACCATCTTCTATATGGGAGTGAATGTAGGTTCTTTTGCCGCCCCTTTGATTTGTGGTTATCTGGGCGATACCGGTGACCCGCACGATTTTAAATGGGGATTTCTTGCAGCCGGAATCATGACACTGTTCACTGTTGTACTTTTTGAAACTCAAAAGAATAAATATCTTTTCTCTCCTTCCGGAGAGCCAATCGGTATTATCCCCGATGCCAAACGTGAAAAGAAAGAGGATAAAGCCGAGCATATCTCACACCCGAAGATGGATAAGCGTACCAAGTTGCGTAATACCCTTGTAATCACTATTCTTACAGTTGCTTTAATAGCCTTCTTTAATTACGCTTTTGAGGGTGACTGGGTGAGCATCGGTATTTTTACCGCCTGCATTGTTTTCCCTGTTCTCATCCTATTGGATGGTTCATTAACCAAGATCGAACGTAGTCGTATTTTCGTTATCTATATAGTAGCTTTCTTTGTCATTTTCTTCTGGGCGGCTTACGAACAGGCAGGAGCCTCTTTAACTCTCTTTGCCTCCGAACAAACCAATCGTGATATTTTAGGTTGGGAAATGCCGGCTTCGTGGTTTCAATCCTTCAATCCTCTGTTTGTTGTTGTCCTGGCATATATAATGCCGGGTGTGTGGAGCTTCCTCAACAAACGAAAGATGGAACCTGCTTCTCCTACCAAACAAGCGATTGGCTTGTTACTTCTTTCTTTAGGTTATCTTTTCATCTGTTTCGGAGTGAAAGATGCTATCCCCGGAGTGAAGGTAAGTATGATTTGGCTATCAGGACTTTATTTTATTCATACAATGGGTGAAATAGCCTTGTCACCTATCGGACTTTCAATGGTAAATAAGTTGAGTCCGCTACGTTTCGCCTCTTTGATGATGGGAATCTGGTATCTGTCTACTGCCACAGCCAATAAATTTGCAGGCATGTTGAGTGGACTTTATCCGGAAGCCGGAAAAGTGAAATCAATCTTTGGTTATCAGATTGCTACCATGTACGATTTCTTTATGGTATTCGTTGTCATGTCCGGTGTTGCTTCATTGATTCTGTTCCTTCTCTCGAAGAAATTACAGAAGATGATGCACGGGGTAGAATAAAAAATCGTATTTTTGCAAGGTTATTTTTTAAATTACCGGTTATGGATACCATTCAGATAAAAGACAAACAGTTCACTGTTTCTATTAAGGAACAGGATATTCAGAAAGAAGTGATTCGCGTAGCGAACGAAATCAACCGCGACTTGGCAGGTAAGAATCCGCTCTTCCTTAGTGTGTTGAACGGTTCATTTATGTTTACTGCCGACTTGTTGAAGCACATCACCATCCCTTGCGAGATTTCGTTTGTGAAACTGGCTTCTTATCAGGGAGTGACTTCCTCGGGAGTGATTAAGGAAGTGATCGGACTGAATGAAGACATTGCCGGACGTACAGTAGTTATTGTAGAAGATATTGTGGATACCGGGCTAACCATGCAACGCCTGTTGGATACATTGGGTACACGCAACCCTGAAGCAATCCATATTGCTTCTCTGCTAGTGAAGCCTGAAAAACTCAAGGTCAATCTGAACATCGAATACGTAGCAATGGAAATCCCGAACGACTTTATCGTAGGTTACGGACTGGATTATGATGGTTTCGGACGCAACTATCCCGATATTTATACAGTAGTAGATTAAACAGTTAATATTAAATAGGTACCAGTTTAAATGGTAAATAGTAAATCGTTAAATTGTAAATAACAAAATGTTGAACATCGTAATTTTCGGTGCTCCGGGTTCAGGAAAAGGAACACAGAGCGAACGTATTGTAGAAAAGTATGGAATCAATCACATCTCAACAGGAGATGTATTGCGTGCTGAAATCAAGAATGGTACAGAATTGGGTAAAACTGCTAAAGGTTACATCGACCAAGGTCAATTGATTCCTGATGAATTAATGATTGATATTCTGGCAAGCGTATTCGACAGCTTCAAAGATAGCAAAGGTGTAATTTTCGACGGTTTCCCAAGAACAATTGCACAAGCTGAAGCATTAAAGAAAATGTTGGCAGAAAGAGGACAGGATGTTTCTGTAATGGTTGACCTGGATGTTCCGGAAGAAGAACTGATGGTACGTCTGATTAAACGTGGTAAGGATTCCGGTCGTGCTGATGATAACGAAGAGACAATCAAAAAACGTCTGCACGTATATCATTCACAGACTGCCCCACTGATCGACTGGTACAAGAACGAAAAGAAATACCAACACATCAACGGCTTGGGTACTATGGAAGGTATCTTTGCTGAAATCTGCGAAGCAGTAGATAAATTGTAATTTAGTAATCTTACTAATTATCAATACACTATTATAAATGAATAAGTCAGTCAGTAGCCGGAGTATTCTACTTAATTACTCTAACTACTGACTACTTTAACTACTTAAAAAGAATATGGCTGAATCGAATTTTGTTGATTACGTAAAGATATACTGTCGCTCGGGTAAGGGCGGAAGAGGCTCTACGCACATGAGGCGCGAGAAATATTGTCCTAACGGAGGTCCCGATGGGGGCGATGGTGGAAGAGGAGGTCATATCATCTTGCGCGGTAACCGTAATTACTGGACATTGCTGCACTTGAAATATGACCGTCACGCAATGGCCGGTCATGGTGAATCGGGGAGCAAAGGACGTAGTTTCGGAAAAGACGGTGCGGATAAAGTAATAGAAGTGCCCTGTGGAACGGTCGTTTATAATGCCGAGACAGGCGAATATCTTTGTGACGTAACAGAAGACGGACAGGAAGTGATTTTGCTCAAAGGCGGTCGCGGTGGTCAGGGTAACTGGCATTTCAAGACGGCAACCCGTCAGGCTCCGCGTTTTGCGCAGCCGGGAGAACCGATGCAGGAAATGACCGTTATCATGGAGCTGAAACTACTTGCCGATGTCGGTCTGGTAGGTTTCCCGAATGCGGGTAAGTCAACTTTGCTTTCTTCCATTTCGGCTGCTAAACCGAAAATCGCCGATTATCCCTTTACTACGCTCGAACCCAATCTGGGTATCGTTTCCTATCATGGTGGAAAGTCTTTCGTGATGGCAGATATACCCGGTATTATCGAGGGAGCCAGTCAGGGTAAAGGCTTGGGACTGCGTTTCCTGCGTCATATCGAGCGCAATTCATTACTGCTGTTTATGGTTCCGGCAGACAGTGACGACATTCGTAAGGAATACGAAGTCTTGCTGAACGAACTGCGTACTTTCAATCCTGAAATGTTGGACAAGCAACGTGTGTTGGCTGTCACCAAGAGCGATATGCTCGATCAGGAATTGATGGACGAAATAGAACCTACATTGCCGGAAGGCATTCCCCACGTATTCATATCTTCTGTTTCCGGTTTGGGTATCTCGGTGTTGAAAGACATTCTTTGGGAAGAACTGAATAAGGAAAGCAATAAGATAGAGGACATCGTTCACCGTCCGAAGGACGTAACCCGTCTGCAACAGGAGCTCAAAGACATGGGCGAAGATGAAGACATCGTTTATGAATATGATGACAATGTTGATGATGATGACGATGATATCGACTATGAATACGAGGAAGAAGATTGGGAAGAAAAATGATTTCACTTACAAAAAATAATGAGTTGAAGGGATATAAGTCACTGGATGTATATCCCGAGGTAGCTCATTTCGTAACAACGCGTCACGAAGGTATAAGCACCGGAGCTTACGGCTCTTTCAACTGTTCGCCTTATACCAACGACTCATGCATGAACGTCAATCGCAATCAGAGCTGGTTGTTTCAGTGCATGAATCATCAGATAAAGGAGTTGTTTATTCCTGAACAGAGCCATGGTTGTGCCAGTCTGATTATCAATGAATCATTTTTTAAAGAGTCATTAGAAATGAGACGGCTACTTTTGCGAGGAATGGATGCCTTGATAACTAATGTGCCGGGGTATTGCGTTTGCGTCACGACGGCGGATTGTGTTCCTGTATTGCTGTACGACAAAAAACAACATGTTGTGGCTGCCGTTCATGCCGGATGGAAAGGAACTGTGAAGCATATTGTCAGTCATGTGATGGATCACTTGAATCAGAAATTCGGGACGCAAGGCGAAGATGTGGTAGCTTGCATCGGGCCGAGCATTTCGCTCGAATCATTTGAAGTAGGTGATGAGGTATATGATGCTTTTAAAGAAAGCGGTTTCGATATGTCTCTTATTTCTATGAAGAAGAAGGAGACGGGCAAATATCATATTGATTTGTGGGAAGCCAACCGGATTGAATTACTGAATGCCGGAGTGCCTGCAGAACAGATAGAAGTAGCTGGCATCTGTACCTATATTCATCATGATGAATTCTTCTCCGCACGTAGACTGGGAATAGATTCCGGTCGTATCTTGTCGGGAATAATGATTAGAAAGTAATAATTGGTGTCCGTAATTGCAGGACGCTGATGATTGGTTTATGATAAGTTATGTTTGAAATAAAAGTATCTAAAGAAATAAAAGACGCATGCCCGGTTTTTGCCGGAGCCGCCGTGTATGCTGCAGTGAAGAATACTGCTTACAACGAAGGGCTTTGGCAGGAAATCAACGCTTTTACCAGGCAACTGACTTCCACTACACAGATGGAAGACATCAAACATCAACCCGTTATCTTTGCTACCCGTGAGGCTTATAAACGTTGTGGCAAAGACCCCGGACGTTATCGTCCGTCAGCCGAAGCTTTGCGTCGCCGCCTGATGCGCGGAATCCCTTTATATCAGATTGATACACTGGTAGACCTGATTAACCTCGTGTCTCTTCGTACGGGACATTCTATTGGTGGTTTCGATGCGGATAAAATACAAGGTACACACCTTGAACTCGGTATCGGCAAAGCTGGAGAACCGTTTGAAGGTATCGGTCGCGGTGTGTTGAATATTGAAGGATTACCCGTATATCGCGATTCATTCGGAGGAATCGGAACACCGACAAGCGATCACGAACGTACGAAGATGGATCTCGGAACTACTCATATCCTGGCGATAGTCAACGGTTATAATGGGAAAGATGGTTTGCAAGAAGCTGTTGAAATGATACAAACCTTATTAAGAAACTATACAGAATCGGATGGAGGCGAAATCGTATTCTTCGAATAATTAGAATGAGTGCTCTAAGAAAAAAGACATGAAAAACATACTTATCTTACTGACAGTTTTATTATTGCCACTGACTGCCGACGGGCAGGATAAACCTTCCTTCTCTGCCCGCGAAATGGCTGATGTACGGGTAGCTACTCCCGGGTTATTTGCTAAAAGCAATCATATCTATCTGCATTTGGATTCTCTGAAAGACCACGAATATGCATTCCCATTACCCGGAGGAAAAGTAATCTCTGCCTATGGAACTCGTGGAGGACATTCGGGAACAGATATTAAGACCTGTGCAAAAGATACGATTCGTGCTGCTTTTGATGGAGTAGTGCGTATGTCGAAACCCTATTATGCCTATGGAAATATCGTTGTAATCCGCCACGCTAACGGATTGGAAACGCTTTATAGCCACAATTTCAAGAATTTGGTTAAAGCTGGTGATGTCGTAAAAGCCGGACAAGCTATCGGGCTGACAGGACGTACCGGTCGTGCCACTACCGAACATGTACACTTCGAAACCCGTATTAACGGGCAACATTTTAATCCGAATCTCATTTTTGATTTAAAAGAGAGGACATTGCGGAAAGAACGTATCAAGTGTACCAAGAACGGGAGTAAAATCGTTGTGAAGACGCATACTCCTGATAGCCGGATTGCCCAGAGTAAGAAATAACTTATCGCACAAACCGTATACAGACCGGCTTGTCTACTTTAATATCCTGCTGTACGTCTGTTAATAGTCCTGTATCTGCATCTCTTTCATAGACTTGTATCACATTGCTGTCTCTGCAAGCAACCAATAAGTATTTGCCATTAGGTGTAATGATGAAATTGCGTGGATGAATTCCTGTCAGTTGGTAGCCTGCTTTTGACAACATTCCGTTATCCGGGTGGATATTGAATATAGCAATACCGTCTGCTTTCAAACGATTGCTGGCATACAGGAATTTTCCATCCGGGCTGATATGAATGTCAGCACTTCCTTGTGCGTTTACCGTGTCGGCAGCAATTGTTTGAACCTCTTTTAAATCTCCGTCTTTATATTCAAAGGCGATTACTGTGCCTGATAACTCATTAATCAGATAAGCGTAATGACCGTTTGGCGAGAAAGTCAGATGACGGGGACCCGAACCGGCTTTCACTTTAAAGGCAGCAGGCGATCCTTCTTTCAGAAATGCTTCTTTATTCTCTGTATTTGCAGTGGGGTTAATGATAAACTTATGTATTTGGTCTGTACCCAAGTCATCGGCAAACAAGTATTTACCATCTGGAGTGATACGGACACAATGCAGATGCGGTTTCTCTTGTCTTTCCTTGTCTACTCCCGCGCCTTTGAATTGTATAATATCGGAAGTGGGTAGGAGTGAACCATCTTTTGCGATAGGGAATACAGAAATGCTGCCACCACTGTAGTTGGCAGTTATCACATTATTTCCACTGGCAATGATATAGCAAGGATCTTCACCTCCTGTTTGCTGTGAATTTAATAATTCCAAAGTACCTTTTTCTTTATTGAAAGCAAATGCATTGGCAGCAGCTTGTTTATTATTGAATTCACTGACTGCATAGACGAATTTTCCGTCGGCAGATGGAATAAGATAAGAAGGATTTTCAATTTCCGTTTCACTTAACGGAGTAGCAGTCCCGTCTTCTTCGTTGAAGCGGTAGCTATATATCCCTTTACTGGTTCCTGATGTGTAAGTACCCACCAACATGGTTAGTTCGTTTTTCGTTGTATCGGTTGTTTCCATAGGAGTCTTTTTTTTAGAGGTACAGCCACTGATACTGATTCCGAATATGCAAACAGCGGCAAATGCTTTGAATATAGATGTTTTAGATAGATATGTCTTAATCATAAGTAGCTTATTATTGGTTGATTTTTCATGATGCTTTTTCACCTTAAATATAAAATAGCTCCGTAAAGATAGTGCTTTGATATAATATTTGCTAACGTCTTCTCGTAAATTAGAAAACATTTCCTATCTTTGTACCCTTGGAAAGCGTTCTAAACAATCGCTATTCTGTACGAATAAAAATTTGGGGTTGACTGGATTTGACAGCGGGCAGAAATGGTAGGTAAGCATGCAGTGGGT
>ERZ791914.810-NODE-810-length-26043-cov-7.795213_pt1 | contig 26043 bp, 22 predicted proteins | sample MGYA00510140_ERZ791914 | MGnify/ENA primary metagenome ERZ791914 (study PRJEB30046, sample SAMN00792079) | human gut metagenome | study: EMG produced TPA metagenomics assembly of the A metagenome-wide association study of gut microbiota in type 2... | reverse complement strand
GATTTCCGCTATGATGATTCCCGACGAATGTCGGGGACCGTGGTGGCCGGGCCGGACGGCCGGTGCCGGGTGAACACCACCGGCAACTGCGGCATGGCCAAGGGCGGCAGCGGCGACGTGCTGTCCGGGGTGGTGCTGGCTCTGCTGGGACTGGGCATGGACGCCTTCGATGCCTGCTGCTGCGCCGTATGGCTCCACGGCCGGGCCGGGGATCTGGCGGCGCAGGAGAAGGGGCAGTGGGGCATGACACCCACGGATATTCTGGAGCGTCTGCCGCAGGCCCTGCGGGAAGTGACGGAATAGAGAGACGGCGGGAAACGGAGAGCCTTCCGGAAGGGAGGAGACGTTGAGACGAGGAATGTATCTGGCGGCGGCGCTGTGCCTGCTGCTGTGCGGCTGCGGGAAGAAGGATGCGGCTGAGGCGCAGGCGGTGCAGCAGCGGTATGCGGCTCTGACGGGGGCTGTGGCGGAGGCGGAGATCGTGAGCCATCCGGAGGGGGAGACTCGCAGCTTCACGGTGCGCTGCACCTGTGACCGGACAAAAGACACGGCCACCACCACGGTGATGGCCCCGGAGGAGCTGGCGGGGCTGTCCGCCACCGTCACCGGGGAGAAGCTGCTGATCCAGTATGACGGTCCGGCGCTGGCGGCAGGAGTGGGGGACACCGTGTCCCCGGCCAACTGCATCCCCTATCTGCTGCGGGCGCTGGCGGAGGGGTATGTGCTGGAGGTGGGGGAGGAGACGCTGGAGGATATCCCCTGCCTGCGGCTGGCGCTGGACACCACAGATGCCGACGGCGAGAAGGTGGTGTGTACCGTGTGGCTGGCAGAGGAGGAGCCGGTGTATGCAGAGCTTTCACGGGAAGGGAAGCTGCTGCTGTCGGTGCGCTTCACGGCGTTTCAGCAGACCAAAAGCGACGGTGGAGAATAAAGGCAAGCCTTGACCGTCCTGTGAGCCTATCAAAAAAGTGAGAGCCCTTCGTCAACGGGGCGGAAGGGTGTGTGCGGGAAACCCGGGAAGGGTGTCCTGCACGATGATGATCCCCATTTTTCAGAACTTTTTGAAGTTCTGAAAAATGCCTCAGCGTGTCGAAAAGGCTTTTTCGACACGCTGACAGGCCGGAAGTACTTGACTTCCGGCCTGTTTCTTACATTTATTTCTTCCGCACGGCATAGATGACCACCAGTAGACCCACCGTGGCGCAGATGGTGCAGAACAGCAGCATCCCATTTACGCCGGCCCGGTCCAGCAGCTGGCCGCTGACGAAGTTGCCGAAGGCGGAGCCGACGCCGGTGGTGGCCATGCCCATGAGGGACTGGCCCTTCACCTGATTGGCCGGGTCAATGTGCTCGGCCACATAGTATACCGTGGCGGGGATGAAAATGCCGTACTCGAAGAAGTCCAGCGCCGCCGCCAGATACAGCACCGGCACCGACCGGGCTGCCCAGAACAGCCCGGCCCGGATGACGAAGAAGACGGCGCAGAAGATCAGCAGCCACGCCAACGGTACCTTCCGCCGCACCCGGCTGAACAGGCCCATGGCGGGCAGCTCCAGAAACGCCGCCACCGCCAGCGCCGAGCCCATCATGCTCTCGCTGCCGCCCACCTTGCCCACGATATGGATCATGTAGGTGCAGGTGGCGCTGTGGCAGGCCATCAGCGGCGCACAGCCCACCAGAAGCCATGTGTAGGCGGGGTAACGCCGCAGCACCTGTCCCACGGACAGCACCGGGCTGCTTCCTGCGGCGGCCTCCGCCGTGGGGGAGGCCCGGAAGCGCCACGTCAGCAGCAGGAGCAGCAGCATTTCCCCGGCAAATACCGGCAGCACCGCCGTAGGGGCGTACCGCTCCACCACCACGCCCAGCACCAGCACCGATGCGGCGTAGCAGGCGGAGCCGAGACCCCGGCTCAGGCCGTAGTTCAGGGCCACGCCATGCTGCTGCAGCTCCATGGCCATGGCGCTGTGGAAGGGGGCCGTGGCCGTCAGAGAGATGCCCACCAGCACATACAGGGCCGCCGTCACCGCTATGCTCCCGGCGGAGCACCACAGCCCCACGGCGCACAGCAGCAGAAGTCCTGTCAGGGCCATGGCCAGACGGCGGCTGGTGAAGCGTCGGTCCCGGTCCGCCAGCGACGCCAGCACCGGCTGCACCGCCAAGGGCATCAGCAGCGCCAGCGCAGACACCGTACCGATCTGGCTGTTGCTGAAGCCACGGTATAGAAGCAGCACCGACAAAAAAGCCCATATGGCGGCAAAGCCCGCCCAGTAAAGGCTCTGGATCCCGGCGTAGCACAGGTTCAGCTTTCGCAGCTGTCCGCTCTCCATGAACATCCCTCCCTATGGTTCAAAAGTGTAGTATCAAAAGCGGGCCATGTCAAGAAGCGATTTTTCTTGACATTTTTGGCCCCGGCACTATACTTAAATGCGATCGATTCCATTGTCCGGGAGGAACACGCCATGTCTGTCATTATCCGGGACGCCTGTATCTCCGATGCGCCCCGTCTGCTGGAAATTTACAGCTACTATGTTCAGCATACCGCCATCAGCTTCGAATACACCACTCCCACGCAGGAGGAATTCTGCCGGCGGATGCGGCGCATCATGAGCCGCTACCCCTATCTGGTGGCGGAGGTGGACGGCACGGTGCAGGGCTACGCCTACGCCGGGGCTTTTGTGGGTCGGGCCGCTTATGACTGGAGCTGTGAGCTGACCATCTATCTGGCCCGCGACGCCCGGAAAATGGGGCTGGGGCGGCAGCTGTATACGGCGCTGGAACAGCGGTTGGCGCAGATGGGGGTGCTGAACCTCTACGCCTGCATCGGCTGGCCGGAGGCGGAGGACGAGTATCTCACCCGCAACAGCGCCCAGTTCCATGAGCATCTGGGCTTCACGCTGGCCGGGACCTTCCGCCGCTGCGGCTATAAGTTCGGCCGCTGGTACGACATGGTCTGGATGGAGAAGCTCCTTGCGCCCCACCGGCCCCAGCAGCCAGCCATTATTCCCTATCCGGACCTGCCCCACGGCGAAAACGTGTGAGGGAGAGAAATAAAAAACCTGCGGTACCGTGTACCGCAGGTTTTTGTTGATTTTTTCGGTTTTCCGCAGGAAAAACGGGACAGAGAGCCTACTCCACCGTGACGCTCTTGGCCAGATTCCGGGGCTTGTCGATGTCGCAGCCACGCTCCAGCGCAATGTAGTAGCTCAGCAGCTGCAGCGGCACCACGCCCAGCTGGGGCAGCAGCATCTCCTCGGTGTCGGGAATGGTCATCAGCATGGGGACACGCTTGCCCATCTCCCCGGCATGGCTCTCAGTGGTCAGGGCCAGTACCTGTGCGCCACGGGCCTGCACCTCCACCACATTGCTCATGGCCTTGTCAAACAGCGGGGTATACGTCCCCAGCGCAATGACCAGCGTGCCATCCTCAATGAGGGAAATGGTGCCATGCTTCAGCTCGCCGGAGGCGTAGGCCTCGGAGTGGATATAGCTGATCTCCTTGAGCTTCAGGCTCCCCTCCAGCGACAGGGCGTAGTCCAGATTCCGACCGATGAAGAACACATCCTCCCGGTCGGCGCAGCGCTTGGCGATGTCGTGGATGTGCTCCGCCTGCTCCAGAATACGCTCCATCTGCTCCGGCAGCTTTTCGATGCCTCGAACCATGGCGCTGTACACTGCGTGATCCAGCGTCCCCATGACCTGACTGAAATACAGTCCCAGCAGATTCAGCACCGCCATCTGGGTGCTGTATGCCTTGGTAGTGGCCACGGCGATCTCCGGCCCGGCCCACGTATAGAGCACCGTATGGGATTCCCGTGCGATAGAGGAGCCTACCACGTTAACGATGCTCAGGATGTGGGCGCCCCGGCGCTTGGCCTCCCGCAGGGCCGCCATGGTGTCCAGCGTCTCGCCGGACTGGCTGATGACGATGACCAGATCGCCCTTGCCCACAATGGGGTCGCTGTACCGGAACTCGGAGGCCAGACACACCTCCACGCTGCGCCGCAGCATCCGCTCCAGATTGTACTTGCCCACCATCCCCACGTGATACGACGATCCGCAGGCCACAATGAAGATCTTGTTGATGTCCCGGATCTGCTGATCGGTCATATTCAGGTCCCGCAGCACCACCTGACCACCTTGGATGCGGGCGGCAGTGGCCTCTCGGATGGCACGGGGCTGCTCATGGATCTCCTTGAGCATGAAGTGCTCGTACCCGCCCTTCTCGGCGGCGGCCACGTCCCAGTCCACATGGCGGTGTTCCTTCTCGATGGGGCGCATCTGGCTGTCGTATACCCGGATGCCCTTAGCACTGAGAATGGCCAGCTCGCCGTCGTCCAGATAGGCGATGTCCCGTGTGTGGCGGATGATGGCCGTCACGTCGGAGGCGATCATGTTCTCCCCCTCACCGAAGCCCAGCAGCAGCGGCGCATCCTTCCGGGCGCACAGCAGGCGGTCCGGGTAGTCGGCGCAGATGATGCCCAGAGCATAGGCCCCGTCCACGGCGTGGAGCATCCGGATCATGGCCTCAAAGATGTCGCCGCAGTCGGCATAGTAGTAGTCCAGCAGCTGGGCTACCACCTCCGTATCCGTCTCGGATCGGAAGCCGTACCCCTTGTGGAGCAGCTGCTCCTTCAGCTCGGCGTAGTTTTCGATGATGCCGTTGTGTACCACGGCGATGCGGCCACTCTGGCTCACATGGGGGTGGGCGTTGATGTCGTTGGGCTCCCCGTGGGTGGCCCAGCGGGTGTGGCCGATGCCCAGATGGCCCGGCAGATCCGCCCCGTCGTGGGTCAGATCGCTGAGCACCTGCAGCCGGCCACGGGACTTCTTGACCCGCAGCTGCCCATCGCCGCATACGGCGATGCCCGCCGAGTCGTAGCCCCGGTACTCCAGACGGCGCAGACCGTCCAACAGGATGGGAGCCGCTTCCTGCTGGCCCACGTATCCTACAATTCCGCACATATCTTAAAATTCCTCCTGAAATCGCTTGATTCATCGGCCCATGCGGATACGCAGTCCATCCGCATGAGCCACTCCGGTCACAGCCTCTCTGTTTTGCGGTCACCCGCATATTTACCGGCTGCGTCACGCACCCGAAGCGGCACGGGAGAGCTTCCGCCGAAACGCTCGATCCTCTCTCCTCCTCGTTGTCCTGCCGGAGGGCAGGCACTGGCGCTTGTGATGGGATATTCCCATGGCCTCCTTTCTCTGCTGCGTCTTTATAAAAACAGCCCTGGCTGCTTCTATCGTGGATAATTTTCCCTCCTGCGGCAAATACTGCCGGAAAAGGAGGGCGCTTATTCATGGCAACGGCATTTTTCCGCACCGTCATTCTTTATCTCCTGCTGATTGCAGGACTTCGCATCACCGGCAAGCGTCAGATCGGGGAACTGGAGCCCATCGAGCTGGTGCTGACCATGCTGCTCAGCGATCTGGCCTCCGTCCCCATGCAGGATTTCGGCATCCCTCTGGTTAACGGCATCGTCCCCATCGTCACGCTGCTGTCGCTGTCCATGCTCCTCAGCTATGGAAGTCTCCGCAGCGTCCGCTTCCGCACGCTTCTGTGCGGGGAGCCGACCCTGATCATCCGCAGCGGCCACATCCTGCAGGATGCCATGCGCCGCAACCGCCTGACGGTGGATGAGCTGCTGGAGGCCCTGCGGGGACAGGGCATCTCCGATCTGCAGGAGGTGAAGTACGCTGTGCTGGAGACCAGCGGTCAGTTGTCCGTCCTGCCGCGGGCGGACTGCCAGCCGGTGACACCACGGCAGTTGTCTCTCCAGCCGGAGGATCCACAGACCCTGCCCACCGTGGTCATCAGCGACGGCCGCCTGCTGCGCCGCAGCATGGAGCGGCTGGGGCTGGACGATGGGTGGCTTCAGGCCCGGCTTCGGGACGCCGGGGTCCGGTCACCCCGTGAGGTGTTCCTGCTGTCGGTGGATGAGGCGGGCAGCGTGGTATGCCTGCCCAAGGAGGGGAAGGCATGAGACGTGCGCTGATCCTGCCGACGGTGACGATCCTTCTGCTGCTGGGACTGTGCATCGCCAACGGGCTTTTGCTGCGGCAGCACACGGACCGGTGGTCCGGCATGGCTGCCGAGACCGCCCGATACGCCCGGTCGGAGCGCTGGCCGGAGGCCCGCCGGGAACTGGACGCTCTGGCGGCAGACTGGGACGAAGCCCAGATCTATCTGCACATCGTGGTGCACCATAGCACCCTCGATGAGGTGCAGACGCTGCTGGCCCGCTGCCGTACTCTGTGCGATACCGGGGACTCGCAGGCCCTGCTGCCGGAGCTGGCAGAGCTGCAATGTCAGCTGGATGCGCTGGATGCGCTGGAGCGCATCAGCATTCGGAATATCCTGTGATCATTTTTCGCTGAGGAGCTTGTTCAGCTCACTCATGAAGGTGTTGATGTCCTTGAACTGACGATACACCGAGGCAAAGCGCACATAGGCCACCTCGTCGGCCTTTTTCAGTTTCTCCATGACCTTCTCGCCGATGATCTCGGTGCTGACCTCCCGCTCCAGAGAGTTCTGCACCTCCTGCTCGATCTCACTGGCCATGCGTTCCATGTCCGCCACCGGCACCGGCCGCTTCTCGCAGGAGCGCTGGATGCCCCGAAGGATCTTGCTGCGGTCAAAGCTCTGGCGGCTGCCGTCCTTCTTGATGACCACCATGGGCAGGCTCTCCACCGTCTCGTAGGTGGTGAAACGCTTCTCGCAGGACAGGCACTCCCGCCTGCGGCGAATGCTGCTGCCCTCGTCGGCGGGCCGTGAATCCACGACCTTACTCTCCCGGAATCCGCAATAGGGACATCTCATATGCTTCCGCCTCCCGTTTTTCGGCGGATAGTCCGCCAGTTTGGGAGTAGTATACCACATTCCTACAAGATATGGTAGCGTAAATGTAAATTTTTTTATGTCTCCCGGTCCTCCAGTGCAAAAATGGCCCACTCCCGGCCCCGGAGGGTTCGGACACTGGCCAGACAGAACAGCCCCGTCAGCGGGAAGGGGCCGTCCTCCCGGAAGGGCAGGGCCAGATACCGCCGCCGTCCGGCCCGGCGGCACAGAGCGCCCTCCGGCAGTGCCAGTCCGGGAAACTCTCCGGCCCATACGGGACGCCAATCCTCCGGGGCGGATACCGGCTCCGCTGCCCCGCCCAGCAGCGCTCCCAGCCCCTCCGTCAGCTGCCGGGAGAATCGCCGCTGGAGGATACCCTGCCCGCCCTCGGCGCAGCCCAGCAGCAGCCGGTTCTGACGGCCCACAGCGTAGAGCCGCCACAGGCCCTCCGTCAGCCGGTATTCTGCCCGGAAGCAGGTGTCTGCTCCCTCCGGCGCCGCCGTCAGGCGGCCTACCTCCTGTGCGCCCCAGCGCAGGGTGGTTCGATTTTCCATGGTGACCTCCTTTCAGTGGAGCATTTTGCATAAGGAACGTGCCTCCGGCGGCCTACTTTTCCCAACAGCTGGAAAAGTAGGCAAAAGAGCCGCCAGACACCAAGGTTTCTGGACTTCCTTTGCCTTCAAGAGTTTCATTCGATAGGGGACGTAAGGGGAATTGACGCAGCAACAGACCCGCTGCCGCTTTATTGGGGGGTGAAGAGGTTTCCCATTCTACCGTAGGGAGCGGATTGCCACGGTAGAGCAGCAAGCTTGTTCAACCGACCGGGTAGCGGCAGCGTGAGTAGAAGCAGACCAATCCCCTGCTTCGGTAGGATTTAGTCAGGAACTCTTGCCCACAAAAGAGGAAGTCTTGAAACCTTAGGTTTCAAGTGGCGTTCTTTCGTGCCTTTCTTTCGCTACTGAAAGAAAGGCACCCGTCGGAGACAATAAAAGCGAAAAGCATCATGGGCTGCTGAAGGCTATCACCATAAATATAGCCCTGTCATTCCGAGCCGGAGCGCAGACTGATTGTGGGAATCCGTTCCCTCTTTGTGGATTTTCTCTCCGGTGGGTAACTTCGACAGGAACGTGCCTCCGGCGGCCCACTTTTCCCAGCAGCTGGAAAAGTAGGCAAAAGAGCCGCCAGACACCGATGGTTTCTGGACTTCCTTTGCCTTCAAGAGTTTCATTCGATAGGGGACGTAAGGGGAATTGACGCAGCAACAGACCCGCTGCCGCTCCCACTCTGATGACGGGACCTGTGCGTCTACCGCTAAGAAATGCGGATTCCCACGACCAGTTTGCGGACTGGTTTCGGAATGACAGGATGAGAGGTATTTTCCGGCGGGCGAAAGCGAATCTCCCCCACAACAAATAAAAAGGGAGGGCCAGCGCATTCTATGCACTGGCCCTCCCTTTTATGCTCCGTCCGGTATGTAGCGTCATACCAGACGGCTGTTGGACAGTCCGAAGCTCACGGCAATGGCGGCGTCTACCCGCTGCATCACCGTTCCGTCCACCTTACCCATCCGCTCCCGCAGCCGCCGCTTATCCAGCGTACGGATCTGCTCCAACAGGATCACCGAATCCTTGGGCAGGCCGCAGCACTGGGCCGCCACCTCGATATGGGTGGGCAGCTTGGCCTTCCCCGTCTGGGAGGTGATGGCCGCTGCGATGACGGTGGGGCTGTGGCGGTTGCCGGTGTCGTTCTGCACGATGAGCACCGGACGCACGCCGCCTTGCTCACTGCCCACCACAGGGCTGAGATCGGCATAGTAGATCTCTCCACGTCTGACATTGGTATCCACAAAGTCCACACTCCGCCGGAAGAAGTACCCGCCGCAGCGGGTCAACTTCATTCTCCCACGCAGCCGCCGGATTTATACGTCGCCGGGGAAAATCCCTGACCGGCGCTGCCCCCGCATCATCCTATGCCTGAGCTGTGCCGGCGGTTCCCGCCTTGGCGGCGCGGCGGAGCAGACGCATCAGCAGCGAGACGCATCAGCAGCGAGACGCAGCACTCCACCACGGCGGCCAGCAGCAGGGAGATGAGGATGGTGCCGCCCACCGTCAGGGGGAAGTAGTTCAGCTGATCCGTCACCGAGGGGACGGCAGATTTCAGCATGGTGTACAGGTAGTTGTCCGGTATCCACGACACCAGATAGGCACCGAGGGTCAGCTTGGAGAGATAGCCGGTAAAGCGTGCAATGGAAGTAGGGGGGGTGGAATATCGGATGGAGTTCAGCAGAAGAAATACCAGCACCGTGTCCACCACGTTTTGCAGGCTCCCCCAGTCGCACCAGCTGCCCCAGACGAAGGGGATGCCCTGATTGCGCCAGACGTTGTAGCCGCCGAAGCACAGCACTGCCAGCAGCAGAAGGGCCGCCAGCCGCCCGGTCCGCAGGCGCTTGATGTCCACATGGGCCCGGAGATAGCCTCCTAAAAAGTAATAGGTGATGGGATAGAGCCGCTGCCACCAGTCCGGCACCAGCTGGTCATAGGAGGTGCTGAGCCACGGATGCAGCAGGGTCTCGGCACTATGCAGATTGTAGATATTGACCATACCGGGCAGCACGGTCAGTACCAGCAGCACCGCCAGCAGGGCCCGCCGGGCGGCGGGGGTGGCGAGACTCTGCCACAGGGCGTTGAGAAACGGCGTCAGAAGCAGCAGCCCGAAGTACATATTCATGTACCACGAATACTGCTGGAAGCTCAGCAGATTCTTCACGGCGCTGCGGATGGTCTGCTCCTCTCCCAGCCATAGCGCCCGATACAGCAGGATGACCCCGGTGGAGAGGGCGTAGGTGAGGAAAATGGGGAGAAGCTTTTTGTAATACCCCAGCAGACCGGGGCGGGTCAGAGGGATGTGCTTTCCCGCAGAGAGGTAGCCGGAGAGCAGCATATACAGGGGAACGCAGACCATAAAGGCGGTACGCATGACGGTCATCAGCGCCATGCGGGGGCCGACGATGGCCGTGTCATAGTAGGTGGAATTCAGAAAGAAATGGACAGACGGGACGGCCAGAAAGGCCAGGATCCTGGTCAGATCCAGGCCAATATCCCGCTGTGTGCCGTTAGCAGCAGACATGATGTTCTCCTTACGGTTGAAAATGTGAGATTCCGGGTGAAGGATTTATCGGATGGGGGAGAAGGGCTGGCTGATCTCCACACTGCCCAAGGAGGAGGCTACCTCGCCGTCCAGCAGAAGCTGTATCTGCCGGACACCACGGGCAGAGCACAGGGAATTCACCAAGCCCTGCACCATGCGCTGCTGCTCCGTCTCGTCCTCCGGCATCAGGTACTGATCCCCCTTGGGGAGGTTCAGGTAGCAGATGCCGCCCTCGGTGCGTACCGTCAGCACCGCAAAGCCGGTGGGCAGCAGGGGAGACAGGCTCTCACTCTCCGGCCCGGCCTTCAGGGCCGACAGGATCACCTCCGCCTGACTTTCGCCCTCGTAGACCGTCAGCAGGCGCTCCTCCGCCGTCAGCTCTCCAGTCTCCCAATCCGGGAAGTAGAGCCGCAGGGAGAGGTTCTGCACCACGTCATCCTGACTGGTCATCAGCACGTCCCCGGCCAGAAAGATGTTGCTATCCCGGTAGATAAGCTCCGTGCCGTTGACGGTGATGCGGACGGAGTAGATGCCCACGATCTGGGACAGGGACAGAGTTACGCAGTAGTCGGCAATGGTGAGCTCCATGCCGGACAGCTGGCCGTAGGCGCTGGAGAAATCCACCCACGCAGCGCCGGCGGAGACCTGACAAGCCAGTAGCCGGGTGCTGGCAGGGATGGGACTTTCCAGACTGCCGTCGGCGCTGTCCTCCAGCAGAAGGGATACCACCCGGCGCACCTGCTGCTCGGTGGGGAGAGCACTGTTGGCGGCCCAATCGACACTGCGGCTGACGATGGCATCGCCGCCGGGGGAGCCGCCGGAGGGGGCGGGATAATACAGCAGTAGGTGAGGACCGTCAGAGGAGGAGCCGCCGCAGCCGGTGAGGGCCAGCAGCGCAAAAAATGTCAGCAGAGCTGCGAGAAGCCGCTTCATGTGCTCCCTCCTTCCTCTGTGACCTGGGGCAGACGGACGGTGAAGAGGGTACCCTGTCCTGCGGGGCGGTGGGCCACGGACACCGTGCCGCCCCGGCGGCGCACCGTATCGCTGACGATGCTCAGGCCCAGACCGGTGCCGCCCACCTCACGGGAGCGGGCCTTGTCCACCCGGTAAAAGCGCTCGAAAATGTGGGGCATATCCTCGTCGGAGATCCCGACGCCGTTGTCCTCCACCCGGATCACCACGTCTCCGCCCTCCACCGTCAGAGCGGTGTGGACAAAGCCCATGTGGCCGGAATATTTGATGCCGTTTTCCATAAGGTTATATAGAATTTGGTGCAGATCGTCCTCGGTGGCCAGCACCACGGCGGACTCGTCCGCCTCGTAGGAGAGAGTGGTCTCCTGCTCCCGTGCCACCACCGCCAGCATCCGTACCACCCGGCGCAGCACCGGGGCCACCGCCACCGGCGCAGGCTCCGCCGCTGTCCAGCCGGGTCAGCCGCAGCAGATCCTCGGTGATGCGGGTCAGACGCTGAGCCTCCTCGCCGATGTCCGCCACAAATTCCCGTGTGGTCTCGGCGTTCATGTCGTCGGTCTGGAGGATGGAGTCCGTCAGCAGGCGGATACCCGCCAGCGGCGTTTTCAGCTCGTGGCTGGCATCGGAGACGAACTGGCGGCGGGCGCTCTCCGTGCGCTGGAGACGGTCGGTGAGGCTGTTGAACTCCGCTGCCAGCTGGGCGATCTCGTCGGAGCCCGTCACCTTGGCCCGGTGACTGTAAGCCCCCTCCCGCACCTGACGGATGGCCTGCAGCAGGTCGCTGATGCGGCGGGTGAACATCCGGGAGAGCAGGGCGCTGAGGAACAGCACAAACAGGGCCACCAGAAGAGAGATGCGCATGATATTGGTCTGGAAGCTCCGCAGCAGCTCCGCCTGTACGGTGTCGTACTCGTAGGCGTAGACCGCTCCCACGATCTGGTTGTGGTACACCACCGGGGAGGCGCCCCGGCTCAGAAATGCCTCGCCGTCGTAGCGGCAGTAAAAGGTGTCGTTGCCCCGCAGGGCCTGTGCGATCTCCGTATAAAAGGCGTAGAGTCCACGGGCGTTGTCCCCCTCACGGGTGTCATAGAGGATGCGCCCGGCGGTGTCCGTGACCAGCACACGGGAGACGCCGGTCTCCTCCACGGCGGACATAGCCTGGGCCACGTTGTCCTCCGTCAGGTCGGCCAGACCTGACAGGGCCGCCTCGGCGATCTTGACGCTGCCGACCATGGCGGTTTGCTTGGTGCGGAATACCAGATTCTGGGACACCAGAAGGGGGTAGGTATTCAGCAGCAGCAGCACCGCCAGAATTACCAGAATATAGCTCAGGCCGAACTTAAATTGTAGGCTGATCTTCCCCGGCAAAATAGTAACCCACTCCCCACTTGGTGATGATATAGGCGGGCTCCGCCGGAATACGCTCCAGCTTCTCCCGCAGGCGGCGGATGTGGACATCCACCGTGCGATAGTCCCCGGCGTAGGAGTAGCCCCACACCAGATCCATCAGGCTTTCTCGGCTGTATACCCGCCGGGGATTTTTCATCAGCAGCTCCACCAGATCGTACTCCTTGGCGGTGAGGTCGATGGCCTTGCCGTCCCGGATGGCCACCCGCTGGCGGGTGTCCAGCGTCAGGTCACCCACCGTCAGCAGCTCCGGATCCGGCTGGGCTGCCGGACGGCTCTGGCCGGAGGAGCGCCGCAGCAGCGCCCGGATGCGGGCCTTCAGCTCCAGAATGTTGAAGGGCTTGGTGACATAGTCGTCGGCCCCGCAGGCAAAGCCCATGATCTTGTCGGCGTCCTCGCTGCGGGCGGTGAGCATGATGATGGGAACGTCGGAAAATTCCCGTATCTTCATGCAGGCCTCGCTGCCGGAGAGACCGGGCATCATCAGGTCCAGAATGATGAGGTCCAGCGTCTCCTGACGGGCCAGCTCCACGGCGGTTGCGCCGTCGTAGGCGGTGAGGACCTGGTAGCCCTCGTTCTCCAGATTGAATTTGATGCCCTTGACCAAGAGCTTTTCGTCGTCTACTACCAGTATTTTCATGTATCGTCCTCCACGGTGATCTGCTGCCGGATGGTTTCAAAAATGCCCTCACCGATGCCGTTGACATCCATGATGGACTCGATATCGGCAAAGGGGCCGTGCTCCTCCCGATAGGCCACGATGCGCTGGGCCAGTGTGGGCCCGATGCCGTCCAGCGCTTCCAGTTGGGCGGCGTCGGCGGTGTTGATGTTCACCTTGCCGGGGACGGCGGGAGGCTCGGGAGCCTCCGGCTCCTGCGCTGTATACTGGGGCGTGACGGTGTAGTCCCCGCCGCCGGCGCTGCGGTGGTCGGTGAAATACAGCAGCGCCAGACAAAGTAGGAAGATGGCCGTCAGAAGCAGCAGATATTTTTCTGTTTTTGTGATCTTTCCCATTTTTCCGCAGTTGACTCCCGGTCGATTTTTGTTATAATAAGAGGAAAGCGACCCTGCGGCCGGGAGGGGGGGCTGCCCCGCTGACGGCCGCTGATACCGGCGGAGAGCATGAGGGCCGGCTCCTGCTTACGGATGGTAGATAGACTCATTATAGCATAGATGGAGAAAAATTACTATGAAAATTCGCCGTATTCTATCTGTTTTTTTGCTGACCGTGCTGATGGTCAGTCTGATGCTGACCCCGCAGGCCTACGCCATGCCTGCGCTGGAGATCAAGGCCAAGGCGGCCGTGCTGGTGGACGCCGATGAGGGGCGGATCATCTTTGGGCAGAATGAGCAGGAGAGGGAATACCCCGCCAGCATCACCAAGGTGATGACGGCCCTGCTGACGCTGGAGGCCGTGGACGCCGGGAAGCTGTCTCTGGACCAGCCCATCACCGCATCGGCGGTGGTGAACGATCAGGACCCGGAGGGCAGCTCCGCCGGCATTGAGGAGGGCGAGGTGCTGACGGTGGAACAGCTGCTGTACTGCCTGCTGCTGGTGTCCGCCAACGAGGCGGCGGACATTCTGGCGGAGACGGTATCCGGCTCCCGTGAGGCCTTTGTGGAGCTGATGAACCAGCGGGCGCAGGAGCTGGGCTGCACCGGCACCCACTTTGCCAACACCAACGGTCTGCACGATGTGAACCACTATACCACCGCCTACGATATCTATCTGTTCTTCCGGGAGGCCATGAAGCATGAGACCTTCATGACCATCACCGGCTCCGTGGCCTATGAGGTGCCGGCCACCAACAAGTCCGAGGCACGGGAGCTGCACACCACCAACTCGCTGCTCTCCAACTGGCGTATTCTGGATTATCTCTATGACGGGGTGGACTGCGGCAAGACCGGCTCCACGCCGGAGGCGGGGTACTGCCTGGTGTCCAGCTGCCTGCGGGACGGCAAGCGGCTGGTGGCGGTGGTGCTGGGCGCCGAGGGCGAGGGGACTCATATCGAGAGCTTTTCCGAGAGCGCACGGCTCTATGACTACGGCTATGACAACTTCAGCAAGCAGCTGGTGGTCTCCACGGAGGACGTGTTCCGCCAGCCGGTGGCCCTGTCCAAGGAGACGGACTGCGTGATGCTCTATCCGGCGGAGAACGCCGAGGCGTTCCTGCCCTCCGACGTGACGAAGGATCAGCTGGAGCAGACGGTGACGCTGAAAAATGAGGTGGCGGATGCTCCCATCACCCGGGGGCAGGAGATGGGGACCCTGACCATCTCCTACAACGGGCAGGTGTGCGTCACGGTGCCGCTGCTGGCGCAGGCGGACGTCAGCGCCTCCCGGTTTTTGGTGGCCAAGGCGGCGGTGGAGGAGTTCCTCTCCCGCACCATTGTGAAGGTGGCGCTGGTGGTACTGGTGCTGCTGGTGATCCTGCTGGTGCTTTGGGCGAAGGTGTTCCGCCGCAACCGGCGCTACGGCAGCCGCAGCGGCAGACGGTATCGGAGCAGCTCCTACCGGGGCGGCAGAAGAGGACGCTGAAAAACGATAGACGGGCGGGTCTGCCCTTAGGGCAGACCCGCTTTTTATAAGCGGAGGTGTATGGTATGGCGGAGGAGCTACGGATCCTCTATGAGGATCCCTATCTGGTGGTGTGCGTGAAGCCGGTGGGGGTGCTGTCGGAGGACAGCGAGAACGGACGGTCCCTGCCACGGATGCTGGCGGAGCACTACCGGCAGGCGGGAAAGCCCGACTATATCGCCACGGTGCATCGGCTGGACAAGATCGTGGGAGGAGTGATGGTGCTGTCCCGGCGACGGGAGGTCACGGGCAGGCTGACGGCGGCCATAGCCGCTCATGAGATCACCAAGGAGTATCTGGCGGTGCTGCGGGGGCATCCCCAGGAGCCGGCCGCCACGCTGACGGATCTGCTGTTCCGGGACGCCTCCCACAACAAGAGCTATGTGGTGAAGCGGATGCGTAAGGGCGTCCGGGAGGCCCGGCTCTCCTATGAGGAGGTGGGGCGCACGGAGGCGCTGTCGCTGGTGCGGGTGCAGCTCTATACGGGGCGCACCCATCAGATCCGGGTGCAGTTCGCCTCCCGTGGGCTGCCGCTGCTGGGGGATATCCGTTACGGCAGCAAGGCTCCCGGCTGCACGGCGGCGCTGTGGTCATATCATCTGGGCTTCCGGCATCCTGCCACCGGGAAGCCGGTGGATGTGACGTGTCCGCCGCCGCAGGCGTATCCGTGGGACCTGTTTGGCGGGGTAAAATGACAGAGAGCACCGGCGGTCTGTGGGGCCGTCGGTGCTTTTGCGTGGTTGCTAATCGGAGACGAATATGGTAGAATCCGGGGAGAAGGATCACTGCGAGAGGGGGAGCGCCATGCAGGAGCTGATAAGCGCACTGACGGCCCATGAGGAGGAATGCTCACGGGAGTTTGAGGCAGATCTGTCCGCCTTCTGCACCCGGCATATGGACGCCCAGCTGGTACAGCAGCTGCGGCAGCTGGTGGCGGAGGGGGAGGAGGATCTGCCCTACCGGGCCTTCTATGCCCTGACCATCATCTACCGCAACCGGAAGGACTATCAGCAGCTGCAGGCGCTGTTCGAGGAGAATCCACGCTTTGCGGGACATCCCTCCTATCACCATCTGCTGATCCTGTTCCAGCTGGAGGCGGAGACCTTCTTCGATGCGCTGGAGCTGCTGGAGCTGGCCCGTGAGGACGCACGGCAGCACCGGGACAATGCCGGGTATCTGCATCTGTTTGCCCATCTGTTCGTCTACACCTGCGAAAAGAGCCGGGGAGAGATGCGGGAGCAGGTGCGCAGAGAGTACTACGACGACGTGGAGCGAGCGGTGGAGGATGCCATCCGGCTGGACCCGGCCTATGCCAAGTTCTACTGCACCAAGGCCCGTGTGGTGGCCCAGCGGGGCCGCTACGCCGAGGCGTACAGCCTTATCAACAAGGCCGTTGCCACGGAGAGCTCCGCCCGGAAGGACTACGCCCTGCGGCTGCTGGACTATCGCCACTGCGAGACGGTGATCCTGCTGCAGGAGCAGCGGGAGTACTTCCAAGGAGAGATGGAGAAGCTGCGCAGATCTGTGCCGTCCTTGCCTAAGCCCAAGACCTTTGTGCCGGGGCGGGGACCGAAGGCTTATGAGGGAGCAGAGCCATACTGCTTCGTCAGCTATGCCCACATCAACAGCAATCGGGTGTACCCCATAGTGGAGCAGCTGATGCAGCGGGGCATCCGACTGTGGTACGACGACGGCATCGAGGCCGGCAGGGATTTTCGGGAGTTCATCGCAGAGAAGATACGGGATTCGTGGCAGGTACTGCTGTTTGCCTCCCACGAGTCCATCCAGCCGGGCTTTGTCCGCAATGAGATCAACTACGCTCTGCACTGCGGCAAGCCCATCCTGCGGGTGAACTTGGACGATGTGGAGCTGACGCCGGGCATGGAGCTGAGCCTGGGCGGGATGCAGTATGTGGACGCCACGGAGCTGGGCGGCGACTATCTGGAGCGCATCGTCCGGACGCTGCTGGCGGAACGGAAGGAGAAGGCATGAACATCACACAGCAGCTCTGCTGCCCCGGCGCAGCGGAGAATCAGGACTATATCCGGCTGGGAGAGGACATCGCCATGGTGGTGGACGGCTCCACACCGCTGGTGAAGGATCCCCGTGTGCCGGAGGTGCGGGAGTATGTCCGCCTGTTGGTGGATGCCGTGGTCGGTGCAGAGGGGGAGGATCTGCCCCACATGGTGGCAGCGGGCATCGAGACCCTGCGGCGGCGCTACGGCGTCCCGCCGGAGACGGAGGGCGTCTCGGCGGCGCTGGCGATCCTCCGGGAGACGGGGGAGCAGGTGGAGGTATTCGTGCTGGGGGACTGTGCCGCCGGGGTGCGCTTCCGGGACGGGCGTGGGCCGGAGTTGGTGTCCCAGGAGGCGGTGAGCCGTCTGGACGGCGCTGTGGTGGCGGAGATGTGCCGCCTGCACCGGGAGCGAGGTATCGACGTCATCGAGGCACGGCAGCTGCCGGAGGTGCGAGAGATGCTGCTGCGGCACCGGCGGATGATGAACCGGCCGGGAGGCTACTGGATCGCAGGCTTCGCTCCGGAGGCGGCCCGGCACGGCAGTCATCGGGTGTACCGGAGGGAAGAACTCTCCCGAGTGGTGCTGTTCTCCGACGGCTTTTCCGGCCAGCGGAAGGCCCTGCTGGGGGCGGAGGAGCCGTGCTTGCAGGAGCTGTATCGGCAGCTGCGGCAGCGGGAGGCGGCGGACAGCCGCTGCAACCGCTATCCCCGGCTGAAGCCCGGCGACGATGTCAGCGGCATCGTGGCGGTGTTTTGATGGGGCGGGAGCTTTGAACTGAAAAAATGAGAAAAGGCAGCGGGCAAAAGCCCGCTTCCTTTGTGTGTGGAGTACCATCGATGAATCAGGGCAAACACGCCTGCCGGCGATGGTACTGCGGATACATGAAAGACAGCCCTCCGGCTTTCGCCGGAGGGCTGATCTTATGGCAGATGAGACTTAGGAGTTAGCCCTCGTACTTCTCCTTGCGGCTGCGCAGGACCAGTACGGCGGCGCCGGCCAGAGCCATGACAGCGGACATGGTCCACATGGTCATGGTGCTGTTGTCGCCGGTGTTGACGCCGGGCTGCTTATCGCCGCAGCGAGTGCAGGCGCCGTCCTTGTAGTCGTGGCCCAGAGCCTTGATGACCTCGCCCTTAGCCAGGACCTTACCGCAGGCGGCGCAGACCGTATCACCGGTGTAGCCGTCCTCGGTGCAGGTGGCGGGCTTGGCGTTCACGACCTTGGTGTCCTGATGGAGGTCAGCGGTGAGCGCCTCGGTGACGTCCACAGTCTGATCGTTGATCTCCGTCTGGTGGACGGTGACGGCGGTGGAGGCATCCACAGCGGTGGGATCACTGACGGTGAAGGTCAGGGTCGCCACAGCGGTACCGGCCTTCAGCCCGTCCACATCCACATAGCCCAGCGTGACCTTGCCGTCGGCATCCTTGTGAGAGGAGTACTGAGAGGCGAAGGTGACGTCGGCCAGAGTCAGGACGCTGGCGTCATAGTCCACGGTGAAGAGGCCGTTGGTGGTGATATCGTCGTTCTTGGGAACCACGGTGACGGTAACGGTCTTTTCATCCTCGGAGACAGCGATGGAGGAAACGGGGGTCGTGGTCTCGGCATCGGCGGGCTTGACGGCGCCGGTACCCGCATCGTTGGCAGTGTTCAGGCTGCCGGTGACGGAGGCGGGAGTCAGAGCCTCAATGGTCTGGGACTGTGCCTCAATAGAACTGCTTACATTCAGCTCGGTGCCGGGCAGAGAATTGTTATCGGCATCGCCGTCCTCGGCGTGGTTGTCAGAAACAGCCAGCAGAGAGCAGGGCCAGACTGCATTGCCGATGTTGCCCATCAGGCTGGACTCATAAGAGTCGGTGGTCTCATTATACTTCAGGATGTAAATTTCGTTGGTCTCACCCGTGAAGTAGCTCAGATACAGATTGCCATCATCGCCCAGTACCATGGAACAATACAGGCTGCCGTCATAGCCGGGGAAGGACAGCTTCAGATCAGTATCGACCCAGTCCATACTGGCTCTGCCGGTCTCGAAGTCCGGCATCATGATCCAAATCGTGCCGCTGTCGGTCAGGCAGTAGAACACATCCACGGTGTGGCCGGCCTTGTTGGTGGTGTAGCCAGCCCAAGCCACAGCGGTGAATTCGCTGGCATTTGCATAAGTGCTCAGGTAAGAGGACATATCCCAACCATCGGAGAAATCATTGGCCATGACAGGGTCGGAATACAGGAAATAGGCACCATCGACACCCACCAGAATGTTCTTCTGAGACTGAATGGCGGCGATAGCGGCATATTCCATATCCTGCATCGGAGCACCGTACTTAGTGGCGGCAGCAGATGCGCTCACAGTGGCACCAGTCTCCGGGTTCACCTCATAGAGGAGACCGGAGGTGTTCATCTGATACATGGAACCATCATCGTGAGCGAAGTCAATGGTGGCACTGTTGATATCCTGTTCCAGATCAGCGTACTTGGTCCAAGTCTTATCATTTTCCATATCCCAAGTGAACAGGATCGGATGACCTTCCTTGTCCCGCAGAGCGCCCACCAATGTCACATCAATGGTATCCACGGTGACCACGCAGGTGGCGCTGACGGAGGGATCCTTCGCGGAGGTGGCAGTGATGTTGGCAGTACCCTTGTCCACAGCGGTGACGAGACCATTGTCGCTGACGGTGGCCACGTCGGTGTTGTCGGAGGACCAGGTCACAGTGTCGGGCTGTACGCCGAAGGGCTCCACGCTGGCGGTGAGCTTGGCGACGTTGCCCTTGAAGAGGGTCAGAGCCTCGGTGTTGAGCTTCACGGTGACATCACCGGCCAACTCATCGGGGTTCAGGTTCAGCTTGTAGGTGACGTAGTTATCGGCGTAGTCGTACACCTGCAGCAGCAGATGGGTAGCCGTAGAATCGCCCAGAGACAGGGTGAAGTTCTGGCTGGCACCCTTGGCAGCGCCCTCGGGAGAACCGGCCGCTTTGCTGACGACGCTGCCCTTGTCGTAGTCCAGCAGGGCCACGGCGGACATATACTGGTCGTCGCTGGCGGTGAAGGTCAGGACCTTGTTGCCCTTGGCGTCGGTACCCAGATTCACGTTGGAGACGGTGGGAGCCGTCTTATCCACGACCATGCCATAGTGCATGGTAGCGCCGTCGGACAGAGCATCCCAATCCACGGTGGCGTTGCCGTCCTTGTCGTAGCTGACGTAGTACTCAGGGGCCAGAGTCAGGTCCACATTCAGGTAGGTGCCGTCAGCTGTGTTGGGGGTATCGCCCATGTTCAGGGTGTACATGGTGCTGGTCCAAGTGGCACCGCTGCTGTAGTAGAAGGCGGAGGAGACCTCTCCCAGATCGCTGCTGGAGAGAACCTTGCCGTTGCCGTCGGTGATGGTCAGGCGGGAAGCAGCGGCGTTGCGGATGGCGGTGAAGGACATCTTGTAGAAGTTGTTGATCTCCGGATTGATGGCATCACGGGCGGCATCATAGAACTCGTCCAAACCGAAGGGGTTGCCGCCGAAGTAGTAGCCTTTCGTTTCGCCCACGGCCTTGATGGTCAGGGCCTGATTGTTTACGGAATTGTCACCATTATAGACATACATATAGGGGGCGCGGGTCTCCAGACCGTTGGCATAGGCGATATAGCTGCCGATATCGAACATGGAGGAGTCGGTCCAGCTGCCGTAGTAGCCCAACACGGGGATGGAGTGGCTGTCGCCCTGCTCACCCTCGGCGGTGGCGGCCTCGTTAGCGAACACATAGCCCTCCACATAGGTGCCGGTGTTGTCGCTGGCCTTATCGTAGGCATCCAGACCCAGCAGAGTCACATCGGCGGTGACGTGCAGGCTGCCGCCGGCGGGGATCACCACGGGAGCAGTACCCAATTCCTTGAAGAACAGGTAAGCATCGTAGGTGTCGATGCCGTTGTCGTTGTCGAAGTCAGCGGCGTCCTTATGCTCGATGTCGGCACGCACGCCGGTGACATAGTCCAGCAGAGCCTGACCGTCATCGGCATCGACCTTACCGTCGCCGTTAAAGTCACAATCTTTCAGTGTATCGTTCAGGAAAGCAGCGTATTCGCCGTCCACGGTCCAGTTGACATTGGAGGCCACGGGAGTGGTCCAGGTGTCCTCGAAGTTCACACCATCGGAGGACATCAGACTCTGCGTGAAGAAGTCGGCGCTCAGGTCGAAGTAAGCAGCCTCGTCCTCCAGATTGTGGATGGTGAAGCCGAAGGAGTACTTGCCGGTGCGGGCGGGATCGTCGCCCAGCTCCACCTTGACCTTGCCGTCGGCAGCGCCGGCGTTGGCGCCCTCATCCATCAGGATGTAGGTGCCGGAGGTAACGGCATTGGCTACGTTGGCCAGACCGGCACCCTGACGCAGCACGGGATAGTAGCCGTCGCCGTCCTTACCGTAATCCTCCACCATGGGCTCGGCGGTGGACATCAGCAGGGACTGAGCCAGCTGACGGGCGGTGAGGCCGGTCTGCTCGGTGAGATCATTCTCACGGATGTACTGAGCCACCAGAGCGGCCATACCGGTGATCTGAGGAGCGGCCATGGAGGTGCCGGACATATTCTGATAGGTACCGCCGTCCTTCAGGGAATAGATGTTGCCGCCAGGGGCGGTGATCTCGGGCTTCATCTCCAGAGAACCGGGAACGCCCCAGCTGGAGAAGTTGCTCATGGTGTAGTAGTCGGCGGAGGCATGGTTGACAGCGGCGGAAGCACCCACGGTCATGGTGCCGGTGTAGTACACGAGACCGGAATCGGTGGTGTGCTTCTCGGAGTTGGCCTTGATGTACTCGCCGTCGGCCTGCAGTATGGAGACATAGGGGGCCGTGTAGTTATAGCCATCGGTAGCCATGCTGATGGTGCCGGCCTCGTTGTTGGCCACGATCAGGGCAATGGCACCGTTGGAGATGGCGTTGTTGCCCTTATCGGTGAAGGCGATGGAGCCACGGTTGCAGATGGCGATCTTACCGGAGAGGATATCCTTCACGGCGGCAAAATCCTCGGCATTACCGGCGGTGTCCACATACACGAACTGCTGCTCACCGGCCAGAGTCGTCAGAGCCTGGATGGGAGCGCTGGTGCTGTCGGTGTAGAAGAGCTTCTTGCCGGCCACTTCCACGTAATCACCGGTGCTGCCCACGTTATCTACGGAGGCAACGCCCAGAGAGTTGGTGTAGGAGCCGGGGGAGCCGGTGGTGGTCCAGCTGTTGCTCTCGGCATAGGGATACTGGTTGGCAGTGTTCTCGAACCAGTTGCCGGAGTTACCGGCGGAGATGGACACCACGGTGCCGCTATTGGTGATGTTCTCCATGATGGCCTGATAAGCGGCATAGGAGTTGCGGGAGGTACCGGGGTTGCTGCTGCCCAGAGACAGGTTCACGGAATCAGCGCCCAGCAGGATGGCGTCCTCGATGGCGACCATATAGTCGGAGTCACGAGCGCCGCCGTTGGTGCCGAATACCTTCATAACGAACACCTGAGCATCCGGAGCCACACCCTGCGTCAGGGCGGTATCCAGAGCGGGGGAGAAGGAGCCGTCCTCGTTCTTGATATAGCGGTTGCCGGCGGCAATGCCGGTGACGTGGGAGCCGTGGTCGCCTTGCTTGTCGTTGGCGTGGGTGATATCCAGATCGTCATCCACGTAGTTGAAGCCGTAGGGGATCTTGGCGTTGACGTACAGCTGATCGGCGGTGACGCCGGGCATCTTCTTGGAGGCGTTCAGCTGCTCCAGAACGGTATCCGTCAGATCAGCAGCAGTCATCAGCGTGGCGCCGCTGTCCTTCACGGCATAGGTGAAGGCATCGGGATCCAGAGAGGGATGGTCGGTGTCAGCACCGGTATCGATGATGGCCACCTTGGAGCCGGCGCCGGTATAACCGTCCGCCCAAGCCACATGGGAGCCGATCATGCTGCCGGAGGTAGCCATGTTGGGATCGGTGGTCTCATTGTCCTTCACCACGCAGGGCTCGTAGCGGGTCTCAATGAGCACAGCCTCGACGCCGGAGATCTTTTCAATCTTTTCGATCTGGCCGTATTCCACATTGGCGGAGATGATGTTGGCCGCCAGAGTCAGGTTCCAGACCACGTCCAGAGCCTCGCCGCCCAGAGCCTTTCTGGAGATGGTCTTAGCCATCTTCTCCTGCTTGGTCTCCAGCTTCTGGCGGTACTTCATGGCCGCAGAATTGGTAACGATATCCTCGCTGGAGTAACCCTTCGCCAGCGTGGAGGCATCTTTCAGAACGATGGAGACACGGACTACGTCGGTGTCTGCATATTCCGGAGTTTCTTGCGCCACCTTCTCGGCGTTGTTCTTGTCCAAACGCAGATCGGTGGAACGGTTGTCGATCTTTTCCCAGGTGAGGCCGTTGCCGGTGCCGCTGGAAGGCGTCTTGGCGGCGGCCCAAGTGGGCGTGACCAGACTCAGGCTCAGAACCAGAGCCAGCAGCACGGACAATGCCCGCTTCATGGGCTTGGCGTGTTTCATAAGCGCACTCTCTCTTTCTCCGGCGTCAGCCGGTTAGAATTGACCATACGGTGTGCCGGAAGCGGCTGCCCTGCTGCATACCGAGCAAGTATGGTTTTGCCAATCATAGCACGATTTGGAAGAGATTGCAATTCTTGAGAAATATATTCTGGCGAAATTTTCGTTGAAAATTTTCTCTTGTGCAGGAATATTTTTGCCGAATTTAACAGTTTTTTCAAAAATGGAATACCGAATCGATTCACCGAATGACTTACTGCACAAAGAGGAATGTACGTGACAGGAGGACAAAGCTGAGAAATGTCCGGGAAATGGGCTATATAAAGGGTTAGCGAGGGCTAACCAAGGGCGTATGGAGGCGGGGGCGTCTGCCGGAGACGGACAGGGGTAGTAAAAGCTCCAGCCAACTTGGCAGAAATACCGTTGATGCTCTTTCCGCTTGCCGGAAATTGAAGGGCTATAACGGCGATGTGTATTTTCAAAATGCTGACACATTCTTTCTGATACGCATTACTCTGCAAAACGAAATAACAGGCTAAAGCATGGTAATGATGATTAGTCAAAGCCGATAGAACATTTTGATTTTTCTCATTAGGGGGTGCAAGAGCGGCTTGAGGAAAGAAGTTCTCCGAATAAAGAAAAATCCAGACCGGCCGGGCTTTTGCACCCCCTTGTCTGGATTTTTCCCGTATCACGGCGTTTTTTTAATAGGAAAATAAAAAAGTACGGTAGCCCATTGTATCATGGACTACCGCACTTCGTGGCAAATGACTCTAATTTTGATAGAAACCCGTTAGGGGGTTGCAATTACGGTTTGGAGGGGGGCATTTTTGATTTTAGGGGGGTGCAGTTCTTTGCCAAAGGAAGAGGAGCGCCTTCATGAAATAATGTGTTAAGGGAAAATAATTTTTTGTTAAAATGCGTATGCTTTTCTCCACACCCCTTGCAAAGCAGAAAAAACACGGTATAATATGACCAGAAGAACCAAAATGGTCATTTGGATGGTGAACGAGCTTGGCTTTTACCGACTATGAAACAGAACAACTTCACAAGGCGCTGCTGAAGGAAACAAGACGCTGCGCCGTCACGCTAGGGATGAAGAAAACCTCAGTGGATCAACTGACAAAGGCGATCGGTATCGCAAAAGGCTCGTTTTATAAATTCTACGAATCCAAGGAGATGGCCTTCTTCGCGGTTCTGGAAAGTATCCACTCCGAACTTTACGGGGTGGCTGACCATGCACTGAGCGAAGCAAACGGCTTGCCACCGTCGGAGCGTGCGGCAAAGGCGGTTCTTGCCGTCTGCCGGCGGCTGTCCGATACCGGCGACATGGTTTTCATTGAAAACGATGCAAAGCTGCTTTTGCAGAGACTGCCGGATGACATCAAAAACATCCATTACCACGATGACGAAGCGCACATCCGTCAGCTTCTGGAAAAATATGACCTTGTGCCGAGTCGCGGCATCTCTTTGGCTGCCGCCACGGTGCGGGGACTGATCCTCACCGTTTCTCACAAGGAGCAGATTGGAGAACTGTACCCACAGGTGCTGGAAACGTTGGTGTACGGCGCATGCAGGGAGTTATTTAAATAAGCGGAAGGCCGCAGAGATGCGGCTTTTCCAAGGCGCAACGGTTAGCAGCATCTAACCGCCCGGATGCATGCGTCGGTTAGGTTAATCTAACATTGAAAGGAATGATAGCGATGCGAGATCATAAGAATTTCTGGGACAGAAATGCCGGTCGTTACGACCGCTTTATGCGAAAGGATCGGGCGGCGTATGACGAGATGTATGAGCTGATCCGGCCGGTCGTGCGGCACAAGACGGTGCTGGAGCTTGCTGCCGGCACGGGATTGATCGCAAAGCACATCGTGAACGCGGCGGCACACATCGAGGCGACGGACGCCTCTGCGGAGATGGTCGCAGAAGCGAAACGGGACAATCACTCGGCGAAGCTGCACTTTTCCGTGCAGGATATGTTCCGCCTGCCCTATGCGAACCAGTCCTTTGATGTGGTGATCGTGTCCAACGCGCTGCATATCGTGCCGCAGCCGGAGAAAGCCCTTGCCGAGATCCGTCGGGTGCTGAAGGACGATGGCGAGTTGATTGCGCCGACCTTTACCCACGCAGGGAACTCGTTTACCGGCAAGGTCAGGGTATTTTTCATGAAGCTGGCAGGTTTCCCTCTCCACAGCAGGTGGACGAGCGAGGAATACCTGCGCTTCCTACGGCAAAACGGCTGGGCGGTGCGGAAAAGCGTTGCTTTGAAGGCATCCTTCCCGCTGACCTATGCGGAATGTGAGAAAACGGAGGTGTGATATGTCATTCTTTGAAAACACCCGCAAGCCCGAGGGCCTTGGCGGGAAAATCATGGTCGCCATGATGAATCTGGGGCACAGTCCTGTGGCACGGTGGGGACTTCGCTTTTTGGAGCTTACTCCGGACGCCAGGGTGCTGGACTGCGGCTGCGGCGGCGGGGCGAACATCCGACGGCTGCTGAAAAAATGCCCACAGGGCGTCGTCAAGGGCATCGACTATTCGCCCGTCAGTGTGGAGAAATCCAAAAAGGTCAACGAGGCCGCCGTAGCGGAGGGCC
>ERZ791914.807-NODE-807-length-26098-cov-4.481127_pt1 | contig 26098 bp, 27 predicted proteins | sample MGYA00510140_ERZ791914 | MGnify/ENA primary metagenome ERZ791914 (study PRJEB30046, sample SAMN00792079) | human gut metagenome | study: EMG produced TPA metagenomics assembly of the A metagenome-wide association study of gut microbiota in type 2... | reverse complement strand
ATGGAAATATTGTGGTGGATGAATCCCATCCGGACTGGTGGCAGGATAAAAAGAACCCTGACCGTCATGGAATCCGAATCCCCGTACTTGATGAAAATGGAGTCCAGAAAGTCGGGACAAGGAACCGCAAACAGTGGAAACGTGTATTAACCGATGCTACCGGGTGGAACAATCCGAAAAATTGTGAGCTATGGCGGAGCGAATGGGCAAACGTCTGTAATGCACATTTGAAAACGGAAAATCACATTGACCACCGTTCTTATGCAAGGCAGGGAAAATTAGAGATACCGACGATCCATGAGGGCGCAGATGCCAGAAAAATTGACGAGAAATTTCAAAACGGACAGACATCCTCTACTTCATGGAAAGTAGAGGAAAACCAGATCATAAAAAGACAAAATGCACTGCTGGATAAAATACAGATTTCTTTTGGAAAAGTATCCAGTGCATTAACACAATGGAAGGAGCGATTGCATGACATTAGAAGAAAGCCGGGAAGTCATTCCCATGATGGAGACAATGATAAACCAGATCGAGGAACAGCAGAATCTTATGGCAGAGATGGTACAGGAATTGCAGGAACGGGACAGGCAGCTCCTGTCTTTTCAGGAGCAGAACCAGAGTTTAAAAAGCTTAAACAGCGAATTATCCAGGCTGCTAAATCTTTTGCCAGATACAGAAGAACTGCTCTCACAGATCGAGCAACAGAAAACCAGAATCGAACAGTTGGAAAACGAGAATCAGCAATGGCAGGAATTAACGCAGAAGCTGAACAACGAGAACAGCTTATTGCAGAAACAGAACAGCGAATTGCTGACCTTAAACAGCAGATAGAGAAAGCGAGGGAGATCGATGAGCGAATGCAGAAACTTAGAGAACGTCGGGCAGGTGGAAGAACTTCTGCTGATGACCGAACAGATGCAGGACGAACTGGATCAGAAAGACCAGACAATCCAGGAACTAAACAGGCAGCTAAGCGAATCGCTGACCTTGAACGAGAAATTGAACAGCGAAAACAGAGCCGAGAATATCGAAGCATTGCGGACAAGATTAAGGCAAACAGAGGAACGATTGACCAGCGAGACAGACAGCAGGAAAAGAGCCGACGCAGAAGTCGTGGCATGGAAATTTAAGTATGAAAAAGCGGAACAGGAAAAAAATTATGCACAGACACACCAAAAGACGGTAGAGGTAGTTGTTGAGAAAAAGGTGCCTTATGAGAAATGTGAAAAATGTGACCGCACTGCTTACCAGAAAGCAAAAGAAAAATGCGATAACCGTAAAAGTCAGATGGAAAAGAAATATAAAAATATGACGGCTGGTTATGAAAGTATCCTGTTCTTGCTGGCATGGTACAGCATAGCAACAACACTGTTTACTGCTGTTCTTTCTCCGGTTTTCCTTAACGACTGTATCACCTTTTTCGGTGCATTAGGAAAAGGAATGGGAAGCTTGTTTCGAGAGTTTGTCATAGGGGCAGATTCTTTCGGACAGTTAAGCAGTGAAATCCCAAACAGTATAATTTCCGGGATTGTGTACTGGCTGATTGCTGGTGCTGTTATTGGAATTTTATTCGTAATAACAGGATTACTGATAATCGGGATAGGTTATCAGGTGGGAAAAATCTACCGGAAATATTGCTGGGATATCATCAGTATCATGGTGGCGATAACGAGTACAGCTATTGCAATTTACTTTGGGGAATGGATAAAATCAGTTGTTCCTATAAATCTCATTACGTTGTTGCTACTGGTACATGTGGTTTATATCGGAATCAGATGTTATGTGAAAGAACGGGGATATTATTAGGTAATAAATAGGATATTGAGAAAACGATGATGTAAACTGTCGTTTTCTCAATTTTTTATATGCAGGAACTGCAGAAAAAACTCCGGAACTACATAAATTATCCGGTTTACATCGGTGGATAGAAAGAGGATGGAGGAGCTGTTAAAAATTGAAAAAGCGCACGACTGAAATTGACAGGATATGATTCAGAAACGGCTTCATCGTCCTATTTCTCTAAATAATCCGTTGTCTGTTAAAAGCATTCACAAAAACTGCAAACTCGCGTACCGCTCAGACAGTGCAGTTTTTGCTCATAACACAGCCATCGAATTATAAAGAGAAATAAAGGACTCTTCCAGAGGTTCCTGAATCATATTCCATCATTCCAGATGTGCGTTTCCCTCAATTTTAAACGCTTCCCCATTCCATCCCCATTTGAATATCCAGCCGATGAACCATTTAAAATTCCCTACCCCACCCGAAAGCAAAACGCCCACCTCCCCCAACTTCGCGGAGCGAGCCACAGACAGGGAGGAACCATTGATGGCTGGGGAACAAGAACAGAACATGAATGTTTTTAACAGTCAGGTTATATCTTAGTACTTCCAAACTCTGAAGCCTTTTTCAGATACCGGTACATACAATTCATGTTCGTAAATTGTCCCAAACATCAACCGTGACGACCAACCATGAAAGGAGAGCTATATGATAGAAAAGCGAGGCATGAACGCGCGTATCCGTTCCCTGCGTGAGCAGAGTGTTACCACGCAGGCACACATCGACATGGAACGTGCAAAATATTTTACAGAAACATACAGACAATATGAAGAAACCGTCAGCATACCGGAACTGCGTGCGCTGGCGCTGAAAAACTATTTTTCAAAAAAACCTTATACATAGGAGAGGGCGAACTGATCGTTGGTGAAAAAGGCTGTGACCCTCAGGCTGCACCGACATTTCCTGATCTTTGCTGCCATACTGTACAGGATCTGAAAGTCATGAATGACCGGAAACTGATCAATTTTACAGTCAAAGAGGAGGACTATGATTTTCAGGAAAAGGAAATGATTCCATACTGGGAGAATCGTTCAATCCGGCATAAGATACTGGCACATATGACTCCGGAGTGGAAAGATGCATATGAAGCAGGTATGTTTACCGAATTTATGGAACAGAGAGGACCGGGACATACAGTAGGCTCAGAAAACATCTATAATAAAGGTTTTTTGGAGCATAAGGCAGATATCAAACTTGCTCTTGAAAAACTGGATTATATGCAGAGTCTTTTTATTTTGAGTCCGGCGCCCTGCAAGACACAGATTATCCTTGATGTGATTGATATCTCTTTCCACTACAGTCCTGATTTTATAGGTATTATCCCATTCTTCGGTTCCACGGATTGTCCCGGGATAAGCACGAAGGTTCTTTTCAGGATATATGTATATCATACAATCATGCAAGCATGAACAGATTTTTGATCTTTTTCCTCTGATATCATAAAAAACATTAACAAAATTTGCAAAACGATATTGTTGAAAAATGACAATTGACAAATTTGAAGTTGATGATATACTAAACTCATAAAAACGTTTGCGCAAACGATTGCTTACGGAAAAATACAATTAGGAGGAAAAAAATGCAGAAAAATAATATGTCTTTTTTAAAAAATCTTACAACAGTTGCAGATGCGAGAACAGCCAGAGCTTCCAGCTGGGATCAGAGTGGAAAAAACAAAGATTACTGGCTGGTAAATGCAGGCGACACAGCAGTTATGGCAGATATTGAGGGACCTGGCTGTATCAATCATATCTGGGTGACAACCTTTTGCAGAGAAATCCTTGGTCCATCTATCCAGCATCCGGTTCTGAGCGGTTCTGTTGCACCGGTAACCGAGATGGAAAATGCAGAAGGTGTTAACTGGGAACTTAATGATCCGGATTACTATCGCAAGGTTCTGATCCGTATGACCTGGGATGATTTTGATGGTCCAAGTGTACTGGCACCGTTGGGAGATTTCTTCTGTATTGGTCATTCCATGCCGTCAAGTTTTTCGTCCATTCCTTTTAATGTATCTTCAAGACCTTGTGAAGAGCTGACTTTTGGTGGAACCGCTTCTATGAACTGTTATTTTCCGATGCCTTTTAACAAACGGGCAAAGATAGAAGTGATCAATGAAAATGAAAGACCACTTGGACTGTTTTTCCATATTGATTATGAGCTTTATCATGAAGAGACTCCGGATATTGCTTATTTTCAGGCAGCTTGGAGACGTGATCTGCCATGTAGCGGATGGGGAAATGATCTTTGCGTAAACTCTCCGGAAGTAAACAGTGTTCCTAATCTTGACGGGAAAGAGAATTTCCTGATGCTGGACACAAAAGGACGTGGTCATTATGTCGGTTGTAATCTTTCTGTACTTCATTTCCAGGGAAGCTGGTGGGGAGAAGGCGACGACATGATTCTGATCGATGATGAAGAAGAACCTAGCATTAATGGAACAGGTGCTGAGGATTATTTTAACCATGCATGGGGAATGCAGAGAAATCAGTCACCTTATAATGGTACGATTATGCATGACGGAGATACAAAAGGATATCAGGTATCCTACAGATTCCATCTTACAGATCCAATCCATTTCAAGAAGCATATTCAGATCAGTATGGAACATGGCCATGCAAATCATCTGTCAGATGACTGGGCATGCACAGCGTACTGGTACCAGGCAGCTCCTGTTACTGCGGTAACCATTCAGCCGGTAGAAGAGAGAATTCCGCTTAAGAGAACTTTTGATATTCCGAAACCAGCTCACCAGGTGGAACTTACACCAGAGATGCAGGAAGCCTACAGAAGCCGAAATGAAAGAATGGAAAAATTCAAAGTTGAAAAGGCAGAACAGATCAGACTCAATGCAGCAAGAACAGCACCGTCAGAAGCAGGAAACAAAGAACTGGCACATAAAGTAAAAGAAGAATTTGATAAAGAAAAATAAATAAGCACATGGTGCAGTAAAAAAATGGAGGGTTTTTTATGAAGTTAAAAAGATTTTTATCAATTATTATGGCTTTGAGTATGACAACAGCGGTATTTACCCCTGTATATGCAAGTGAAGAAAAAGAAAAGCTTACTCTCTGGGATTTCCATACAGGCCCAGAAGCAGATTCTGTCCAGGAAATGGTTGACGAATACAATCAGTCACAGGATAAAGTGGAAATTGAATATTCAAGTGTTAATCAGACAGATTATACTACAACACTTGTGACAACCGCATATGCAAACGGTGAATGCCCTGATATTCTCTGGGTAGAACCGGCAACTTACAAAAAATTCACGGAAGCAGGAATGTTGGCAGACCTTTCTTCCTACTATACAGATGATCTGAAAAAAGATATTCTTCCCTCATACATTGAAGCAGCAACCGGAGACGATGGAAAAATCTATACATTGCCATTTGAGTGTGAGACTCTTGGACTGTTTTATGATGTAGATGTACTTAAAGAAGAAGGCATTGAACCACCGACAACGTGGGAGGAACTGAAGAGTGCAGCTGAAAAACTCACAACAGATGACAGATATGGAATCGTTCTTCCGGTAGAAAAAACAGCATATACACTGTTTAACTGGTGGCCATTTATGTGGATGGATGATGCAGATATTTATGATGCAGACGGTAATGTCACAATTGGCAGCGACAATATGGCAGATGCCCTTGATTTCTGGGGATCATTTTATCAGAATGGATACTGCCCATCATCATTACAGAGCGGCCCATGGAGTATTGATAATATTGCAAATGGCGTAGCTGCTATGCAGATTGGCGGAACCTATATGATAAATGCAGCAGAAGAATACAACAAAGATGGACATAATATTGGAGTTGTACCGCTTCCGACACCGGAAGGAAAAGATGCTGTAACTGTCGCAGGTGGACAGATGCTGGGAGTTTCCAGTCAGAGCGAAGATGTTGATGCAGCAGCTGATTTTATTTTCTGGTGTTTCGGAAGCGATGATACCACTAATGTCGTAAAATGGTGTACAGAAACCAAATTTGCATATCCGGTACGTCAGTCCGTAATCGATAAAAATAAAGACCTTTTCCAGGAAGGCATAAAGGCAACCTTTACTGAATTCTATGATACAGCAAGACCTGAACCACAGTATTCAGCTGAAGTATCAGATATTATGGGGGATACACTGCAGGCTGTAATGTTTGGAGGAAGCACAGGTGCAGAAGCGGCACAGGATGCACAGGAAAAGATTGAAGCATTAAAATAAAACACAAAAGAGGTAGAATTATGAAGCAGAAAGGAAAAATGTCCGGTAAAAAAATGAAGCAGATGCTTGTAACATATACATTTGTTCTTCCTGATTTTATTGGTCTTCTGGTTTTTATTATCATACCAATCATATATTCATTTTATATGAGTTTATATAACTGGAATTTTGCCAATGTAAAGGAATTTATTGGATTGCAGAATTATGTAACAATGTTTAGTGATTCTGAATGGTGGCAGTCTCTGGGAAGAACCTTCAAGCTGACTTTAATGTATGTTCCGGCATTGTTTATCTTGTCCATTCTGTTTGCGGTTTTGATCAACTATGTCAAGAACAAAAAAGCGGCTGGATTTGTAAAAACAGCTTTTCTGCTTCCATATTCTATCACATCTGTAATAGCAAGCTGTCTGTGGATGTTCCTTTATATGGAAAGAAGCGGATTTATCAATGTATTTTTGAAGGCAATTGGACTGAAGGGAGAAAAGTTTCTGGGATCCACTTCTCAGGCAATGATTTGTATTGCGGTTGTTTTGATATGGATCAATCTGGGCTACAATATTATTCTTTTTCTCTCAGCAATAAAAGACATACCTTATAGTTATTATGAAGCGGCAAAACTGGATGGAGCCAATTCCTGGCAGGTTTTCTGGAAGATAACGTTTCCATTATTGAAACCCACAAGTGTTTTTGTACTGATCACATCGGTGATCGCATCCTTCCAGTGTCTGGATCTTATCATGGTAATGACCGGAGGTGGGCCGGCAAAATCCACAGAAGTTGCCAGCCTGTATATCTACCAACAGTCCTTTGAAATGATGAAGGCAGGATATGGTGCAGGATTGTCAGTTGTAATGTTTTTGATTCTGACAGTATTGGCAGTGATTATGTTAAAAATAAATGGAAAGGAGGACTGATGATATGGTCAAAAAAACGAATAAAATACTGGCAGCGATTCTTATAGTGTTGGGAATTATAATGCTGTTTCCTATTTACATTTTATTTATGGTCAGCTTTAGAAACGAAAAAACTGTTTTTGTAGGATCACTGATCACATCATCTCCTTCTTTTGGCAGTATAAAATCAGCGATAACACCGGATTTTCTTGTTGCAATCGGTAACTCGTTTTTTATTGCAGTAGCTGTCACTGTTATTGCTTTGATACTTCACGCTATGTGTGGATACGCATTTGCAAGAATGAATTTCCCAGGGAAAAAGCCAATGTTTACAGTTGTCATCAGTACTCTGATGATTCCTGTATCGTCAATTCTTGTACCTTTGTTTATGATATGTAAGCAATTGGGAATTACAAACAGCTATGCGGGAATTTTGTTACCGGCACTGTTTAATGCATATGGTATCTTTCTGTTCAGACAGTTTTATATGAGTTTTCCTGTAGATCTTGAAGAGGCTGCAAAACTGGATGGCTGCTCTACATACAGAATGTTTTTCACAATTATTTTTCCACTTTCAAGGCCGATCATTATTCCACTGTGTATTGCCTTTTTCCTGGGCAACTGGAACAATTATCTCTGGCCGTTGATCGTAAATAAGAAACCGGAATATCGAACGGTTATGGTGTATCTCGCAAATATGGTTGGAGGCTATAACACAAAGTGGAATGTGGTTATTGCAAGTGCAATGCTGGCCTGCCTGCCGGTATTTCTGATATCGCTTTTCCTGCAAAGCCATCTGCAGAACAGCATAAAAATGTCAGGCATCAAATAGGAGGGAAAGCTTGTGGAAATCAGAGAAAGTTATGAAACCAGAAGACGCGAAGAAGAATACAGGGCAGCTCTGGAAAAATCAGTACATTATTTCAGTGGGAACAGCTGTATTACAGAACTCAGAAAAATGGGTTATGATCAGGCAAAACTGCAGGTAGAATATGAAGCAGAAGAATCTGGAAAGCAGACAATCTGCAGTGCGGCAGCAGAAACAAAAGCATTTTTTGACACAAAGGCTACAGAAAAATTCAGTGCAAAAAATAGTCTTTTAAAATGCGAAAATGTAAATTTTTATGGTGACATCAGGCAAATTTACAGCCTTGAAAATGATGGTAAAAAGACAGTCTATGGATTGACAGAATCAGATGGGATACGGAACTATATCACCATTCCCTATGTTTTGGGAGAAGACGGGAAAGTATATGAAGACATTTCTTCCCACAGAATCTGGAAGCGTGAATTTAGTGCAAAAACATCAGATCTGGACTGTGCGCTGAGATTTCGTATCGCACCGGATACCTGGCCGAATATTAAAATTAAAGAAGCAGATCTGTCACCTGAGGATATTTTTGCACATGCTTATGAGGCTGTTTTTGACATAGAAACAAAAGGTAAAAAACAAGTAAAAATCCAGCTTCCTTATCAGACATTTTACTGGAATTCTGATACCAAAATGCTTATATGCGGAAAGTACCAGCTTGAAATAAATGGTGATGAGAAGCTGTCCTTTGTAGCAGTATTTGACCAGTATGTAACAGAAATTATCGCAGGTGATAAGGTGCTGGTACTGCTGAATAATCTGACCAATGAAGCAAAAGAAATCAGTGTTATTGATATCAGTGGAAATCTTGGAAAAATCCGAGTTGGAGAAAATAATGTTCCACATATCCATGTGGTGACAGAGAAAGAAACAGAGACTGAGATTACTGTATACGGACTGAGAGGTCTGGCATACAGTAAAGAAGCAACAGAAGCATTGAGAAGAAAAAAGAGCGAAGACAGACTTATCTTCGCAAATGACAAGTTTAAAGTTTATGATAATCATGTTGAAGATATCTGTTATGGGAAACCAGATGCGTATGTCATAAACTCAGAAGAAATTGTGTCAGCAGACAGGGTTCTTGAAGAATTTCAATGGAGAAAAACAGAATGGGGCGACATGACAAGAAAGTCATGGAGAACAGACAAGTGGACAGCAGATAGGAATCTGAAAAAATATCCTATACTGAAATCCAGTTCTGATATTCTTTGCGCAACATGGAATCTGGCGATGACAGTCTTTGACCGTTGTACCGATGGCGGATATGCACTTCCCGGACAGGAACATATGTGGCAGGCAGGACTCTTTCAGTGCAAAGGGGAGGGGTTTGGAGTCTGGCTGAGGGATTCTGTGCATATAGCGATGCGTGGCGGCAGTCTGATCGATCCGGAAACAGCGGGACGTTCCCTTTTGTATGCTATAAAAAAAGGATTTGACAATGGAAGCGACGGACCGGCAATGGGGGCCGTCGGATTGTGGGATTATTATCTGGCTACTGGTGACAGAAGCTTACTTGAAGATGGATATGACGCACTAAGAGAAACAATGATAGAGATTGAAAACAGATATAATGAGGAAAAAGGTCTTGTACGTGCAGAACAGTCTACTTCTAATGATGCGTTTCCTGAACCGGAAAATGCCGGCTATTCCCTGGGCAGTGAATGCTATTACATGAAGGCATATGATTCCATGGCAAAAATAGAAAAGCTTTTGCATGGAGAAAATGAAAATTCTGAAAAATGGAGTAAGGTTTCCGAGCAATTGCGTGAGAAAATTCGCAAGGAATACTGGAATGATGCGGCTGGATACTTTACCAGCGGACCCAAAGGCAGTGAAGCATATGAAAAGCAGATCTGGGAGAGCTCCGGTGAGGAAGCTGCTCTGTGGGAGAAGTTCCAAATTGCAACACCAAAACAGCGAAAAGAAATCCTGAACAGAGGAATACATACTGCGATGACACCATATGGAATCCGCTTGTTCCCTCACAGGAAAGAGCGTAACCATTATGTGGGACCGGTATGGCCGGTATGGGAATCCGGATTTGCTTCCGCGGCAGCTGAAACACAGAACAGAGAACTTTTGCTTACAATGCTTGCGCAACAGATGAGAACGGCAGTTCTTCATAAAAACTTTTATGAAGTTCTTGAAACTGATACAGGGAAATCCTGGAGATGGCCGGGACAGCTCTGGCATGCCTGCGGATTTGCCGCACAGGTTTTATATGGCATTTTGGGAATCAGCTATGATGAACAGGGTCTGAGATTTCAGCCATGTGTTCCAGATGCCTTTAAAGGACTTGAAATAGAAAATCTGAATTACCAGTCAGCAAAACTAACTGTAAAAACAAGTGGCGTAGGAACTGTGGAATATGTTACACTTGATGGTGAAAAAGTTGATTTTATACCATATGGTCTGACTGGAAATCATATAGTCCATATAAAACTAAAAGATTAACATGAACAGAGAGTGAATGCATATGAAAGCAAAGATTACAGATGTGGCTCAAAGAGCCAACGTTTCCATATCTACAGTATCGCATGTGTTGAATCACACACGTTTTGTATCCGAGGAGACCAGAAAAAAAGTCATGGATGCAGTAGAAGAATTGGGATATTTACCAGATGCAGCTGGCAGAACTTTTCGCACCGGCAAAAAAATGATGATAGGACTTGTTGTACCAGATATTACAAACTCCGTTTTTGCTTCACTTATTGAAGACGTAGATGATGTGATATCAAAGCATGGATACAATCTGGTTATTTCCAATACAAGGGACTGTCTCAAGACAGAGAAGCAGGCGGTGAGAAATCTGGCTTCGGGAGTCGTAGATGGAATTGTAATCGCTCCTACCTCAGAAGATTTTCAGACAATAAAGCAGCAGATGCCGGGTAAATTTCCAATGATATTTATGGATCGTGTGCTTTCGGACAGAAATTATGACAGTGTTATTGCGGATTGTCAGGAGGCAACTGCAAAGATGCTGAGAGAAATGATTGAAAATGGCTTCAGAAAGATTGGCTTTTTGGTTGGAGTGCCATGGATCAGTTCGACACATGAACGAGTAAAAGTATACAGGCAAATTATGGAGCAATATGAGATACCGGAGAGCGAACAGTATATTCGATATATTGAGCGCCAAAATGACTCCTATGATGAAGTTGGCAAATTGTTTGCGGCCGGATGTACGGCAATTGTAGCAACAAATACTGCTATGACGCATATTGTGCTGAATTATGTGGAAGATAAAAATCTGAAGCTCGGTGAGGAAATTGCCGTAGGTGGCTTTGTGGATTCTGATTTTGCAAACCGCTTTATGTACAAAATTCCGGTGGTCTATGAGCCAATGGAAGAAATGGGAAAACTTGCCGGAGAGATGATTATAGAAAAAATAGAAGATAAAAATAAAAAATTTCCTGTAAAAGCGCTGCTATGTGAATATGAATCTAATGACTTTTACAGAAAGCAGGCAGCGAAATACAAAGGAAAAGAAAACACAGACACCATACAGACGAAGAGTACGTTATAAGGAAAGTTGACATTTTATCACCTTTCAGACAAAGGAGGGTTCTTTTATGTTAGAAAATGAATTATTTAAATTTGAAGAGGGTGTTGTATCAAGATGGGCAAGCCATGAAAATCCAGATGGTGCAAAAGGTGCTGGCGGAACAGTGAGAAATGGCAGAAAAGGAGCTCCTTGGTTTACGCTGGATCCAGGGGAGAGCCGGGTTTTAGCTCATGCTGAAAATACAAGTGGTATTATCCGACGCATGTGGATTACAATTAGTGATCAGACTCCAGAAACTTTAAGAGGAATAAAATTGGAGATGTTCTGGGATAATAGCGAGAAGCCTGCAGTAAGCGTTCCATTTGGTGATTTTTTCTGTGTGGGATTGGGAAAAGTTGCAACATTTAAAAATGCATTATTCTCAAATCCGGAAGGACGTAATTTCAGCACCTATATTCCAATGCCATTCAAAACAGGTATGAAAATTTTAGTTACAAATGAATCCAGTGTTACGATTAAGCATTTTTACTATGATATTGATTATACACTGGGTGATAAGTTCACAGAGGATACTTTGTATTTCCATGCTTTCTTTAACAGAGAAAATCCTACACATATGAAAAAAGATTTTGAATTGCTTCCATACATTGAAGGAAAAGGAAGATTTTTAGGCACTAATATGGGGGTTCGGTGCAATAAAAAACTGTATTCAGATACATGGTGGGGCGAGGGTGAATTCAAAGCGTATATTGATGGCGATACTGATTATCCGACCATATGTGGTACAGGTGTAGAGGATTACATTGGAACAGCATGGGGACAGGATTATTATTATGATCTGTACTGTGGCTGCCCGGTATATGATAAGGAGAATATGGAATTGTGCTGTTACCGTTTCCACATTCCGGATCCTATTTATTTCAACAGTAATTTTAAAGCAACGATACAGCAGATAGGTGGAGTTGACAGAGATGATTATTTCCATCATGCTCAGTTGCTGTATAAGAATAAGATAGCCAATAATCAGGTGATTTCTGTTGATGGAGATCCTATAGATTTTGCGGATATTCCAATGCTGAATGGTATCCCTCTTTTATTTGAAAGGGAAGATGACTGGTCATGCTGTACTTATTTCTACTTAGATAAGCCTGAAAATAGTTTACCGGAATTAATGGATGTTTCCGAAAGGACAAAAGATTTAGTTGCCCGCCCTGGTTTTATGGGAAAATATCCACAGGATATGCCGCTGTTTCGTTAACAGCCGGTAAGTGAAAATCATAAGTGAAAGCTTATAAGACTTTCCTGCAATGTCTGATATAATGATATTCAGATACTGTAGGAAAGTTTTTTTACTTTAGATGGATCGTGAGGACAGCAGGGAATGCCGTTTTCATTTACAGTATAGTCAATCCCTTCTATGGTGAGCTTTGTCTTCAGGGGGATAAAAGCCTTCTGAAATCCAATTTCTTCAAAGAGGGTCTTGTAGATTTTAATGGCATCAAAGGCGGCATCTCCAAGATTTGTATTCATCTGGAGAATCAGATTTCTTTTCAACAACGATATCCGGATGAGCCTGAAGGAAGTCTTTGTTATAAAAAGTAATGTCACGGACGATGCCAAGACCATTTGTAATGATGCCAAATTTATAGGCGTAACAGAAATGTCTATTGATGTACATCTGCTGGATTGCCTGATTGGAAGTTGCATGAGTGGGCATGGAGCCATAAGCTGCTTTGTAAGGATCATAGGAATCATCAAGGTTATGGGATTTTTGAAAGCCTTTAGCTGCTTGATAATGCGGTTTGCGTATTTAGAATTATTTTCTGTAACCCAAGCTTCAATACCGGAGGTATCAAAGATTGTCATGGAAGCTTTATTTTTAACAAGAAAAAATGCCGTGTTTATGCAGCTTTTTGCGTTTCGCAAACGCCTAATAAAAAGATGGCTGGGCGGTCAGAAAGGATTGCTTCGGAAATGTAAAATTAAAACAGGACAAAAAAATATCTCCGGGTGTGATTAAGGGAAAGAGAAGGGATCACATCCGGAGATACTTATCGGGATTTGGAATATATTCAGGGGTTCTTATATTACTCAGACATTGTGTCTGTATTCATATGGAAGTACCTTTGTCTGGTTAAAACTCGGGCAGTCACGAACCTATTCCAGAGATTCCTTGATGATCGCAGTCTGCATTGGAACATTGTTTGGTTCGCCGGCATTGGAACCGATCGGTACATGAGGTGCTGTAATTCTCGGTGCACCCTGCTGTCTCGCAATCGGAGGAAGAGTAGCGATCACACAGCAGCTCATTCCGGCTTCTTCGCAGCATCGGGTCACAATTGTCGCGGAACGGTGACAGGTACCACATCCACCGGTACAGAGGACGATATCAACGCCCTGTTCTTTGAGCTTTCTGGCAATTTCAGGTCCTGTTTCATTCATAAATTTCTCCACGTTTCCACCGCCACCCATGAAGGTGTAGGTTTCTGCCGGGAGGGAACCAATGAAGCCTTCTTCTACCAGTTCATGAAGACGGTCGATCGGGAACATGGCATTGACATCTTTGTTGATATCGGAGTTATCGAAGCCTCCGTGTGTAACCATCAGCATATCGGACGGGGAGTCAAAAGAGATCGTACGATAAGAAAAATCTCCGGATGTATTGAATGGTGTCTGATCTTTGCGATGGATACCGCCGGCTGTGATAAATGCGACTTTACATTCACTCAGTGGCTTCTTTAATTCAGTAAATACCGGTTTTGGTGTGATCGGTACAAAAATTTCTGACTGCATGCTGCCTGCATTGTTTAACCAGTTTATCATTTCTGTAAAAGATACGGCACTTCTGTCTGTAATTGTTGTCAATGAGATCACAAAACAGATCCAGAACTATGCTGCCATCAGTTTCAAGACGATTCAGGCTTATACGACAGGCGCGATTTTTTATGTTGTGCTGATATCGGTTCTTATTATTTTGCAGAAGCAGGTAGAAAGAAGAATCAGGGGGTAAAGGCATATGATCAAAATTTCGAATTTACAGAAAAGATTTGATGATCTCGAAGTGCTGAGAGATGTAAATATTGATGTGGCAGAAGGGGAAGTTGTCTGTATTATCGATCCTTCCGGTTCCGGCAAAAGTACATTGCTTCGCTGCATTAACCAGCTTGAAACACCTACAGCGGGCGAGATTGAATATGATGAAAAGAGTATTACCGGAGGGGAAATGAAACTGAGGGATTTTCGTGAGGAAGTAGGAATGGTCTTTCAGAGATTTAACCTGTTTCCGATGAAAACTGTTCTCGAAAATGTGATGCTGGCGCCGGTGCTTACGAAAAAGAAAAATAAAACAGAAGCAAAAGAAAAAGCCATGGAGCTGCTTGGCAAAGTCAACATGGCAGACAAAGCGAACAACAGACCTTCTACGTTGAGTGGCGGCCAGCAGCAGCGAGTTGCGATTGCCCGAGCGCTTGCGATGGAACCAAAGGCACTTCTTTTTGACGAACCGACTTCTGCACTGGATCCGGAGCTGGTCGGTGAAGTGTTAAATGTTATGAAAGATCTGGCAAAAGAGGGTATGACAATGATCGTAGTCACTCATGAGATGGGATTTGCCCGTGATGTGGCGGACCGGGTTATTTTTATGGCAGACGGATATGTGGTGGAAGAGGGAAAACCCTCGGAAATGTTTACAGATCCTAAGAACGAGAGAACAAGAGCGTTTCTTTCAAGAATTCTGAACAGTTAGGGATGAGGTGAGCTGTTATGGCAGAGAAGAAATATATTGTTACGATCACAAGACAGTTTGGAAGCCTGGGACGTCCGATTGCCCGGGAAATGTCAGAGATACTTGGAATCGAATATTATGACAGAGACATCGTGGAAGAAACATCAAAGAAAATGAGTCTTCCGGTGTCAAAAATAAGTGAACATGAGGAAACATACAGCACCAGTCTTTTTTCCATGCTGCTTCCGCTGGGTTCTGATTCGATCGCGAAGCAGGATGAGATCTACAATGTACAGAAACAGGTCATCCGCGAGATGGCAGAAAAGGAATCCTGTATCATTGTAGGAAGATGTGCCGATTATATTTTCCGTGATCACAGAAATGTTTTGAATATATATTTATGCGCCGGTAGATGCACGTTATAAAAACTGTGTGGAAGTACTCAAGATGAAACCGGAAGAAGCCACAAAAATGATCTATAAGGTCGATAAGGCACGAACCGCATATCACAAACGCTATGCAAAGTATGCCCCGGGAGATCCGGACAGCAAACAGATCATGATCGATTCCAGTATGCTGGGAGTCCGGGGAACGGCGGAAATTCTGGCAGAGATCGTGCAAAGGAGATTCGGGCTGTAGAGAGCGGTTGTGTGCGAACTGCTTTTTAAAATCGGAAATGAATACATTTGACATTTTTATATAAAATACTAAGACTTCCCATACCCAAAATGGGCTTCGCACCTTGAAAATTCAATATTTCAGCTAACAAAATAGTAGTTTATGCCGCTGTAGCTACTGGATGGAGTGCTTTACGCAGATATTCCGGCAGTCTGGCCTCGAAGTCAGCAGTGAACGCAGCAAGTTGTTCGTCACTCAGTTTCAAGATTTCCTGAAAGCTCGCCATTAAGGCATCCATCAGGATGCCAAGTGATTTGCAGAAAGTAATATCTGCCATTTCATCGACGAGAAAAAAGAATAGTTCTCCAAGAGTTCGCTGGTCTTCATTCTGTCGTTGTTCCATTGCCAGTAACATATATCTGGCGAACACGATTGCTACATGAGCGGTCAATGCATCATAAGATAAACTGTGACATTCTCCAACCAGATTGAGCATTGATTTACAGGTCTTGAAAAAAACCTCAATTTGCCATATGCCGATATTTTAGAAATGCCGATTTTTGACTTTCTGAAATATTGGATTTATAGGACTTTATAAATATATCGGCATTTCTTACTATAGAGATGTAACCAGTCATCGCTATAGAAAGGAGGCTGTGTATGGTAAAATCCTACCCGTTACTAAAACCATTAACTGATCAGCTCATGAAGGAGGTGAGAACCTACGGGATACTGGAAGTGTCTTTAGAACAGTATCAGATTATTTGTAACTCGATAGTACGCTTTGCACAGTCATCACAGGTTGATTCCTACAGTCCAGAGTTGATGGATTCCTACAAGGACAATCTTGACACAAGGTGCTCTTCTGGTGAGATATGCAAGGAATATTATCGATTCCAACTGCGTGTTATGCGTATGCTATCTTCGCTTGCGGAAAGAGGCGTTGTTGATTTTTCGAGCACTAAATCTCATCCGCTCAAGTGCATTGTATCCGACGAGACAAGCAGCCTCGTTGAAATGATACTCGACAGTTACCCTATCAGCAACGCAACAAAAAACGATCTCCGAGCCCCCACCAGACATTTTCTGTGGTACGCTGAACAGCTCGGGATAAAGCCACAAAGCATTGATGACACAATAGTCATGTCATTTCTAATTGACGAAGTACCGGTTTCGAACGGAGGCAGTACCGGACGTACGTTAAGGTGTGTAAAGTACGCCACGGAATACCTTCGGGCTCATGGGAACTGTTGCCTGCACCGTGATTATACTCTCCTGAAGCTAAAAAATGATCACCGGCGTATTATCCCGGCCTATTCTGAAGAAGAGATTTCGGGAATAGCGCAGGCAGCTGATACAGATAGCACCATTGGAAAGAGGGATCTTGCGATTATACTTGTTGCATACTGCACAGGGCTTCGCGGAATCGACATCATAGGCATTAAGTTATCAGATATAGACTGGCACAATCACAAGGTGTCAGTAGTACAGTCAAAAACTCATACACCAATCGTATGTGAACTGAACGGTGCCACCTTGAATGCCCTTGCTGACTATATCCTCGACTGGCGTCCTAAATGCGATATTCCTGAGGCTTTCCTAACAGTAAAGGCTCCGTATCGAAGACTGTCAAAGGGATTTGGCAGCATGATTGACAAGTATTGCGAAAAAGCAGGCGTATCCAAAATCGCATTTAGGGGATTTCATAGTTTACGACGTTCCTTTGAAACGGTTATGGTGTCAAGAGGAGTTCCCATTGAAACCGCGTCTCAGATGATGGGACACAAATCCATTACTGAGGATAAACCGTACATCACACACGATACGCACCAGATATCATTCGTGGCAATGGATTTTTCGGATGTACCTATTACCAGCGGGTTCTATTTTGGACATACAGGAAGCACCAGATCCTTGGAGGGAGGTGCTGGAACATGACCCTTGATAAAAAACTCAATGACGCATTTGAGGAGATGATGAAATATCGTCAGTCCATTGGATACGCCACCGCCACATATAGGAGTTCGGTTCCTCCATTTATAAACTTTTGTCTAAAGAACCATCCCCTGTCTGCTCGTATTACCCAGGAAATGGTAGACGAGTGGCTTACTTATTATCCTTACACTGTCAACAGCAAAGCCGCCTTCATCTCTCTCCTGCGGGAGTACACGAAATACCTGAACTTCCTTGGATATGATGATTACATACCGGATGACGACTATGTAGTAAAGCGCATAGCCTTTAATCCGTATTTGTTTACGGATGATGAGCTCTTCGGGTTATTTAAAACGATTGACTCATATGTTGGCAAAACCTGTGGAAAAAGATATCTGCCAGAGGTTGTGCTTCCGGTGTATAGCCGGTTGCTTTACTGCTGTGGTCTTCGCCCGCAGGAACCACCTGCGATACGAACAGAGGATGTAGACCTGGTTACAGGAGACGTTTATATACGGCAGTCCAAGAGGCACAAGGATCGGCACATCATTATGTCAGAGGATATGCGCACTCTCTGTCAGAAATACGATTACGTAGCAGGAAAGAGGCAATGGTTCTTTCAAAAATGGGACGGCACACCATATGAAACATCGTGGTACAACCAGGTATGGAGGAACCTGATCTCAAAGAGCGGCATTTCATGGAAGGGGACTCCAAGACCTTATGATCTGCGGCACGCTTTTGCTTCGCGTAATATAATTCGCTGGATAAACAACGGGAAGGACGTGATGGAATTATTGCCGTACCTTTCGGCATATATGGGGCATTCAGAACTCACATCAACACTTTACTATATCCACCTTCTTCCAGAGAATCTGCGCAAGTCCAAAGCTGTAGATTGGGATCTCCTTTCTCAGGTTTATGGAAAGGGGGTGCCGGAAGATGAGGATTAAAGCCAAGGATCCACGCCTTGTATCGCTTATGGGTGAATTTATGAGAACCTACCTTCCAGGTGTCAGGAATCGCGATAAAGACACAATCGACTCGTACAGATATAGCATAAATCTGTTCGTGACATACCTTGAATCCGAACAAAAGGTGACTGTCCTAACGATGCAGTCATCTGACTTCTGCCAGAAAAACATAGTAGAATTCATGGCTTGGCTGGAATCTGAACGCAATAACGTGGCACCAACCATAAACCATCGCCTGTCAGACCTACGGGGGTTTTGCAAGTACCTTTATAAAAAGAACGCTATCTCCCTTGATGAGTATGAGGCAATCCGCGAGATAAGCGATGTTGATGATGAAAGGGTCATCGATTTTACGTGGCTTTCAGTTAATGATGTGCACCTGGTTCTTAAAAGTACGGATAGCAATCGTGAAGCTATAAGAGATCGTTTTCTCCTGTCGCTTCTGTATGAAAGCGGTGCGCGGATAAACGAGGTATTGTCACTAAAACTCCTTGATGTTAAAGCGACATCCAACGGGGAGGCTGATGTCCATTTCTACGGAAAAGGAAAGAAACATAGGATTACACCCTTATCCAAGGAAATATGGAGCCAGTTTGAAGATTACTGCGAAAAATACCATTCAGACAAGAATTCAGAGAATCTGGTATTTTATTCTTTCCGAAATGGCCGGAGAAACAAAATGTCCAGTGATAATGTCAGCCGTATACTTGCAGGATGTGAAGCAGAGGTTCGCAAAAGCAATCCAGATCTGGTCCATCTGCATTCACATCTTTTCAGAAATCCAAACTTAAATAAAATCCAAACTTTCCACCGGAAAGCTTATAAATATTCCATTCTGTGCGCCTGAAAGTTTGGATTTTATTTCGGTTGCTTTACCGCTTCAGACCACAGAAATCAATAAGAGATTCCTGTTTCCCTTTCCATTTTTTCTCCACTTTCCTTTCGGTCTCGCTTTCAAGAGTTGCAAGCGCTTTTATTTTCTCTTCAGTTGTGATGTCCAAATATTTCATAGTGGTTTCAATCTGCTCATGCCCAAGAAGAAACTGAACCTCTACAATACTTAACCCATCTTCAATCCAATGGGAAGCTTTTGCGTGGCGGAAAAGATGCGCATGCGTATTAAGAGGAACATCTTTGCATTGGTCGTTCGCTTTTGCCGCATATATTTTTATCCGCTTATCCAGTGCAGCCTCTGTCAGTTTCCCATGTCCATTTACTCTGCTTGGAAAAAGCAGGGAATCAGATCCGGCAGACTCTTCACAGGCTTCTTTTATATATGCTTTTAATAACACAACCGCTCGCGGAAGCAGATAAGCTGTTCGGATCTTCTGCCCTTTCCCGTGCAGGGTGATGTAGGGCTTAGCTGATTCAAGATGGATATCTTCCAGTTTTATAGAGCGGATATCATCCAGCCTCGCTGCAGTTGCGTACAATAGAGTTAAAAACACCAGATCACGTCGACCAATCCTGGTGCCAGTGTCAGGTGCGGCAAGCATAGCTGTAACAGCTTCCCTTGTCAGCCCGGATACTTTCTTTTTGGCACACTTCTGGCGCTTAATCCTTTTGGCATCCTGATATAGGTAAGCCATGCTGATGTCTTTCCCGGAAAGGTATTCGAGAAACCTACGTAAGGATGCGAGCCGGTTATTGCATGTGTCCGGCGAGTTCTTTCTGGATTCTTTAAGCCATGCAATCCACTTTTCAATCCATTCTTTCTCCAAATGTGTCCGACTCAGGCATTCCGGGGAAACCCCGTTTTCCTGCAAAAACTGAAAATACAGGACAAGGGAATCCTTGTAACCTTTTAAGGTATGTTCGCTTCCGGTAAGGAACTGTGGGGCATAGTCACAGAGGAATTCCGAAATTCTCCTTGCTATCACAGGGGCATCGTCAGTCTTCTTCATCCCACACCTCCGGTACGATCTCATTAAAACCTTCCTCTGTCTTAGCCTGAATCTTATCTGCCAGACGCGGGACGATTGAATAGTAATACAAAGTTGACTGGATATGGCGGTGCCCCATGGATTTTGAAAGATAGTGAAGCCGTTCACTGAATGTAAAGCTGTCATCCTCCCATGAGCTGATATTTTCAACAGCATAATGGTGCCTCATATCATACGGAACCATTCCCCTGGCCACCCCATTTGCCGATTCCCATATCTTTTTGAAGTTGTCGTTTACCCAGTCTCTCCCATAGCACTTGCCTTTCAGCAACTCGAAAAAATATGTGCGTCCCGGCTGGATTTTATCCACTGCTTCATCATACCGGACCAGAAGCTCTGTCATCGTATCATGGAGCGCAATGTAATGCTGGTCGTATCCCTTAGACTTTCGGATGTTCACCACTCCATGCTCCAGGTCAACATCCTCCCTCTTTAAATATCTCGCCTCCGTGGTTCGCATACCGCTGCTGTAAAGGAGCCTGAAGAATACAGGACATTGAAGTTTGCGGATTATGGATGCGGGTCTTCCTTTATAAGGGACAATGCTGTCGCATGCCTCAAAAAACCGCGCAAGCTCCCCATCCGTAAATGCATGGGGTATGTATTTGCGTCTTTCAAGTTTTGGAGGTTTTGGAACAGCAACCCCAGTCATGCCGTGGCTACAAAGATATCCAACGAATTCCCTGACAATCAATGTCCTTATATAACAGGAACTGCTCGTTTCCGTATCCCGCTGAGCGCACCAGGTATCGATCATGTCCTGTGTGAGGACTCTACTTTCAATATAATTATCTGCGCAGTATCGATCAAAATATTTTAGGTTTTGTGCGCTTGCATGTTCGTTCCATGTACCAGATGCTTTCCGATAGCTGACAAATTTTTCAATCTCCTGTGCAAAGCCGGATTGGTAGATGCTCATATGTCAAACACCGCCTTCTTGACAGGGAACTTTTCTATGCTCAATGCGCATTCACGGAGGTGTTTGATATCCGCAAATGTATAATGATCCAATGAGGAAGGATCCGCATGCCCGAGAACAGCGCTTGCTACTGGACGGGGGATACCGCTTCCTATAAATGTTGTTGCGGCATTATAACGGAAAAGGTGTGTGCCACGACGATCCCCTTCTGTAAGCCTTATACCGGCTGTGTCGTATATTTTTGCGGCGATGTGCCATAATGCACCGGGCGTTATTGGGTCATGCGGCCGGTTTTCCCCAAGAAATATATGCCTGTCGCTGCTTTCCGGCCTTTCATATATGATGTAATCATATATGGCATTTCCGATCACGGCTGTAAGAGGCAAAATCAATGGAACATCTGTCTTATTTTGAACAATTCGGATTTCATCCGCCTCCCAGTCGATCTGCTCCATAGTAAGGCTGGCAATGTCACAGGGTCTTAACCCAGTGAAAAACAAAAGTGCAGCGACCGCCTTATTTCGTAGCGACAAGCCGGCAGGACAATCATCGGAGAAAAGCCGGTGCAGTTCCTGGTTTTCCTCCGGCTGCAAATATGGGATGTTTTTTCGCCTTGGCCTTATGCAGGGCAGATATGCAAGTATTCTTCTTGCATCATCCGTGTATTCTCCAAGATTTGCTTTAAAGACAGCAGCTACCTGTTTTTTGTACCCGCTTGACAAGGCAACATGACCGAATTCATCCGTGAAGAAAGACATCGCTGCGGATTCATCAATTTCTGACAGGCGAAACAACCCCTTATCCTGCATGGAATACAGAAAACAGGCCCCGGCAGACGCATTCCCTTTGATGGTGTGGGGTTTTAAGCCCCGCAGCGAATCCGCTTCTTTATAACAGTCAATCACTTCCTTGTACTCAGGGCAAAGCTGGTAATAGGCACCATATTTAACCAGTGGTTCTTTGAGTCTGTAATCAGGATAAATTCCCTCAAGGTCAAATCGTTTGAGAATGCCGTATTCCAGCCTGTAACGGCGTCGCATCTCCGGAGAATTAGTCTGCGCTTCGCGCATAGCGCATGCTATTTCATAAGAATCGGCTAAATCCCCATTTTTTTGCAGCCAGTTGATTTCCGTTTTTAGTAGAAGAATGTAGCTTTTTGAATAGCCTTCATCTTCCATGTGTTTAATGAGCTTACTATAATTCAGCAAAAGATTTTCAAAGCCCATTTTTCTCATCACCTCCAGCCCTAAATTATACAGGGCATCGGGGAGGCTGGAAATAAAATCCAAACTTTCAGGCGCACAGAATGGGATATTGATAAGCTTTCCGGTGGAAAGTTTGGATTTTATTTAAGTTTGGATTTCGGAGAGAATGAAAGACCACCTTCGGTAGCCCTGCGTCCTCACGGAGCTTTGCAAATTCTTTGAGGATGATACGATCCTCGCAGGGCCGTCCATTAGGAAGTGCCACAACCAGATCGAAGTCCTGATACTCGTCGCCCAGGAAACCTTTCAGCTCGTCCTGGGATTTCTTCCATTCCCGCAGAATGTAGGCCAGCGTTTTCGGCAGCCACACCTTACGGATGCTGGAATCGGTTTTCGGCTTTTTCAGAATAATTCTTGTGCTGGTGTTCGGCATGAGCGGGGTGAAGATGTAATAGATATCCTTCTCACTCAGCGTTTCAATCGCCCGTTTGGAAGCCCTCGTCAGCTCCTTGTCGATGTAGACATAGGCATTATCCGCCGCAATATCTTCATCGGAAATATGGACGTTCTCCCAGGTCAGCCCCAGGATTTCACCCATACGCAGAGAGCAGGCGAAGGAAAGGTTCATTGCCACATAGAGTTTGCTGTCCGTGCATTTGTCCAGAGCAAGACGGATCATATCCGCCGTCCAGATATCCCGTTTCGCATACTCCGTTTTAGGGAGGATCACATTGTCAAAGGGATTTCTTGCAATGATTTCCCATCGTACCGCTTGCTTAAACGCACACCGCAGGAGCTTGATGATCTTTTCAATGGTCTTGTCGCTGACATAGGTGGTAACGGCCTTTCGGGTTTTGGTGGACACTGACTTGGTTTTCTGCAAGGTCTGGATATAACCATCAACCGCACGGGGCGTAACCGCCTGTACCTCCATATCACCGATGATTGGATTGATATAGTTGGCAATCAGCGCTGTTTGGCTGTCATACATAGACACACCCCATTTCTTTTCTCCGTAAAGAGATACGAAGTCATAAAGGAACTCGGTGATTGTCTGATTGCTTGGCGGGAGAAAAGTTCCCGTGTGCTGCTGATTTTCGATTTCCGCCTTGCGCTTCAAGGCCTCTTTGTGGGTATGCCAGGTCTCCCACTTTTGTTTGGTTTCTCCGTTTTCGTCCACATAGTTGTAAACAACGGAATAGTTTTTCTTTCGCTTGATTATAGATGCTATATCGTTCTTCCTTTCTTCGATCACAGGTCGAGGGAGTCAAGCCACTCGTCAAATGACCGCTTGGAAATGCGTATGGCGTTACCAATTCTCACGATTTTGAAGTGCCCTTCTTTTACAAGGATATATGCGGAAGTTCTTCCGATGCCCAGGATTTGAGCAATATCGTCAACCGTATACGTCCTTCTTTCAGGGGTTTCTTTCTTCGTGCCGTTCCATGTTTGAGACATGAGCCCCCCCTTTCAGTTATGAAAAGGAACAGCACGAATATGTGTGGGTAATATAACTTCCACTATTATTTTACTGTGCTGCTCCGTGTTTGTCTGCTACTAATTGAAAAGTTTACGATCTATCCATAAACTTTCAAAAAAGAAAAGTAGGCTTACGGACGGCTGCTGGCACAGCTCCACGGGAGTCTCACCCCGGCCCATGCTGATGGGTGCGGCGCACAATGCTTTGTGGGCGTTCAATGCGTGAGTATCTTTGAACTGCCTGTATGTCCCCGCCCGCGGGCTGCCACGCCCACTTTGCGGCCTGGTGTGGATCGCTCGCTCCCAGGAGGGAGGTCATGGCGCACCGGCCGTATGGCTCGGTACAGGACAGAATGTATCCGTCTGCCTTATGTTGATAGCAAAAAAATAGGATTAGTTAGCTCAGAGAATCCTTGCTTTTCTCTACAGCTGTATCTTTGACCTTTTTCATTTCCTGTAAAAGGTCTATAAATGCAGATGCCCATTTCTGATCAGGATGATTTTCTTCAATTCCGGTCAATTCACGGAGAAGATGGGCACAGCAGACAGCATGCTGGATATCCGGATAATTCCAGTAGGAAGCCCAGCAGTCATGCATGGCAATCCCTTTGAACTCCGAAAGAACGCCGCATTGCTCCATACTTGCAGTTCCACGCTTGGGACTGATACTGCCTCATCACTCTGATGGATATATTCCTCAGAGTTGCATGGCTCTGAATAGTTACCAAAAAACAGCTGATAAAAAAGAAAAACAAAATAAAAACAGAGAATTACCGGAGAATAAACAGAGAATAATAAATAAAATACGGAGAAAATAAGAAAAACCCATTGACAGATTTTCTGAAAAGGTGTATTGTGAGTATAACAATTCAAAATAGGAGAGAAATATGAGTACTATACAGGATGTGGCTCAGAAAGCCGGAGTATCAGTATCAACCGTATATAAAGTTTTTAGTGACAGTTATAAAACGCGTGATGAAATCAGAGAACGTGTGCTTAAGGCGTGTGATGAACTGAACTATTCGCATCATTCTATAATAAAGAAGCGTAAGCTGTTGGGCATGATGTTTAGTGAAGTTACGAACCCTTTTACCAATACGTTAATGCAGATGATCATTGATGAGCTGGGTGATGAATATGATATTGTCACTTTGTTTAGCAATGAGGATTTGACGAGAGAAAAGCAAAATATAACCTGTCTGGAACAGATGAAGGTTGATGCGCTTATTTTTGCAACATTTTCGAATCAGGAGTATCCGGAAATTAATAAGATGATCAGCGATGGTAAACCGGTAATACAGTTTTTTATGCAGACACATCCGGGAGCAGATGCGATTTTATTTGACGATGAATTAGGTACCTATCAGGCAGTAAAGTATCTTATTCAAAATGGACATAAAGATATCCTGATGTTATACAAATACAGAATAGGATTTCCACAGAGAAGCAATGGATATAGAAAGGCCTTTGAAGAAGCAGGATTAGAAGTGGATGATCGTTATTTATATGATATTCCATATAATGACAGCATCCGTGGAGTAATTCAGAATAAGATTCAGGAATTAAAGCCATCTGCAATTCTTGCGGTAAATGAAATAATTGCAACCTCTACAGTATGCGCTTTAAAGGAAATGAAGTTTATGGTTCCGCAGGACATCAGTCTGATTATATATGATGATCTCCCGTGGGCAGCAGCCTCTAAGTTTACAACGATAGGTCATGCTTTCGATTCGGCAGGATCACTATGCAAAAATATATTAATGGAAATAACAGGTCTTGAGAAGAAACATACTCCAGTCCGGCTTGTGATTGATCCGATGCTTATAGTGAGGGATTCTGTAAGAATTTTAACTAAATAAAATGTAACTACATGAGCAAAGGGAACTGCGCAGCAGTGAGTTTGCGAATGGAGTTCTGAATACGGCTTTAGCCTGTTCAAAACATTTGCGCATCGTGCAGGTGTTTTGAACTA